>Ga0190361_1000932_pt1 | contig 11238 bp, 10 predicted proteins | sample 48721845_MG_FD_161273 | JGI IMG/M metagenome (GOLD analysis project Ga0190361, IMG submission 161273) | Hydrothermal vent microbial mat bacterial communities from Southern Trench, Guaymas Basin, Mexico - 4872-18-4-5_MG | ecosystem: Environmental > Aquatic > Marine > Hydrothermal vents >...
GCTTTATTGCCAAGGGACCCTGATCGATCCGCAAGGAAAATAAGAGAAGAAATAAAGAGAATAACCGGAAGAGACATTGCAGTCATAATCTCAGACACACATGGCCGACCCCTAAGAGAAGGAGAAATAAACATCGCTATAGGAGTCGCTGGAATAAAGCCAATAAAAGATAGGCGGGGAGAAAAAGACCTTTTCGGTTATACTTTAAGGGTAAAGCATACGGCAATTGCGGATGAACTGGCATCAGCCGCCGAGCTGGTCATAGGCCAAGCAGACGAGGGAATACCAGCAGCAATAATAAGGGGATATAACTATCCAAAATCTGAAGAAGCCAAAGCCACCGAGCTGATTCGCCCACGAGAAAAGGACTTATTCATATAAAAATTTACAAAATTCTTCAACAAAATGGTAAAAAATTTCAGCTAACTTTTAATATATCCACATTAAAACCTTGTTATTCAAGGGGGTAAAAATGAATTGTCTGAGATAATTACTCAAGCCCTTAAAGAGGGGAGAAAAATTCTACTCGAACATGAGGCTAAGGCTCTTTGCCTAGAATATGGAATTCCAGTAACGAAGTTTAAGGTGGCCTCCTCCGCAGAGGAAGCCGTTAAATTTGCGGAGGAAATAGGCTATCCTGTTGTTTTGAAGATTGTCTCTCCAGATGTTATTCATAAATTTGATGTAGGAGGAGTAATACTGAATCTAAAATCGTCAGAAGAAGTGAGAAATGCCTACAATCAAATAATTGAAAACGTGAAGAGGAATAAGCCAGATGCAAAAATTTTAGGAGTAAATGTTCAGGAGATGGCGCCGCCATCAACAGAGATAATAGTGGGGGCAATAAAGGATCCGCAGTTTGGACCAACCATAATGTTTGGACTCGGTGGAATATTCGTCGAGGTTTTGAAAGACGTAACATTCAGAATAGCCCCAATAACTGAAGGAGACGCTAGGGAAATGATAAGCGAAATTAAGGCTTATCCCATACTGAAAGGCTTCAGAGGAGCCCCACCAGCAGATATCGAGGCTATAGTGAAAATCCTAGTGAACGTATCAAAGCTTGTAATGGAACACCAAGAAATTAAAGAGCTAGACCTAAATCCAATAATGGTCTATAGAAGCGGAGCAAAAACAGTTGACGCAAGAATCATACTTGAGTAAGATAAATGAATTATCAGAGAACGAGGTTTATTCGCAGCTTAAAATTCCAAAAACAATTCCTTTCGCCGTTAGACTAGACGGATGGAAATTTAGTTCCCTCTGCGGAAAAATCGGAGCGGAAAGGCCGTTCGATTTAAGAATTGCAAAATGCCTGGTCGCTGCATGCGCCCAAGTGTTAAAGAATTTTAATCCCTCACTTGCTTATCTTATAAGCGATGAAATAAATTTCCTTTTTGTGAAAAATTATCCATTTAATGGTAGAATTGAAAAAATAGACTCCGTTCTGACTGGTTTAGTTTCGACTTCTTTCAACCTAAATGTGAAGAAATATTTTGGAAAAGCGATAGTTGCTTCCTTTGACTCTCGCATAGTTATTCTGCCCAATGAAAATTTAGTGGACTATCTTATCTGGAGACAACAAAATGGTTGGAGAAATCATAACAATGCTTATGCATATTGGCTTCTCCGAAAATTAGGTTATTCCTCTAGAGAAGCTGCCAGAAAACTGAAGGGATTAAAGTCAAAGCAAATTCATGAACTCCTATTCAGACACGGAATCAACTTAGCCGAAACTCCAGCCTGGCAGAGAAGGGGAGTAATAATCTATAGAAAGGCTTACGAAAAAGAAGTGAATGGGATGAAGGTAAAGAGGAGAAAGATAGTTGAAAACTGGAATGCTCCGCTCTTTACAACCAGAGAAGGACAAAAACTGATAGATAAAATAATCAAGGGAGCTGCGGAGGAAAATAAATGAATGAAAATCGAGAACAGCTTAAAAAGGAATTAGAGGAACTTTACGCGAAAATAAACGAAATAAAAATTGAAAGGGAAAAATTAAGAGAAGAAGCCGAAAAATGGAAAAGCAAAAGGAATCGCCTTAACGAAGAAATAAGAGAAATCAGAGGGAAGATAACCGATTTAAAGAAGCAAAGGACCGAAATAAACCAGAAAGTCAAGGAATTAAAGGAAAAAAGAAACAGCTACAAGAAAATAAAAAGAGAAAAAATAGAAAAAATTGTTAAATTGAAAAAAGAACTAATAGAACTCAGTAAAAACAAACCTAAAATGAACGTAAAGACGCTTAGAGAAAAAATAGAAGAAATTGAGTGGAAAATCCAAACAACCCCACTAACGGCGGAAGAAGAAAAACCAATAATCGAGAAATTGAAAAACCTTCATAAACAATTAAAAATTCAAGAAAGAATTAACGAACTAAACGGGGAAATAATCGAGTTAAAAGCTGAAATTAAAGCACTAGAAGCAAATGTCAAAATATTTCACGAGAAAATGATAGAAAAGGCTGAAAAAAGCAATAAAATCCACAGAGAAATACTGAATCTATTTAATAAAATTAAAGAAGTTAGAAAAGAAGCAGATATGGCCCATAAAGAATTTTTGAAGTTTAAAATCAAAATTGAGGACAAAGGTAATGAAATATCAAAATTACATGAGAAAATAAGGGAAGTAAAAAATAAGATAAGAGAAATGGACGAGAAAGAAAAAATTGAATTTGAAGAAAAAACTAGGAGGACAATTGAGGAAAGAGCAAAGGAGAAATTAGAGAAAGGAGAAAAACTTACATGGGAAGAATTCAAGATCTTAGCTGGGAAAGGTCTCATTTAGTGAGAAAACTAAAAGGAGTTTAGGGAAAATAATTATAATGGAAAGTTCTAGTAATAGGAGAAAGAGAAACACCATGGGAAAAAATGCGGGCGAAGGAAGAATACTGGTTTTATGTGTTGATAGAGACGGAGATATAGAGGCAAAAACCGGAATAAAGACTCCAATAATTGGAAGAAAAGAGAATCTCGAAGCAGCGATTGCGTTGGCGCTGAAGGATCCAGAAGAAGCAGATGCGAATGCCATGTTTGAAGCCGTAAGGATTTATGATAGGCTAGAACAGGAAGGAGGAATCCATGAAAAACTTCAAATCGCAACAATTTCAGGCACGGAGCTTGGCGGGGTGGGAGCCGACAGGAAAATAGTAGCTGAACTAAATGATGTTCTGATGAAATTTCCGGCGAAGGAAGTCATACTTGTAACTGACGGAATAGCCGATGAAGCGGTTTTACCCTTAATAGAATCAAGGATACCCGTCTCCTCGGTTAGACGAGTAGTAGTGAAACATAGTAAGTCGATAGAAGAAACAGCCATGCTATTTATGAAGTATCTGAGAATCTTGTGGGAAGATCCCAGATACTCCAAGATATTTCTGGGACTTCCAGGGATTTTGCTGGTTTTGATAGGTTTTCTCTGGGCCTTTAATCTTTTAACACACTTTTGGATAGCCTTTCTACTGATTTTCGGTTCAATACTACTTATAAGGGGATTTGGAATAGATAGGCTTGTTAAGAAGTTATATATTGCAGTGAAGGAATACTCGCCGCCTCCTTTCCACATTCAAATTGCGGGTTTCACAGTCATTGCAGGTTTCCTTTCTATAGGAATGGGAATTTATCAGGGAATAACGTATGCCATAGGGAATGCAGGAGAAATAACGGATATTGGTGTTTTTATTGAGGTTCTTCCACGCCTTCTTGGGTGGTTCATTCGAGGATCGGTCTTTCTCATAATAATTGGAATCTGCGTTATTTTGATTGGTAGAGCCATACGATGGTATTTTGAGAGGGATATTAGGCTCCTACGTACGGTGGCTATGATAGTTGTGATAGCATGGTCCTCGCAAATTCTCGAACAAACTTCAAGTGTTTTAATACAACCCACAGAAAAGCCGTTGCCAACCGGTTTGGCGCTTTCGATTTTCATTGGTATATTACTGGCAATAGCATCCTTTCTGATAATATTTGTAATTCATAGGAGATACTCAGACTTTTTCAAGGGAAAAGAAATAGAAGAATTTGAAGAAGTTGAAAAGTAGAATTGTGGAAGTTTAAGGAAGCTTTTAGGAACGGTTTCGGGCAAATTTTAAGAGTAACGTTAAGAATATCCTAATAGGAGAATGCTAAAATCGTCATTAAATCAAAAGACCAGTGAAGGAAACATGTTAAGAAGACTATTGTCGATCTTAGGCGTTTATAAGCTGTACGAGAAGTGGCTATGGCATCAAATCAAGAATGGATCGAAACCTGAACATATAGCAGTTATTTTGGATGGAAACAGAAGGTGGGCGTTGGAACGTTCATTAAATCCTTGGATAGGCCATAGGGAGGGGGCAGAGAAAGTTGAAGATCTTCTTGATTGGTGCCTTGAAATGGGCGTGAAGTCCATAACGCTTTATGCTTTTTCCACTGAGAACTTTAGGAGGCCAAGAAGGGAAGTAGAAGAAATAATGAGAATATTCGAAGAAAAAATGAAGAAGCTCCTAACTGACAGGAGAATTTATGAAAATAAGGTTAAAGTAAAGGTTATTGGCAGAAAAAGTTTGCTACCTGAATCTCTTAAAAAACTTGTTGAAGAAGTTGAGGAGGCAACGAAAGACTACAATGAGCATTTTTTGAATATTGCCCTAGCTTATGGTGGAAGAGCCGAGATAGTTGATGCTACAAGAAAAATAGCTGAAAGGATTGAGAAGGGAGAACTTGATCCTAAACAAATTGATGAGAAGCTTTTTGAAAGTTTTCTTTACACATCCCACTTACCAAAGCAGGATCCAGATCTGATTATTAGAACGTCCGGCGAAGAGAGGCTAAGCGGATTCTTGCTGTGGCAATCAGCCTACAGCGAGCTTTGCTTTCTAGACGTATATTGGCCAGATTTTCGAAAAATAGATCTACTTAGAGCCATTAGAACCTTTCAGAAAAGGAAAAGAAGATTTGGCCAATAACCATCTGGAATTAGGCTCTTTTCTTTGCACTAACTATGGAAATTACGTCTCTGTCTTTTAGAATATAGTTTTCGCCTACTCTCTTTTTCTCTCTCGCCTCGATTGCATAAATGAAAGCCTCACCGAGTTCGCTGTGAATCATGTAAGCGAATTCGCGCGCCGTTGTTCCATATGGCACTAGGTAGGCGTCTGGAAGAACGTTTCCTTTATGGTCTGTTAAATGCTCAACATCCTCAACTGGATATACAACTATCATGTTTAAGAGTTTGAAAAAGGCTAGATTTATTGCGTCTTGTATTCCGGTTGAGCCGTATTTTAGAAGTATTTTTTCCCTTATCGTTTTTAAGGCTTGCATTTGGCTGTTAGTTAGTTTTTCTGGTTCTAAAATTTTGAAGTTGCAGTCTCCAGGAGTATATTCTATTAGGCGCTTTTCATTAGCTCTTCTTAGGGCGAGTTCGGCTTCGGCGCAGCACGGAACAACGAGATAGCCAAGCTTTTTCATGCGTTCCAGGTTTTCCTCTGCTGGCGGAACGTCTATTTTGTTTGCTGCTATTAGCATTGGTTTTGCTATTCTCCTTAGGGAGTCTACGAATTTTATGAATTCCTCCTCAGACCATGCGGTGGGTTTTTCGGGGTTAAGTTTAGTCTCTCTTATGGCCTCGAATATTTGCGTTCTCTTTATTTGTAGGCCGCTTAATCTCTCCTCAAGTATGTCGAGAAGATTTATCGAGGCGTCGCTTTCAACTTTTCTTGCGATTTTAGGCCAGTCACGTTTTAGGATGCTGACCATCCACATGGTTATTTCGGTCTCTAAGAAGCGTATATCCTCGATTGGATCATGACTTCCAGGCTTGCACGGTCTCCCCTCTATGTCTGTTCCACCTGAGGCATCAACTACGTGGATTAGCGCGTCTGCCTTTCTAATCTCATCCAGAAACTGGTTTCCCAGTCCTCTTCCCTGCCATGCGCCAGGCACAAGGCCAGCGCAGTCTATTAGTTCGACTGGTATTAAACGTGTTCCATTTATGCACAGGGAGTTAATCGGATTATCCTTGACGTTAAATTCTCTGCATACGCATGGAACCCTTACATAGCCTATTCCGCGGTTGGGCTTAATTGTTGTGAAGGGATAGTTGGCTATTTCTGCCGGCGCGAGCGTTGCAGCGCTAAAAAATGTGGATTTTCCCACGTTCGGCTTCCCAACTATTCCTACCATCAATGTTTTAAACTTCCAAGATAGCTTATATCGCCCAAGATAATAAATAAACTGTGCCGCGGAGATGAAAGCCATGAAGGTTCTAGTATGTGATCCCATTCATGAAGATGGAATAAAAATCCTTAAAGACGCGGGATTTGAGGTTGATGTTAATCCAAACATTTCCTATGAGGAATTGAAGGAGAAAGTTAGGGATTATAACGTTTTGGTTGTTAGGAGTAGAACTAAGGTGACTAGGGAGATTATCGAAGCTGGAGAGAACTTGAGAGTTGTCGGTAGGGCTGGGGCGGGCATAGACAACATTGATGTTGAGGCTGCCAAAGAGAGGGGAATAATTGTTCTTAACACTCCGGAGGCACCAGCAATAGCTGTAGCTGAGCTAACTATGGGACTTTTGCTTTCACTCGCTAGACAGATTCCAAGAGCGGACAGATCAATGAAAGAGGGAAAATGGGCCAAAAAGGAGTTTAAGGGATGGCAACTAAACGGTAAGACTTTCGGCATTGTAGGTTTGGGCCATATTGGAGAGAAAGTTGCTAGATTAGCCAAGGCTTTCGGCATGAAAATACTGATAACAAAGCGTACGCCGCCTTCGCCTGAAATCCTAAAGGAATTAGAGGCCGAATTTGTACCCCTAGACGAACTTCTCAGGAGAAGCGACATTATAAGCTTGCATGTTCCATTAACCCCTCAAACTCGTCACATGATAGGCGAGAGAGAAATTCAGCTAATGAAGGATGGAGCATTCATAATTAATACTTCTAGGGGTGCCGTGATCGATGAGAAGGCATTGTTTAACGCGCTAAAGTCTGGAAAGCTCGGTGGAGCCGCCTTGGATGTCTATGAGATAGAGCCTCCTAGGGATTATTCATTAATGAAGCTACCCAACGTCGTGTGCACACCACATATTGGAGCTCAAACAGTTGAGGCTCAAAGGGCGGCTGCCACCTTGCTCGCTCAGAAAATAGTAAATGCGCTTAGGAGATAAATTCAGCTTCAATTTTATGTCTTCTCCAACTCACAGCGTAAACTATGAGAATTATGATGAGGACTGTTAATGTCAGCATTATTCCACATTTGAAGATTATTCCTTCAGCTAGACTTGATATATATTCGATCTGAGCGTAGGCTTGCTGAATTCCGTTTAAATCATTAGTTTCCAGCGATTGTTGTAGTGTCATATCAAATTCTTCGATTGCCTTTTCTAGGTTTGTATAGTCTTCTGGAGTAAAAATTCCGGCGCCCATAAGGGTTGCCAAGAAGTATAGCGATTCTACGTTTTCTGTTTCATGTATTGCATCATAAGTTAGATAGGCCAGATGGAAGTTTTCAAAGTCAGCTATTGACCCCAAACTTATTTTTATTGTCTGAAATGCCTCTATGTTTGCGCTCGGAAAAGCAGAATATTCAATGAAGACTGTATCATATGGATATTTTATCGGAAATGTCTGTAACATGCTGAAGTGTAGACTGTCTTGACTGCATAATTGATTCCAAGTTAGGTCAACTGGAATCCAGCCGTAATTTGGAAGATAATATTCAGCCCACATATGTCCAAACTCTGTCTCTTCAACATTGCTGTGAAATGCGAATCCCGCCTTTACTCTGGCCGGAATCCCGCAAGCACGGCATAATGCTGTGAAGAGGTAGGAGAACTCTGAACAGTCTCCTTCGCCATGTTCTAAGGCCCATTTAGCCCCTTGTTCATTATCTTGAACTTTATATTTCAGATGTTTTGAGACGAAATCGGCTATTTTTAAGGCTAAAATGTGAGGGTTGGTCTCATTTCCGGCTATGGATCGAGCTGTCTCCACAATAAGGGGATCATTAGACTCTATGAATTGCTCTGGTTGAGTGTAACTTCTATAAAGCGGGGACTCCTTGGAGTAGCTTCCAACAAGATCGGCGTTGATTATGGACCAAACATTGAATGATAGTAGGGAGTACTCTATTTTCGCCGTGAGCATCTCGCCTGGAAGCATACTGTTTATGTGCCAAAAAATGTATGTGTTGTTTGAAGGGTCACTTTTGAAGTCATATTGATGGTTTGTTGTAATGCTATTTATTATTGCGAAATGATAGGGAGTTTCATTTCTGATAATTGGAATCCAAACCTTGAGATTATTAACTGTAAATTTACCTTTGTTTACAATGATTATTTTATGGATTATGCGGCTAACTCTAGGGTTTCGAACTTTATACCTTAAAATCTCCTCTTTGAAAGAAGCAAAGCCCGACGATAAAGTTGAGAGGAATAAGAGAAGAAGAATAAGGAGAACTAGCAAATTCTTATTTTTTCCAGACCTTGCAATCGAAAGGTTTTTCATAAAATGATGTTTTTAGTCTAAGATTAAATTCCTTTCGTATTTTCAGAGTGAATGCTAAATCCTAATTTATAAATGCTAGAAACGTTCTCTAAGAGATAAGACAGTATGTTAGGAGAGAATTATCAAGATGATTTCCCCCAGTGAAAAGCTGATTGAAATGTATCGTAAAATGCTTGAAATCCGTCAATTTGAGGAGAAAGTCTATGAACTTTATGGCCAAAACCTTGTTCCAGGAACAATTCACCTTTACGTCGGACAGGAGGCGGTTGCGGTCGGCGTCTGTGCGAATCTCCGCAAAGAAGATTATATTGTTAGTACGCATAGGGGACATGGCCACTGCATAGCGAAGGGTGCAGACTTAAAGCGTGTCATGGCGGAAATTCTAGGCAAGAAAACTGGATATTGCAGGGGCAAAGGAGGCTCAATGCATATTGCAGACTTCAGCATTGGCATATTAGGCGCAACTGGAGTTGTAGGAGCGGGAATTCCGATAGCGGTCGGCGCAGGCCTCTCAATAAAGCTTAGAGGAACAGACCAAGTTGTCGCATGCTTTTTCGGCGATGGCGCCTCAAATCAGGGGACATTCCATGAAGGAATAAACATGGCGGCTATCTGGAAGCTTCCAGTTCTCTTTGTATGCGAAAATAATCTTTACGCCATGGGAACACGCCAATCAAGAGCTATGCTTATAGAGAATATTTCTGAGAGAGCAGCCGCCTACGGAATTCCAGGAGTCACAGTTGACGGAAATGATGTTTTAGCTGTTTATGAAGCTGCTAAAGAGGCTGTTGAGAGGGCAAAGAGAGGAGAGGGGCCAACGCTAATTGAATGCAAAACCTACCGCCATAAGGGACATTCACGAATGGATCCGGCAACCTACAGGTCGAAAGAGGAAGTAGAATATTGGCTTAGGAAGGATCCCATACCAAGGTTTAGGGATAGGCTTCTGGAGATGGGAATTCTAACAGAGGGAGAGGCTAAAAAAATTGAAGAAGAAGTTTTGCGGGAAATTGAGGAAGCTGTAAAGTTTGCTCTGGAAAGCCCCTATCCCGAGCCTGAAGAAGCCCTAAAAGATGTTTACGCATAGGAGGATGAATGAATGAGGGAGATAAGCTATAGAGATGCCTTACGCGAAGCATTACGTGAGGAGATGCAAAGAGATCCTACCGTTTTTCTTCTCGGCGAGGATATTGGGAGATATTGGGGAGGAGCCTTCAAGGTTACTAAGGGATTAGCAGAAGAATTTGGAGATGAAAGAGTTAGGGATACGCCAATTTCAGAATCGGCCATTATAGGTGCGGCTGTAGGCGCCGCTATAACGGGAATGAGGCCGGTAGCAGAGATAATGTTTGGAGACCTAACCACACTCGCCATGGACCAGATAGTTAATCAAGCTGCTAAAATACGCTACATGTTTGGTGGACAAGCTAAGGTTCCATTAGTAATTAGAACGCCCTTCGGCGGAGGAGTGAACATTGCGGCGCATCATTCCCAATGTCTAGAAGCATTATTCATGCATATTCCAGGCTTACAGGTTGCAGTTCCCTCAACACCCTATGATGCGAAGGGACTACTGAAAACAGCTATCAGAAATGATAATCCCGTAATTTTCTGTGAGCATAAGCTTCTCTATCCAATTACTGGACCTGTCCCAGAGGAAGAATATACCCTGCCCTTCGGCGAGGCGAACATTAAGCGTGAAGGCTCAGATGTAACGATTATTGCTACGCTTTATATGGTCCATAAAGCTCTTAACGCAGCTGAAAAGCTGGAAGAGGAAGGGATAAGCGCCGAGGTTGTTGATCCGCGCACGCTTGTTCCCTTAGATAAGGAGACGATAATAAATTCCGTCAAAAAGACTGGTAGGGTGGTGATCGTCACTGAAGATTGTAGGACTGCCGGTGTAAGCGCTGAGATAGCTGCGATAATCGCCGAGGAAGCGCTGGACTATTTGGATGCTCCGATAAGGAGGGTTGCCAACCCAGATGTGCCCATACCTTTCAGTCCGCCTCTGGAAAGTTACGTAATTCCAGACGAGAAACGCATTATAGAAGCCGTTAAAGAGGTAGTTTACTAGAGAGGAGTTCAGAATGGCCGTTAAGGTAGTTATGCCCCGACTCAGCCTGACGATGAAAACCGGCTCTGTGGTTAGATGGTATAAGCGGGAAGGAGAAGAAGTCAAGAAGGGAGAGCCAATAGTCGAAGTCTTAACTGAAAAGGTTACCTACGACATTGAAGCTCCAGAATCTGGAATACTAAGAAAAATCTATGCGAAAGAGGGTGATGAGATTCCAGTTAATGGCCTGTTGGCAGTGATAACTAAGCCAGGGGAGCCATTACCAAAAATAGAAGAAGAAAGGCCGAAAGTTAAGGTTAGAGAAAGAATTTTGGCCTCGCCAGCAGCAAAGAGGCTGGCAAGAGAATATGGGGTAGATCTCAGTCAAATCGCCGGAACGGGACCTGAAGGGAGAATTGTGGAGGCTGATGTTAGACGATACATCGAGGAAAGGCTTGGATATAAGCCTAAGATTTGCGAAGTTATTCGTTTAACTGGAGTTAGAAAGATTTCCGCTGAAAGAGTTGCGAAAAGTATGAGGGAGGCTCCGCATTGCACTCTATGCATGGAGGTAGATATGACTGAGGCTTCAAAACTTAAGGAATTGCTCAGAGTCTCCTATACTGACATTGTTGTTAAGGCTGTCGCCCAAGCCTTGAAGGAACATAAAACAATGAATTCGACGCTTGAA
>Ga0190361_1000933_pt1 | contig 11237 bp, 16 predicted proteins | sample 48721845_MG_FD_161273 | JGI IMG/M metagenome (GOLD analysis project Ga0190361, IMG submission 161273) | Hydrothermal vent microbial mat bacterial communities from Southern Trench, Guaymas Basin, Mexico - 4872-18-4-5_MG | ecosystem: Environmental > Aquatic > Marine > Hydrothermal vents >...
GTGGGCTTGGGCATAGTGGCACCTCCTTTGAAGGTAGACCCTTAAAGGAGATATACACTATCTCAAGCCCTGTCAACTCCTATCTCACAGAATTATGCTCACCCCTCACTTAGCTAAAAGGGGCAAAGTTCGAATTGTTGAACGGGCTCGTCTAAATGCTGCCTTAGAAGAGCTAAAGTTAGGGATAAGCGGTATCGTAGATGAGCAAACTGCTGTCGAGGTGGGGAAGGCTGTTGGGGCTACGGCTATTATCGTGGGAAGTTTCATCCGAGCTGGTAGCGACATAAGAATTAACGCCCGGTTAATAGACGTACAGACAGGGGAAATCATAACGGCCGAGCAGGTTCAGGGACCCTTGAATGAAGTTTTCACTTTAATGGATCAGACCTCTGAGGCGATGTGGGCGAAACTCGTCGGACGGCCTATTGAAGTTCAGCAGATTCCGATAACACCCCAAAAGGAGGTGAAGGTTGGTAAGCCCCTCTATAAGCGGTGGTGGTTCTGGGGAATTTTAGGGGCTATAGGGGGAGTGGTTTATAAGATGTCAACGACCCAGAAAGAGCAAAAAAGGAAGGAAGAGAAGGGGACCTTAGCTATAACTGTTATACTGTCCTTCCGGTAAAGGATTCCGAAGAGTAAATATGAAGAATACCTTTGTGTTATTAAAGGTCTTAGTTATAGCCGTTCTCGCTATACAATGCAGTGAGCAGAATCCCGTTATACCAGAGGGGGGGTCCGCTGATAAAGAAGAATTTGTTCAAATAGATATTCGACTATCTAAGGCTGTAGTTCAGCGGATAGATAAGGTAGTTGCTATTGCTGAACATCCGTTGTTAGGTACGGTGAGAGGAGAACTCACCATTGAGGGAACTAAAGCCACAGGGTCCTTAGAAGTACCTCCAGGCTCAGGTTGGGTAGTAATGGTAGAGGCCTATATTGGGGATGTACTTTGTCGTATAGGTCGCTCTGATGCAATCGATATTGTGGCTGGACAGGTAGTGCCAGTCGTCATAACTGTAGTAAGGTTTGGAATCGAGGCAGGAAGAGGAATTGACGAGGTGTCATTGGGAGATGATGCCGATCAGGTAGTAAAGGCGTGGGGAAAGCCAGATAAAATCGATACCCAAGAAAGTGGCTATAGCTATTGGTATTATACTCGGGCCGTAGCGGTACTCTTAGATAGTAATTTGCGAGTAGTCATGATGATGGCCTTCAACCGTTATACCAGACACACAGAAAAAGGGTTAAAGATAGGAGATCCCAAAAGCTTAATGCTGTCCTTATATGGAGAGCCCTATGAGATGAAACATACAGAGGATTTGGGTGATGTCTATTTATATCCTTCTTTGGGGGTGAATTTCTGGATTAAAGATGATAAAGTTGATGCTGTTACAATTTACATTCCTTATACTCCTAGGCTTTCTTCAAGTATGCTGGGTGATATGATCGCTCCTTTATCAAGGTATTGTCTCCCGGGGAGGAATCCTGGCTTGAGCGACTCCCGGGCTTTGTTCGGAGGTCTTGTCTTACCAGCGGGACATCTAGGGCCTTGACTCAAAGAGGAAAATGTATTATATTAGATTGCCAGAATGGCAAAATACAGGAGGTGCACTATGTATACAGCCTCTCAGGTTGTCGAGCTAACTGGGGTTCCATATAGGACCTTAATGCGGTGGGCCGAAGAGGGGGTCATAGAGATAGAAAAGCCTCCCGCTGGGAGAGGGAAACAGGTCCTTTTCAACGAAAAGGATGTTCGGGAGATCCGAATTTTGGGAAAATTGCGAGGGAAGGTCAGCTTTCAGAAGTTGCGGAAGATTCGGGATTATCTGCGGAACTTGGGTTTCAATCCTTTCTCCCAAGGAAAATTTTTAGTCATCGGGGAGGGAAAGAAGGTTAAGGACGTGGTGATGGTTTGCGATAGGAAAGAGGCCTTTAGCCTTTTGGACATGCCCGGGCAACTATATTTGGTTGTGCCCTTGGAAGAGGAGAAGTGAGCTAAGGGAAGAAAAAAGCCCCCCCGTGCGGCAACACGGGAAGGGCAGGAAGGGTTGTACAGCAGGCCATCTAACGCACCTACCTTAAAGATAGTGTCAAGCTTGACAGAAGTCAAGCTTTTCAAAAAGCCTGCTGGACAACCGGCAGGCTTTTTCGTTTTAGGGGCCGGGATTGTCGTGAGGCTTCCCACTTCCTTAACTCGGAAAGGAGGCAACATGAATCAGAAGCTTACACCTCTGAAGGCGATTCGGTTGAAGTGTCTGGATTGTTGTGCGGGGTCGAGGAAAGAGGTGCGGCTCTGTCCGGTCCGGGATTGTCCTTTGTGGCCGTTCAGAATGGGTCGAAATCACTCGAATAGTATCGAGACACAGGTCGGGGCGATTTCGGCCAAAAAACCCCGGAAAAGTGGGGGGGTTTTGGGCAAAAGTGAGGTTCCTGAAGAGAGAGGTGAGGCTTTGAATTTGGCTTGAAGGGGGGGGAGAGGATGATCCCAGAAATCGAAGCTTTCGAGGAATATAAAGCTAATTTCGTTCGAGATTTTTCCGGACCCTATGCCATCCAATGGCCGGGGAAGCCCTGGAAGACGAGATATAAACCTATCTCGGATCCTCTTATCAGGGCTCATTTGGATAGGAAATACTGGGTGGCCACCAAGGCTCCTTGGTATCCGAGGTTTGCTTATGTGGACCTTGACAACCCGACCGAGGAGACCTTAGACCGGGTTATCGGGGCCTTGGGCCTGTCTTCGGGGCAATATTGCCTCTGTACTTCGCCTAGCTGGAAAGAAACCGGAAATCTTCACTTAATCTTTGCTCCCCGGTACAAGGACCGGCCTGCCACAAAGAAATTGATTCAGGATGTCCTCAAACGCCGTATTGAGAAAGCAGGAGCTGAGCTATATCCCCAAACCGCTCGGAAGTTTCGCCTACCCTTTGGACGGGATCAGTACCTTCTTGATGCCGAGATCGGGGCTCCCCTTCCGTACGGATGGAAGGAAGCACTTTATTGGGTCCTCAAGTTGGATCCTCTCCCCTTGGAGGAGCTTCCCCACCAAATCGAGCTTGACCTTCGGCTCCCCCGGAGACCGAGGGAATGGACCCGGAGACAGGAAGCCGAAGAGCTGTTAAGGGAGGGACTCCCGGGGCCCGGAACAAGGCACGACGCTTGCCTAACCTTGGCGATATACCTCTTTCGCCTGAACTGGACGCCGGAGGAGGCTCGGGCCAAGATTAAGCGGTGGATTAGAGCGAAGCACAATGGCTATTCCAAAGAAGTCAATCGAGGCAATTGGGGGCTCGTAGATCGGGAAATTGATGAAATTGTTGGCTGGGTCTGGGAAAACTACGGGAGGGGGTTAATCTATCCCGACACTACCCACAACCTTGAAGGGTGGGTTGCTCCTCAGGACCTTCGATTCATTGCTGAGGTGTTTCCGGGGGATATCGTGAACCAAAGGAGGCTCTTTAAGCTTGTGCTGTATTACAGGCCAAGGGCACACCACGATTTCGTTTTTATTCCTTGGTGGAGATGGTGGGAGATAGCGAATGTGAGGGGATATCTTGAATTCAGGAAGGATCTGGAAAGTCGGGGTTTGTTGGAGTCAACCCATTCTTATCAAGTTGGCCGGTTTCCTAAACGCTTCCGCCTTCATCTTCCCCCTGCTTCCCTGTCCGAAAGGTTAGAGGAAGACCACAGGGCTATACATGACTTTGTGGAGGCGGCTTTGATGGTGTTCAAGAGCCCTCGAGCTGTTCGGGAGGTTTTCCGTATCCGTCGAGATACACTTTGGCGCTTGCTTCACGAGAAGCGTTGAAAATTGCATAAACATAATATAGCGGTTATTGGGGGGAGAGGGAGAAAGCCCGAATTTAAGCTAGTACCCAAAACAGGTACAGATAAGGTAAAAATGAGCTCAAATTTGAACAAAATTTTACTCATGTTGGAGTGCAAGAGGTGCGGGTACAGGTGGCGGCCAAGGGGGCCTGGTAAGTCAAGGGTCTGTCCTCGGTGCAAAACGAAGTATTGGGAATTCCCCAAGGAAAGGACTTTTGGGGAAATAGCGAAAATGGTGGGTGCAGGACATACCTTTACTATCTCAATTACCTCGAAGAGCATAAGGACCTAATTTCCGACCTCTTCCCGAAGGTTCTGTCCGGCGAGGTAAAAATTTACAAGGCATACAGGGAGCTGAGGCGACGGGAGGCGGTCCTGGCGGTTCAGCTGTTTGATGAGCTGAGAAAGACTGAGGAAGAGGGCCGAGAAACGGGCTCTGAGCCAAGAAAAAAAAGGTTGGTAGTGTCTTGGTCGGGTCTTCTCTAAAACGTGGCCCTGAGGGGTGAAATTTATGAGCCTCCAGAAAGCTCAAGCGCAACCCGGGCAGGTCGTGCGCCTTTGGGTTATAGGCGACTGGCGCAACCTTCCGTCTCGGGAAATACGGCGGGACAAAGACGGGCGAGAGATAAAGCTTATTCGCGGCCCCACGACCGAGGAGCTGTGGACGCTGGACCGAGAGGCGCTTGACATTGTAGTCGAGTACGTTGAGAAGGAGGGGGAGGAAGAAGAGGATATTGTCCCGCCGGTAGGACAAACTCAAAGCTTAGCGTAGTACGGTGCGAAGATCGAGCTAAGGATCCCCCTTAACGCACTCCAGCGTTTACGCCTCTCCTCCCTCCGGGCTATGAAGTACAAATCTTCGAGACTTGGCATCATGTGCTCTAAGAGCCTGTTGCGCCAGTCCTCCCGGCGTAGGCGTTCTACCCACCGCTTCTCCCTCTCCGCTTCCAATTGACGCAAGTAGCCCTCGACGAAAGTTTGAAAGCCCCTACCGAAAGCCTGGAGAAGTGCCAGGTCTTGAGGCGTATCTTCGTAAGGTTCCTCTAACATAGGAATTCCCCTCCTCCCTTTAAAATAAGGGAACTTGGCGCACGGAAGTGTGGGCAAGAGGAAGACTGTAAGCCTACACCGTCGTAAAGCAAAACTCCCCCCCACCCTCACAAGTTTCTTCTCTTTCCCCTTGTCTGAGGGCCGTCGAAGGAAAAGAGGTTCCGACAGAAGCTACTTCCTGTGCGGATTTTCCCGCCTCACGGGAAATTTTCTCAGGTCGTCCGCTTGTGCTCGCCCCCTCGGGGGAACTTAAGAAAACAGGACCTTGTAAGTCTCCCGCTACGGCTATTCCCCCCTTTTTCTCTCCCCTTGCGGGTTCTCCGCCGACGAAGATATCCTGCGGATATCCGGCACCCAAGAAGGATCGTAGGGGGTACCCAGAAAGTGGTCCTGGGGCTGGCGCTGCTGGAAATTGAGAGAAAGAGGGCGAAGGAGAGACAAAGACAGCATGGCTTTACGGCACCGGGAAGGCCCAAAACACTTGTGCAAGATTTTGCACAAGTGTCCGAGCAAGGCAAGGCCCGAGACCTTGCGGCCTGAGGCTCAAGCAATCCCCTTGACATTCTTTCCCGTTTTCCAGGTCTATCAAATAGCCCCCTTCTGAGGCTTTTAAGGAGAGAGGCAATTCTGAGGGTAGGGAAGGAGGTCCCGAATGAAACTCCCGAAGCTTCGCCAAAGGATCGCCGAAACCGTTGATGCTCTTAAAAGAGCCGAGGAACAAGGAAACGACAGAATAGTTGACACCCTCTTTTCTTACCTCTTGGCCTTTTCAGGTCTAAACAAGGCAAAACATCGGACGAAATCTCCGCGGAGATTCTAATTTCAATCCCTTATTCTTCAGGTCTAAACTCGTTACCCCCTATTCAAGGATGCCAAATGCAAACATCGCAATTACAAACAAAATCCAAACTCCAAAAAGGATCTCTATAAGGCCTACAATGCTGTACCGACGAAGACCGTCAACGATGAAAGCAAGCCCTGCCATCCCAAGAAGGCCAGCACTAAGCACCAACTTTATTGTAGTAAGAAGTTCCATCGAGATAAAAATTTAGACTTAAACCCGATTGTTGTCAACCCCCCAGGGATTTTACACTACCGGAGGTTGACACATGAAAATATGATTTGAGGGTAAGAAATGTCCCGCCGGCGGGACAACGGAAGTAACAGACGAGGCGAGATTGACTACTACACGAATAGAAGTTTCCCAAGAAACTTCTCCCCCTCTCTCTCCCTCACCTGGTGGCTATGGGGAAAAAAGATACCCCCCGTGCGGATCTTCCCCCCGACGGGAATTTTTTGGGGGTTCGTCCGGGCGTGCTCGACCCCTCAGGGGGCGCAAGAAGGCCCAAACCTTGGTGGGGCTCTCAGGCGAGACGCTTCGCAAGGCGGCTTTTGTAGTAGAGAAGAAACCGGAATACAAAGAGAAGCTTTTACAGGGCAAGGAAGGCGAAGGAGAGGCAAATAGCCCAGCTTAAGCAGTTCAGGGACCCCGTTCAGGTAAATCTACCTGAACGGGGAGAAGCTCCCGACCTTGCGGCGAGGGGACAAATTCTCAAGGGGTTGTTGTGTGCGACTGGGCCGACTTCCCACGCCTACGCTTCACGCCGAGGGTCCCCGCTTGGGCATAGGGGGGTCATAGCTTGTCCCGCCGGTAGGACAGAGGATTGAGGTGGGAGTGGTCAATGGGAGTGGTCAAGGGGTCTTGGGAATGATTCCCTTGAATTTCTCTCCTGTTTTTCTTATATTTTGAATAGAGCCGGTAAGTCCTGCACAAAGGACCCTACGGGGAGGGGTCGGTTAGAAGCCGGCACCGCTTGGACCCGTAGGGAGCACCTGTGTGGGCACGGCTTATTTTTATGGCAGCTCTACGACCTCCAACCTTCCTGAGAAAAGAAGGAACCTCTCTTCCTCTCCATAGGCATACTTTTGGAACACCCCCCGAGCAAGTACGTCTGCCGCTTGAATTCCCTTGCTTTGTTCTGAAGCTATCTGGCGCAGCTCCACCCTCGCGGAAGCTCCATACTTACCGGCGAGGAACCCCATCACATACGCCCTTAGCTCCTTAAACTCCCCCCGGGAGAACCGGCGGTCGATCTCTATGTATAAGGGGGGAGAGATCCCTTCCAAAACCTTCAATCCTTCGCAGAGCATGCGAGCGTATATAAGCCAATCGGCCTCCTTATGCCCCAGCTTAGCCTTGTTCAGTAACACAGAAACGAACCTGCAGGGCACTTCCGATATCCGACGGCAGAAATATCGATAGAGCCTAAGGCTCAGCTCTGCTCCCTTCAGCTCCTTTGGCCTTCTTTTTGTAGGAAACCTTCTGAGGGTGCTTCGGACCACTTGCTCTATACTCCGGGCCCTTTCGGTCGCTACCAACATTACCAAGAAATATGGAGTTCCCTTCTTTCCGAGGTCCCCTGCCTCGTCGACAAATATGTACATCCCACCTCTCCTAAGACGCCTTCTTCCCAATGTAGCACAGACGAAAGAGGTCGGGAAGATCTTGATACCCCCCGACCTCTAAAAGAGGCTTCTGGGGCATCTATGAGCCTTTTAAAGGGCAAGTATGGCCCGAGCCACAGCCTCCTCTCGGATGTTTAGATAGCGGATAGTGTTCTCGGTCTTAGAGTGGCCGAGGGCGTACTGGACTAAAATGAGGTCTCTGTACTTATCGTAGAGTCTGCTTGCAAAGGTCTTGCGTAGGGAATGTGTCCCCAGGGCACCTACTCCCCTGCCGAGGATCCCAGCCCGGGCATATGCCTGTTTCAGGATGTGCCACGCCGTCCGGCGGTCCAGGGGCCTAATTTGACCGTTCCTCTTCTGGGAGAAGAAGACGGGGATATCCGGAGCGAGTTGGATCATCCCCCTTGCTTCCTCCAGCCATTCCCTCAAGGCTTCCTTGGCCTCTGGATGTAGGGGAACCGTGCGTCCCCTGGTCTTCCCCTTAACGTTGCGTCGAGCCACGGTAACTGAGTCCATGATCTCCCCATCGGGTCTGAGGACATCCCGAATCCTCAAGCTCAGAAGCTCGGAGATCCTGTACCCCGTACGGATCCCCACGACAAACATCGCCTTATCCCTTAAGGCATACCTTCCGCTGAAGCTCTTCGCTACCTTCCTTACCTCCTCGTCCGAAAGCGGACGGCAAGCGACGGACATAACATCCCCCTATTTTGGGACAAAATAGCCCATTTTGTCAGATTTTAGGGGCCGGGGAAACCTCCCCGATCCCCCCCTTTGTTATGAGGTTAATTGTTCTCCGTCCCCATGGCGGCCCTAATTCCCTCATGTAGGCTATGCAGCCTACCATCAATGGTCTCGGCATGAAGGGATAGGTCTTGAAGGAGGGCCGCAAAGTACTCTCCGTTCTCAAGAGCGTTAGCTGCACCACTGGCAAGTACCGATATGGCCCTCAGCTTGTTGCAGAATTCATCCCAGGTATCGATGAGCTCGAGGACTTGAGTTGAGTCAACCACTGCCATGTGCTGGGGTCTCATCATGGCGTACCTCCTGTGATTTTTGTGCTTAAAAAAGGTCCCCGGGGTGGCACACACGGCCCACAGGAGCGAAGCCGCCCCTGTCCGTTACCAGACAGGGCACCCCGGGGGATTCCGAATACGTTGAACATCACAACAACTCCTGTGGTTTTGTGTGCATATTACAATATAACTTATTTTCCTCGAATTGTCAATAGAGTTACTTATAGTCTTGACAATTCATCTTAACCTTCGTATATTTACCCTAAGCCAATATATTATCCAAAGGAGGGAGGAGAATATGAAAACCTCACAAGCTCAATTGTCGTTAGAGGCAGAGAAGTGGATGACGGTTGAGGAGCTAGCTGAGTATTTGCAGGTTCATCCTCGTACCGTGTACAGACTTATCCGCAAGGGACTTCCACATACCCGGGTCGGGCGACCCTATCGCTTCAAGCGAAGCTTAATAGACGAATGGTTAAAGAGGCAGGGGCTAAACCAGCAGAGTAGCCAGTGAAGTGGTTTGTTCCTTGGGAAGGGCAGATTATGGCAAGTCCTAACACAGAAAGTGAGTTGCAGCTTCTGCGTTACCGACTGGATGCTGTGGAACGACAGTTAGCTGAAATCACTGCCCACAGCATCTATCGGCAATTGAACATCATTCCTGCTAAGCTTGTCTGCGAACTTCTGGATATATCTATGCCTACACTTAAAAACTGGGTTGTGGAAGGCCGTATCGGCTTTTTTAGCATAGGTAACAAGAAGTTTGTAGAACTGTCGTCCCTGCGAGATTTCATTTATAGACATCGTACCAGGACTATAGAAGAGCTACGTCAGGACATGTGAATGCCTAAAATGTCGACAATTACATAAAAGATGATAATACACGAAAAGACTGTTTTGTAGATAAAAGGGACTAAGTTGAGAGCCCTGGCGATAACTAATCAGAAGGGGGGAAGCGGGAAAACTACAACTGCCGTTAATCTGGCGGCTGCCTTAGGAGAGAAGGGGCGTCGGGTTCTTGTGGTAGACCTAGACCCCCAGGCTTCTGCCACGACCTGGCTTAGGGTGAGAAATGTTGGAAAAGGGGTCTTTAGCATATTTGTAGAAAATGAAAACATTGTAGATATTATCTACAGTACTGATTTCACAGGTATTGACGTCATTCCCTCCTCTACCTGGCTTGCCGGGGTAGAAAGGGCACTAGCTGGAGAGATAGGCGCAGAGACGATACTTCGTCGCAATCTGGAATGCTTACCCGCTGACCGGTGGGATTATGTGCTTATGGACTGTCCTCCCGCTTTGGGGCTTCTTACGGTCAACGCCTTAGCTGCCGCTCGGGAGGTGCTCATTCCTGTTGAGGCCCATGTTATGGCCTTAGGGGGGTTGGCTCAGCTCCTTCAAACTGTGAAGGTGGTTAAGGAGCGTCTTAATCCTGGATTAGAAATTTCCGGGATTCTAGCCTGCCGAGTGGACGCCCGGACCCGCCACGCCCAAGAGGTAGTAGAGCAGCTTCGGGACCGCTTTGGAGATCTTGTCTACAATGTTGTCATTAGGGAAAACGTCCGCTTAGCAGAGGCTCCTTCTTTCGGTCAACCCATAACCCTAATGGCCGCCAGACGAAGGACTATTGGAGAGAACCCGCTGGATGCTGTGGTTCCTCCGGCAGAAGCGCCTCCGAAACCTTCTCCTTCGCCGAAAGTTGAAAAACAACGCCTAACCGTCCATCTACCGGCTGAACTGATAGAGCGGGTTAAAAACGCTGTTTATTGGACGCCTGGTCTCACCTTATCTGGTCTAGTAGAGAAGGCCCTTACGGAGGCTGTGGATCAATTGGAGAGGGAACAAGGCGAGCCCTTTCCACCACGTGAAGGAGAGCTTAAGAGGGGAAGGCCGATTAAGTGATAAGGTCAGTTTTGCTTACCCTCAACTGAGAGATAACATATGGAGGCCTCTAAGCCCATCGCCATTATACTGGTATTGGCTTTATTAACGAATCTATTGAACCCTAGCACTATCTTTGCCCAGAAGAGAGCGAAGCAACTGACTATAGCTGTGGTGGATTTCACAAATACCAACCAAGATGCTGAATTAGAATTTTTGGTTAAGGGTATTCCAGAGTCCGTTATAACCTACTTAGCTGAGGGGTGAGCATAATAGAGTTATGTAATGACAGCCATCATGTGAGAGATGTTATGCAGAGGCATTCCCCAAATACTGTTGACAATCATAGCCACCTGAGCCAGAAGAGTTCCCACAGCCAAGCATGTTCTAACCCTGGCCAACCCCTGCACCAGAAGCTGCTTCTGCTGACCTCCAGCTCCTATAAGCTTAGCAATAAGGTCAAACAATGGCTCGGTGGCAGTCTTCCTGACCCTCAGCAAAGCGACATTCTCAGCCTGACCTACGAACTCCTTGTAAGACCCTCCTTGCGGACTGTAAACAGAGACCTTCAATGCGGGAGTAATCAACACAACCCCATGCTCAGCCCAAGTGCGAACCCGAGCCAAGTTGCAGTAGGCGTTGTCAGCAGTGAGGGTATGTATCCCTGCTTCCCAAAGAGCCTCTGCCTTCCTGTCTATAACCTCTGCCTCGGAGACGCAGGCTGTCTCAACCTCCACAGCCCGGGGAAAGCCTGCTGGAGTAGTCGTCCAGTGACCTGCATAGCCATAGACCCAACCTTGATACTCACTCTTGGACCATGTAGCCTCCTTGTCAAGGTTGCGCAAGCCATTGGGAATACGGCCTGCCTTACGGTCCTTTTGGTGCCAGACAGGTCCAAGGGCCTTGAACAGGCTCTTGTCCTCAAAGCGGTCCTTTCCCCGGAAGGACTCGTCGAGGTCTTCAGCCCAGTCTCCTATCCAAGCCACGAAGGCTTGG
>Ga0190361_1000934_pt1 | contig 11228 bp, 12 predicted proteins | sample 48721845_MG_FD_161273 | JGI IMG/M metagenome (GOLD analysis project Ga0190361, IMG submission 161273) | Hydrothermal vent microbial mat bacterial communities from Southern Trench, Guaymas Basin, Mexico - 4872-18-4-5_MG | ecosystem: Environmental > Aquatic > Marine > Hydrothermal vents >...
TCAATCTTTTTAACTCAAGTCAATAAAATTTTAAATACTCCACTAAAACAGAAAATGATTCAATCAGCTAAAGGCTTTTCTAAGCCAGATAGTGCTAAAATTATTGCCGAGTGCATATTAGCCTATATTAATCCATGAGAAAAAAAGGAGTTAGAGTCAGAATAGCACCTTCGCCTACTGGTTTTCTCCATTTAGGTGGAGCTAGAACTGCTTTATTTAACTGGCTGTGGGCCAGAAAACACAATGGAAAATTTATATTGAGAATAGAAGACACTGATGTAGCCAGATGTAAAAAAGAATTTGAGGAAGACATTATTGACAATTTAACCTGGCTGGGATTAACCTGGGATGAAGGACCATATCGTCAAAGTGAGAGGTTAAATATTTATAAAAAATACCTAAAGAGGCTTCTGGATAAAAAGCAAGCATACCTATGTTACTGTACTAAAGAAGAATTGGAAAGTTATAAGCAGGCTATGGCTTCTCTTGAGATTCTTCCGAGCTTTGAAGAATGGTGTAAACAAAAAAAGCCTGGTCCAGGAAGATCACCAGTGATATTTTTAAAAATACCAAGAACTAAAGTTAAAATAAATGACTTAGTTCGGGGAGAGGTAAAATTTGATACCTCGCTTATGAGCGACATAATTATTGCCAAGGGAGTAAACTCTCCACTTTATAACCTAACTGTAGTAATTGATGATTATGAAATGGGAATAACTCAGGTAATTCGGGGCGAAGACCATTTACCCAATACACCCAAACAAATAATTCTTCAAAAGTACTTAGGTTTTTCAACCCCTAACTATGCTCACTTACCTTTGCTCCTTTCCTCAAAGGGTAAAAAACTTTCCAAAAGAGAGATGCCGGTATCTATTCGTAATTACCGAGAACAAGGTTATTTAAAAGAAGCTCTAATCAATTTCATGGCATTCCTGGGCTGGCATCCTAAAGATGAAAAGTATGTTTTATCAATAGAAGAACTAATCGAGAAATTTGATTTAGCAGATGTTCAAAAAAGTGGAGCAATTGTAGACTTAGAAAAATTAAACTGGTTTAACTCTAAGTATATTTCCAAGCTTTCAATTCAGGAATTGTTTAACCGCTTAATTCCTTATATTCCAAAATCCTGGTTAAAAAACAAGTCAAAACTGCTAAAAATCATTAAAATTGAACAGTCCAGACTAAAGAAACTTTCAGATTTTAAGCAGCTAGTTAGTTTCTTTTACCAACTTCCTGATTATGATGCCAAATTATTAATCTGGAAAGATTCTTCTGTGGAAAGTATTTTAACCAACCTTTATCTAATTAAAAATTGTTTTGCCCAAATTAGACTAAAAGATTTTAAAATTGAAGTACTAGAACCATTAGTTAATGAAATAGCAAACCAGCAGGGTAGGGGAGAGACTTTCTGGCCCTTAAGAGTAGCTGTTTCAGGTTTAGCTTCTTCTCCACCTCCATTAGAAATTATAGGCATTTTGGGAAAATCTGAAACAATTCATAGAATAAAACAGGCAATTGATAAACTAGAACAATATCTAAAACTTAAACAATAATAATGAATAGAACATTTTTAAAAGTAATTTCACTAGTTTTAGTAACTTCTGTAATTGGCTGCTCGGTTTTATCCGAAACTACAGCTGATAAACCAGTTCAAGAGATTCAAGATTCTCCAAAGACTCTCCGGGAAAAAATTGCTGAAAAAAATAAACAACTTAAAATTATTCAGGAACAAAAAAAGAGAGTTCTTTCTAATCTAGAGAAATTAGGTCAAGAAAAAAGGTCACTGAATTGGGAAATTAAAACAAACAACTATCAAATTAATCAACTTAATCTAGAAATAAAATCAAGTGAAATCCAAATTGAAAAGCTAAAGCTGGAGATAGAATCGTTAAAAAAGGAAATAGCTGATTTAGATAAACAGCTGGATTTAAAAAAACAGGCTATCAAGGAGCTTTTGCAACAACTTCAACAGAATGATCAGCAAAGTCTATTGATTATATTCTTGAAAAATCAAACTCTGGCTGAAAATACTCTGGAAATACAGAGAATAATTGATTTCAATTACAAGCTCTTTTCTCAACTTTTTGAACTTAGAAATCTACGAAGAGAAAAAATTAATAGAGTTAACCAGATCTCTGCTAAACAAAAGGAAGAAGAATGGGAAAACTTTAATCTTAGAAATAGAAAGCTAATTGTTCTGGATCAAAAAAGATACAATCAAATACTTCTTGAAAAAACCAAAAATCAAGAAAGGCTTTATCAGAAACAACTACAAGTATTGAAAAAAATATATGAACAGACCAGTCGGGAAATTGAACAAATTGAAAAAGAATTACGTAAAAAGATTGATCCGAAACTTTTACCTCAACCTCGACCAGGTGTATTACTAAAGCCAGTAAATGGACCTTTAACTCAAGGATATGGCTATACTAAATTTGCTCGCACTCATTACAAGCAACATCGTCATAATGGAATTGACATTGGAGCTCCAATTGGCACTCCGATTAGAGCAGCTGAAGAAGGGAAGGTAATTGCAATTGGAAATCAAGACAAATATTGCTGGGGCGGAGCTTATGGTAAGTTTGTAGCCATAGAACACCCTAATAACCTGGTTACCCTTTATGCTCATTTAGCTAGACAAATTGTAAAGGAGGGTGATATAATAAAAAAAGGGCAGGTAATTGGTTATGTGGGAAATACCGGATATTCTACTGGACCTCATCTGCACTTTGGGGTTTATGCCGGCCCAACTTTTTATATAGGACCAAGTACTTCCTGTGGCCCAATGCCATACGGTGGTGATTTAAATCCACTAGATTACATTGAAATATGACTGAATATAAAAAAATTTTGATAGCAGGCTTAATAATAGCGTTAGGAGTTTCATTAATTCAAAGCTGTCAAGCTGAGCAGACAACTTCCTCTTTACTAGTTCCTCCCGAAATAAAACAGCTTAGAAACAAATCAACTGAAATTTTCCAAAAAGTCTTTGATTCAATTAAAAATCCAGAGCAAAGTCAGGGCTTCATAAGAGAAGTTATTCAAACCGGGAAAAAACTATTTAAAGTAGTTGGAAAAGCACTGGTCTGGATTTTAGAAAAGTTAGTCAACTTAATTAAAAGAGGAGTAGAGACAATTTAGGGGATAAGTGTAGAGAGTATGTCGCACAAGATATATTTTACGACATACTCCAAGTCCACTCCCCCAATAACTCAATGTAATGTACTACCAAGACAAAGAACAATTCAAACAGCTAAATGGCTATACCATTAATGGAGTGTGGTATCCTCGAGTAACTAAAATTGTAGAAATAAAAGCCAAGCCAGCTCTGTATAGATTCTATGGAGAAGCAGAAACTTTTGCCGATGGTGAAAGAATTAAAAGAAACTCAGCTGTTCAAGGAACTCTAATTCACAATACTGTAGAAAAAATACTGGTTGGAGAGTCCCCGGAAATCGATCCAGCTATTTTGCCAGCTATTCAAGCATTTAAACAATTTTTAAATCAAACTAAGATTCAAGTTATACCTGAATTTGTAGAAAGAAGAATAATAAACCATCAGGAAGGCTACGCTGGAACTATTGATGCTCTGGCGATAATTGATAATAAACTGGGAATCCTGGATTTAAAAACTTCCCAGGCAATTTACCGAGATTATAATCTTCAAACTGCAGCCTACTTTGGTGCTTTAAAGCCGCAAATTCCAGAACTTTCTACTCGCTGGATTTTAAGAATTGATCAAATTCAGGTTTGTAAAAAATGTGGAGCAATTTTGAGAAATAAAGGTGGTAGAAAAAAGATTAGAGGTGAGAAAAACAATGAAGATTGTAAGCATCTCTGGTCAGAAATTAAAGGTGATATCGAGCTAAAAGAATTCCCTTATCGGAAGGAAGATTACCAGGCTTTTTTAGCTGCTAAAAAACTCTGGGAATGGGAAAATGAATACTGGCTTAAAAAAATTGGCTACTTATAAGACCCCTTTTAATTACTGCTGTGCTTTTCAATAATAATTGGAGCAGTTTTACTCTGTAAAGCGAATAAATAACCTAATCCAAAACTTAAAGAAATAATTAAAAATAAAAGAAAAAAAAGAACAATCTCTTTTTTGTGTTGAAAGATAAAATTCTTCAGTCTTGACATCATACCAGATATAAGTTTAAAATATAAAAACTAAAAAGTAAACTTTACTATGGCTCATACAAAAGCAAAAGGTAGTACTCAACTGGGTCGTGATTCCAGGCCTAAATATTTAGGAATAAAAAGAGCTGATGGGCAAAAAGTAAAGCTGGGAGAAGTATTAGTTAAACAACGAGGAACTAAATATTTCCCTGGCTTAAATGTCAAAAGAGGTAGAGATGATACCCTTTATTCACTAAAAGCCGGAAGAGTTAAATTCACTACTAGAAAAAGAATCAGATTTGATGGAAAAAGAAAATTTGTTAAAGTAGTGAACGTACTTTAATTTTAAGCTTAGCTTTTACCCCCTGTCCTAAATCAACTTCAACTTGATATTCCCCTAGTTTTTTAATTGGTGATTCTAAATTCACTTTAAACTCTTTAAAGTCTCTTTCAGTTAATTGTTTTTCAATCATTTTTTGATTTATTGAACCAAATATCTTACCACTCTCCCCTACTCTGACAGGAAATTCTAAAACAATTTGCTCTATTTTTTCAGCCAGTTGTTTTAATCTGGAAATCTGCTCCTGCTTTCTCTGTTGGTAAATCTTAATCTGTTGACTTAGTCGTTTTAAATTTTCAGGTGTAGCTAATTCAGCTAGTCTTCGAGGAAAAAGATAATTTCTAGCATAACCATCTTTAACCGTTTTAATTTCAAACTTCTTTCCCAAATTTTCTATATCTTGTAACAAAATTACTTTCATAGATTATTAAGAATCTCTATGGCCTTATCTAGTTGAGGATCTTTATTTTGTTTGATGTCTTTCTCGGTAAGTTTTACTTCAATATCCGGGACAATACCTTTCTCATTGATACATTCTCCACTTGGTAAAATCCACTCAGCTACCGAAATTTTCAACTTTGATTCATCCAGCGATCTGATTTGCTGAACTGTTCCTTTGCCAAAAGTCTTTTCGCCAACCAGTTTTGCCCGGTGATGATCCCTTAACGCTCCAGCCAAAATTTCTGAAGCAGAAGCTGAACCCTGATTTATTAATACTACTAAAGGATAATCTTTAAGGATTGGTTCTCGAGAAGTCCTAAATTCTTGTTCATGTTTATCTGAAAATCTTTCCTTCACTACCAGACTATTTTTTTCTAAGAAAAACCCAGCTAAATCTACCGAAGTTTCAAGGTATCCTCCAGGATTATTTCGCAGGTCAAGAATTATTCCTTTTGGCTGTTTAGAAGTTATAGCCCGGGCAGCCTGATAAAACTTTCTATATGCTTTCTGATTAAAACTTTTTAGCCGGATATAGGCCGCCTTATCTTTCATTTCCCAATCCAAGGTTGGAATAATAATTGTGTCTCTGATAATTGGAAACTTTTTAGGCGATGACCATCCTTCCCGCATTATAGTTAAAACTACCGCTTCTCCTTTCGGACCTCTGATTTTTCGAACTGCCTCTTCTAAAGTAATGCCCCTGGTAGACTCACCATCTATTTCTACAATCTTATCATTACTTCTTAATCCGGCTCTATCTGCTGGTGTTCCTGATAAAGGAGCAATTATAGTTAATTGATGCTCTCGAATACCAATCTCAATTCCTACTCCCCCAAAGCTTCCTCTTAAATCTTCACTCAAAATTTTGGCCTGCTCTGGAGTTAAAAGGACAGTATAAGGATCTTTAAATGCACTGGCTAGTCCTCGTATTGCTCCATATAGTAAGTCTAAATCGGTTACTTGATCACTTTTATAATGTTGCTTTTTCAAGGCCTTCCAGGCTTCCCAGAATAATGAAAAATCAGCATCAATTTCTGGTGTATCTCTGTAAATAATTACAGCTTCAGATTGCTGCTTTCCAAGTTTAAATCCCAAAAAATAACCTGAACCACCTATAACTCCGACTACTACAACTATCGCCAAAACTCTTATTAGAATTTTAATCTTTTTTTTCATTTAAATTTGAATTCCATCAACCTGGTATATTTAGCTCCATTTTTATCTAGATTAGATTGCATTAAATCAATACTTTTTCCATAAAAGCCAATATCAGTTCCAGTCTGAATCTCCGGAAGATTTGGCTTTCCATACTTAGGAAGCCTAACCAGAGTAAGATGAGCATTAAAATTTCGACAATCCAAACGAAATCTTACCCCATATTCTATTAATCGGTTCTCCAAATATTTCTTAATCTTAGCTAAATCTTTGGAGGTCTGTTCTGTACCAATAAGCCAGACCATATAGGGATGTTTCTCAGGGCCATAGTTCATTTCTTTGAAATTTATTTTAGGTGAAGAAAAATTTAAAGCAGTATCTTGAATAGCTTGCTTGATGCCAGTTAAGCTATTTTCTGGTTGATTACCTAAAAAACACAAAGTAAGATGCCAGTTTTCAGCCGGAACAAAGTTAGCTTTAGTTCTAAACTTTGGCTTAATCCTATCAACTAATTTTGCAACTTTTAATTGAACATCCTGTGGTAAGTTTATAGCTATAAATAACCTCATGGCTTTATTATAACTCAAAATTTTTACTTTGCCAAATTGTCTATTTTATCTTCTAATTAACTATCTTCTATGTTAAAATAGATATTGGATGCCAAAACTAGCCAGAGAATATTTAAAAAAACTCACTCAGCGGAAGAAAAAGTCAAGAGTGTATTATCCATTTCAATCAATAGGCTTAGCTTTAGCTAGAATATTAGAAGATGAGTCGCATAAGTCCTTGTATATAAAACTAGCTAAGCAATACGACAATCAAAAACTTTTGAGAATTGCAAGAAGTGTAGCTGAAAGAAAAAAAATAAAAAATAAAGGAGGTTACTTTATGGCTGTACTATTCAAAGAATTAGATAAAGCTAAAATTTACACTATCAAAGACGAATTTCAGAAGAAGTTTTTAACTACTAAAACTAAACCGTTTGATTTCAATCAGTATTCCAAGAAAGAAATCAGGGAAATAGTAAATAAGATGAGAAAGATTATGGTCAGAAATGATGGTGTCGGACTTTCAGCTAACCAAATCGGTATACCCTACAGTTTTTTTGTAGCTCTACTTCCTTACCCTAAGGAAAAACCAAAATTTTATGCAATATTTAACCCAAGAATTGTTGCCCATTCTAAAGAGAAGGAACTAATGCTAGAAGGATGCTTATCTATTCCAGGAACCTGGGGACTAGTTGAAAGGTATAAAAAAGTAACTTTAGAGGGTCTGGATAAAAATCAAAAAAGTATCAAAATAAAAGCCCAGGGATTACTAGCCCAGATTTTCCAACATGAAGTTGATCACTTAAATGGAATTTTATTTACCAGTAAAGCAAAAAAGATTTTAACTAAAGAATCGTTAGAAAAGATTAAAAATAAAAAACTATGAAATACGTATTTTTTGGAAATACTAGATTTGCTGCTATAGTTTTAGAAAAACTAATTCAATACAAGCTCTTCCCTGCTCTATTAATTTGTAGACCAGACAAACCAGCTGGAAGAAAACTGGCCATTTCTCAATGTTCGACTAAAAAAGTTGCACTAGAATATAACATTCCCATTCTTCAACCAGAGATATTAACCTTTGGATTAATGTCTAAACTTAAAGAATACCGGGCTAATTTCTTTTTGATTGTAGCATATCATAAAATTCTTGCTGAAGAGATACTTTCAATTCCTGCTTATGGCAGTTTAGGACTTCACCCATCTTTGCTACCAAAGTATCGAGGTCCTTCACCTATTCGTTCAGCTATACTTTATGGAGAGAAGGAGTTTGGTGTAAGTTTATTTTTAGTTGACCAAGAAATCGATCATGGACCAATTATTAAACAAGCAAAAATTAAAATGGAAAATGCTAAGTACTTAGAACTAGAAGAAAAACTAGCTGAGCTAGGTGCAAATTTAATCATAAATGTAGTACCTGATTATCTAGAAGGCAAGGTTAAACCGGTTCCACAGCCAGAAACTCTATCTTACACTAAAAAATTTACTACTGCCGATGGTTATGTCGACCTAGAAAAACAACCTCCCGTACTTATTGAAAGAAAGATAAGAGCACTAAATCCTAATCCTGGAGTATTTACTTTTCTAACTGTGAGCCAAATCCAGGAAATACTAGGATATGCAATTAGAGGATTACCAAACCAAATCAAAAGAGTAAAATTACTGGAAGCTAAGCTTGAAAACAACAAACTAAGACTACTAAAAATCCAGGTAGAAGGAAAAAAACCTGCCGTAGTTGATAAAATAATCGAATAAATCTTGGTTGAAAATTAAATGTCGTTTGATATAATTTCATAGCCTATTTGCGGGGTCGTCTAACGGTAGGACGGTGGACTCTGGATCCATCAATCTTGGTTCGAATCCAAGCCCCGCAGCACCGCAAAATGAAAAAGTTTTTTGACTTTTTCATCGCGGTGCCACGAGATGAAAATTACTAAATAATTTTCATTTTTCGTGGCCCAAGAAATATGTATTTGGTACTTTCAATTTACCAACATTCTCTAGCTTAATAAAAAGAAATAGAGACGGAAAACAAAAAACCCGACATTTTGGTGCTGGGTAAGTTAATAGATGACCTACCTATAACTGCAATAATGGCAATTCCTAACATACCAAGATTAATTCCAAGTATTATCTTTATTAGCCGATTTGCAATGTCTCGCATTGCCTTTACTAACCGGTTCACAACACCTCCTTTCTTTAGTTATCTACCAAAGCTCAATTTTTTGTTAAGGAACCCTGGTAATTTTAATCTAATTTTAAAATAAGTCAACAAGCAAGATTTTAAGCTTTCTTTTTGACAATATTTCTTTAATTTTGCTACAATTTGTATTGAAAGGTCGACACTTAATTTCTACACAAGAAAGCTGAGCTCATGTCAATGCAAGTAGTATACCTCTTAATTGGATTAGTAGTAATTGTCGCTGTAGTAATTGGAGTTTACTGGTATTCTCAGAAGTCAGAAGTAACCGAACTTTCTGAAATTAAAAAGCCAGCTTTGGAAGTTAAGGGTATCCCAGAGATTTCGGACATTGAAAAAATAGCTCCTGAAATCGATGCTCTCTTGAAAGATATTTCAGAGCTTGAAACAGTAGCAGAAGATAAAAGTTTAGACACCTTAAAAGAAGACTTATCAGCTTTAACTGAGGAAACACCTTCAGAAAAAGAACTACCCTCAACTCCAGCAATTGATATTAGTGATATAGAAAGTACTGAAAAGGAACTTTCAACTGAACTAGAAGGGATTTTAAACGATTTAACTGATTTGGAAGGATTTGAGGAAGATACCTCACTAGATGAATTGGATACTTCTTTATCAGGCCTTGCAAAATAAAAATTTAAAGGTGAATATGGAAAAAACTACAAAAAAACTAAGTAAATTCATAGTTTACTTTTTGGTTGGTGCAATAATTCTGGGATTATTCTCTTCAGTTGCTTTTGCCAAAGGGTTAAAAGAGAGACATCAGGAAGCCAGAGCTAAATATCAAGCTGCTCGTCAGCAATACTTTAAAGAAGTAAACTGGTGGAAGACAGCTCGTCAACAATTTCTGAATACTAGAAGAAAATATAAACAATTCAGAAATGTTGAAAATAAAGCAGATTACGAAAAGAAGGCTCGAGCCTTTTTGAGCAGAACAGTGGATGTTTTAATCAGAAAGCTAGAGTCTTTGAAAAACTGGGTTTCTAATAAGCCTTCTTTACCAGAAAGCGAAAGGCAAGCAATTGTAGCCGAGATTGAAAAAGATATTAACTGGCTTGAAGATAAAAAATCAGAAATCGCTACAGCATTACCTTCTCAGATAAGAGAAAAAGCAAAAGAAATCAGAGATTACTGGAGAAATCACAGGATTTTTGTAAAGAAAATCATCGGTCAAATCTGGGGAGCAAGATTAGACTGGGTAATTGAAAGGTTTGAGAATATCTCTTCAAAGATTGCTGCAAAAATAGATGAATTAAAGGCTGCTGATAAAGATACTTCTCAGCTTGAAGCATGGCTGGCTGACTTCAATCAAAAAATTGAAATAGCTAAGAATAAAAGAGAAAAAGCAAGAGAAAAGTATCAGGCAATCTCCAGTCTAGCTGATGCTAACAAGCTCTTTAAGTAGGCGCACCAGTTTATTAAAGAAGCAAATCAGTATCTCCGCGAAACTCATAGGAAACTCGTAGATATTGTTAAGGAAATAAAAAGAATCGTTGCTTTAAGTAAAACAGAAGAAGAGAAAGAAACAGAAGAAGTAGAAGAGTAAAAAGAATTAACCAAGATCACAAAAGCAACCCATTTTTTGGGTTGCTTTTGTTTTACTTCAAAATATAAGGATAATTTGAAGATTCTATTTCGGTTTCTTGATACCAGATTGGTCTTTCTATCTTGTCTAAAACTTCAGTTCTCCATTTTTCATCAGTTAATCTATCCTTCATTGGCCAGGAAAATTCATAATAACTAAACATTGGCCCAACTGCTATTCCTATTCTCCCCTGTTTAGATTTGTGAGCTACCAGAAGCCAGTCAATCTTTCCAGTTCCAACTTCTAAGACGTTTTTACTGTTTGTATCAGTATGAACATCAGCAATTATTGAGGTTTTAAAAGCACCTTTCTTTTCCTGAACTGAACTTTCTAGTTTTTTACCTTTTCCTGGTTCTCCGGTAGTAATGGTTAAAGCTGAAGCAAGTTTTTCTAAAATCTGTTTAAATTCCCGGTCAATATTTTTAATATAATTGTAATCTGATTCAGTTAACCTTTCTTTCTGTAATTCTTTTTCAGCTATTAATCTTAATTTCTCCATCATTTCCGAGCTTTGTTTTAATGCAATAGATACCTCCGGAGTAATTACTCCCTGTTTTCTTAAGCCACTATCAAGGTAATTCACCAAGTATTTTGCTTTAGTAAATAATTCAGGATTTGGTTCAACGTAGCCGTAATATTTAGCTTCAATCGGCAATATACCAGTAGCTTTAAGAGTACCTACTGCCCAGGTATAACTTTGTTTTACATATAAAATTGTATCATGTCTTAATTCACTCCAGGAGCTTAGAAAAGTAATTAAATCTTTTAATTTCCAGAGATTACTTCTCATCCAGCTGGGATAGCCTGCGGGCTTTTGTTTCAGTAAGGGCTTAAGCATCC
>Ga0190361_1000935_pt1 | contig 11224 bp, 13 predicted proteins | sample 48721845_MG_FD_161273 | JGI IMG/M metagenome (GOLD analysis project Ga0190361, IMG submission 161273) | Hydrothermal vent microbial mat bacterial communities from Southern Trench, Guaymas Basin, Mexico - 4872-18-4-5_MG | ecosystem: Environmental > Aquatic > Marine > Hydrothermal vents >...
CCGACGCAGTCAAAAGTTTCTTATATTCTTCCTTCAATTTTACTCTTTTTCATACCGCTTTTTCTATCTCTCCTATCTTTTTACTTAGAAACCGAATTACTGCTATGTTTGTCTCGCCCGATAAAATATGAGCTTTTCCTCCTTTCTTTTTTAAATTCATTTGTTATTAGGAGGATAAGCCCTCATAATTTTAATTGCAAGTGAATTTACACACACCCTGGGACGGTACCAGTGAGTCCATAACATTTGATGCCAGCGGCTCATATGATCCTGATGGCACCATAGTATCTTACGAATGGGATTGGAATAATGACGGAGTCTATGATGAAACTACTGATTCAGCTATCATAAACCATATGTGGAGTGTAGAATTTAATGGCACAGTAAGCCTAAAAATTACTGATGATGGCGCAACCTCCATTGATACTACTACTGTAAAGGTAACAACTCCAGCGGCTCAAGGCAACCTTGACCATGATGGTGATGTTGATTTAGATGACCTAAACATCCTCCTCACCTACCGCAACCAGCCTTCAAGTGCATGCCCAGAGTGTGATTTAGATGGAGATGGAGTAATCACTGTGCTTGATGCAAGGAAGCTTGTGTTTCTTTGTACTAGACCAAGATGTGCGACGGAGTAGACGTTAAAAACGTGTAAACGTTAGAACGTGTGAACGTAACCTAAAGGTGATAAGATAAAAAAATCAACTGTCCACATAAGGAAGATTTGTGGTTTTATTCCTTGGTTTGATCCTCATTTTTACTGTACTTTGACAGTTGTTTTTCGGAAATCCACTGTTTATGGGCACTTTTGCGCGTAAATATAAATAGAGGTGCCCATATAACGCTTTGATTTAAAAATCTACAAAAATATATTATACTAAGTTTGAAATGCCTAGAGATTTTGAAGAATGGTTAAAACAAGCAGATTATGATTTAGATACAGCCGATTTTATGTTTAAAGGCAAAAGATATATTTATGCAGTGTTTATGTGCCATTTGTCCATTGAAAAAGCACTAAAGGGTCTCTATCACGAGAGACTAAATAAAATACCACCAAAAACACACAATCTCATTTACTTAGCAAAGAAGGCCAATATTGAGGTCCCAGAAGATATTGGCAGATTTATAGTAAAACTCAATCAAGCCAGTATTCTTACGAGATATCCTGAAGATCTAACTCTTCTCCAAAGTGAATATACTCAATCAATTGTGAAGGAAATTCTTTCTAAAACAAAGGAGGTATTAACATGGATAAAAACTCTGTTACAGAAATAATCTCCCATTTTAAGAAGATATTAGAGACAAAGGGAATAAAAAAAAGCAAAATCATTTTATATGGTTCTTATGCAAAAGGTACTCAAAGGGAGGAAAGCGATATTGATTTAGTAGTTATTTCTGAAGATTTTAGAGGAAAAGATTTCTGGGAGAGAATAAATCTACTTTCTGACAGTATTTATGAAGTTTTTGCACCTATTGAGGCTACGGCTTTTACTCCTGAAGAATGGGAACAAGACAATTCCTTTATCATAGATTACGCTAAAGAAGGGGAAATTGTAGCTTAAATTTTTGTCTCAAAATGATTAGTTTATTCCTTTTAAGAGAACACCGTGGTAACAATCTCTAGGCCTATATAATTTTTAAACCTTTTGTGGTATCTGGAAATACAGGGCCACGTCAAAGTCAGGCCATAAGTAATTTAACAAAAAGAACAAACTTTTAAATATGGCCTAAAAAATCCAAATTTCAAAATCCAAATGTTTTAATGCCAAAAACAGTTTTAAGTATTAACAGACTGTTGAAAAAATCATTTTTCTCAGACCCATCCATGGGCCAACAAGAGCAAAATATTATCCGCAGGCCTGTCCGATGGTCGTGTCTGCCAACAGGCAGACAGGTTTTGGAGTTTTCTTTTAAAGTTATTACGGATTTAGTGGATTGCAAATCGCTTCATAATACACTCTTAACCAGTGTGCCCGAAACCGCCACTACCCCGTTGTGAAGGAGGTAACTCAGATACAATCTCCCATTCAGCCTTTATTACTGGAGCTATCACTAATTGAGCAATCCTTTCTCCAGGATGAATGGTATAAGTGTTTTTACCTAAATTAATCAAGGCAACTTTTATTTCTCCTCTATAGTCGGCATCAATGGTTCCAGGTGAATTGATTAAAGTCACACCATATTGAGTAGCTAGACCACTTCTAGGGCGAACCTGAGCCTCAAAACCCGGAGGTAAGGCTATGGCAATCCCTGTAGGGACTAAAATAATTTCTCCAGATGACAAACTAATAGGGTGTTCAATAGCTGCAAATATATCCATGCCGGCTGCCTGAGGAGTCATGTAAGTGGGTAAATTTATACCTTGACGGAGATATTTAATCTTGACTTGAATTTTATTAATAATGATGCTCTCCCCTCTTGCGAAGATTTACAGGTGGGCTTAGAGCTGCCTTACGGCTCAACTTGATCTTGCCGTCTTTTTCTATTTTTAAAACCCTTACTAAAACTTCGTCTCCTTCTTTAAGAATGTCACTTACTTTATGGACTCGTTTATAGTCCAACTCAGAAACATGCACCAAACCAACTGTCCCTGGAAGGATTTCTACCAATGCCCCAAAATCCATTATTCTCTTTACCTTTCCAATATATAGCCGCCCTTCTTTTATCTCCTGAGTGACTTGTTTTACCATCTCTATGGCCTTTTTAAGTTGTTGTTCATCATGAGAGATAATATGAACCTTACCTGTTTCTTTGATATCTATGTTCACTCCTGTCTTAGCCATAATATCTTTAATTACTTTCCCCCCAGGACCAATAAGGTTGGCAATTTTTTCAGGAGGTATTTCAATAATAGATACTTTAGGAGCATGAGGAGAAATGGAAGTTTTAGGAGCTGGTAAGACAGCTTCCATTTTATCTAAAATAAAAAGCCTTCCTTCTCTAGCTTGTATTAGAGCTTGGTGAAGAATATCCTTGCTGATACCTTTAATCTTAATATCCATTTGAATCGCAGTCACACCTTCTCTAGAACCAGCTAGTTTAAAATCCATATCTCCACAATGGTCTTCTTCTCCCAAAATATCAGAAAGAATAGCTATATTATCATTTTCTTTTACTAAACCTATAGCAATACCCGCTATGGGTTTTTTAATTGGAATACCTGCATCCATCAGAGAAAGACAACCACTACACACGGTAGCCATAGAAGAAGAACCATTTGATTCTAAGACTTCTGAAACCACTCTTATAGTATAAGGAAACTCCTCTTCTCTGGGAATAATGGGTTTTAATGCCCGCTCAGCTAAGAAACCATGTCCAATCTCTCGCCTGCTAGGTCCCCTTAACGCTCTCACCTCTCCTACACAATAAGGAAGGAAGTTGTAATGAACCATAAAAGACTTAAAACTATCACCATAAAGGGCATCTATCTTTTGTTCATCTTCTGTGGTTCCTAAAGTAGTCACAGCTAAAACTTGGGTCTCACCCCGTCTAAATATGGCTGAACCGTGAGTTCTAGGTAAAATCCCCACTTCACACTGGATGGGTCTGATGTCTCTTAAATTACGCCCATCAATGCGTTTCCCCTTTAATATTTTTTCTCTAATAAGCCTTTTTTTAAAATCTTCAAAGATGACCTTGGCTTGGGGTAAAAATTCTTCACTAAGAGGCACTTCTTGAACTGCCTGAGTAAATATTTGTTTTAATTGTCTAGCCCGAGATAATTTCTCAGGAATACTAAGTGATTCTTCAATTAAGGGAAGGTAGCTCTCTAATTTGGCCACTAAATCAGCCGATTTTTGAGGGGATATTAGCTGTATCTTAGATTTAGCTGCTGTTTTTTGCAATTCCTTTTGCAACTTTAAAATGGGTTTCAACGCCTCATATCCCACAAAAATGGCTTCTAAAATAGTGTCTTCAGGGACAAATTGGGCATCTCCCTCTACCATTACTATTCCCTGTTCACTCCCCGCCACAACTATATTTAATTCACTCTCTGTTAATTGGGAACGTGTAGGATTAATTATCCATTCTCCATTCTTTCTTCCTATTCTCACCGCGGCTATAGGAATATAAAAAGGAATATCTGAAATTATAAGAGCCGCGGAGGCAGCAATTACGGCCAGAATATCCGGGTCGTTTTCTTGATCTGCTGACAAAACGGTAGTAATAATTTGAATTTCTCTTGAAAAATTTTCAGGAAAAAGAGGACGAAGTGGTCTATCAATTAGCCGGGCAGTTACCACTTCTTTATCGCTAGGTCTTCCTATCTCTCTCTTAAAAAAACCACCTGGAATTTTCCCCACAGCATAAGACATTTCACGATATTCAACGGTTAAGGGCATAAAGTCTAATCCGGGTACTTCTTCCCGAGACATAACAGCCGTAGCAAGCACCACCGTATCAGCGTAACGGACTAAAACTGCTCCATTAGCCTGACTAGCTATTTCACCATAAGTAATAGAAAGCGAACGCCCTTCCCATTCAGTTTGTATTTGCATTTTTTATCGTCTCTCCTTTTTACTTTCTTAATCCCAATTCCTGAATAAGCTTGCGGTATCTATTAATATCTTTGCTCTTCAAGTAATTAAGTAAATGTCTTCTTCGTCCTACTAATTTTAAAAGACCTCGTCTTGAATGAAAATCCTTTTTGTGAACCTTAAAATGAGAAGTCAAATACTCAATACGCTTGGTTAAAATAGCTATCTGTACTTCTGGCGAACCTGTGTCTTCAGGGTGAATTTGAAACTTCCTGATAATTTCTTGTTTTTGCTCTGGCATTAATGTCATTTTTGTCCTCCTCTTAAAGGTCAAAATACCTTTACTGGATGTAATCGCATACCTTTTTGAGTCTCTTGGGTTTGGACTAAAGCAACCAATCGGCTCTGTTTATTTAAGGCACGAATTAATGGTTTTGTCAGTTTATGAGGCCAAAAGATAAACCTTCCATGTTTAATCTGGGTTTCCTGGTCTTCATTAAGAATTATTGCCTCAAAACTAGCTAGGGCCTGATTTAAATCCATAAGATAATCTTGCCACTTTCCTGCTTTTATAGCCTCCTTTAAAACATCAAGAGAAATAGCCATTTTAATAGTAAAAGGGCCTGTTTTCAACCTCCTTAAACGGGCCAAACAGGCTCCACACCCCAGTTTTTTTCCTATATCTGAACATAATGTTCTAATGTATGTGCCTTTAGAGCATGAGACTTCAAAATCCACTTCAGGGGGTCTAAAGCTCTTAAGATTTAACTCATAAATTTCTACTTCCCTCGGAGCAGGCTGTATTTTAATACCCTTTCTTACCCATTTATAAAGAGGAACTCCACCTACCTTGAGACTGGAATAAAAAGGAGGAATCTGAGTAATCTTTCCCTGAAAATCCTCCATTACTATTTTCAATTCTTCAATAGAAACATCTATTTTTTTGCAAACACGGGTTACTTTTCCTTCAATATCCTGGGTCTCTGTTTCCAAACCAAGACGCATAGTCGCATCATAGGTTTTATCCATATTCAGAAAAAACTGGGCAATTTTAGTGGCTTTATTAACAAAGATAGGTAAAACGCCTGTTGCTAAAGGATCCAAAGTGCCACCATGACCTATCTTTTTTACATTAAGCCATTTTTTAATCTTTTTCACTACCTCAAAGGAAGTGATACCCCTTGGTTTGTCAATAAGAAAAATACCCGCTTCTTCCATCCTAATTCTTAGCTTCAAATCCGCATTTCAACTTGGGGATAGTTTTCAGTCTCACCCGATTTGAAAACTCCTTTTTTTATAAAATGGGAGGTACTTAAAAAACCCTGGGTAATTTTTCATAAATAACCCCTCTGGTTGAAAAAGAGATAATTTCTACTTCCGTATCAATTATCTCTGTGAGATTCATATCATTAATAAAACTAACTAGTTTATCTATTTCTGCCCGTACTTTATTTCTGTTTAACCCCACCTTGCATACTCCAAGTTGAATCATCTGCCAATGATCTTGTGTTCCCACTTCAGCTATAGAAATGTTAAATCTGTTTTTCACTCGGTCCACAATCTGCCGTATAACCCGCCTTTTGCCTTTTAAAGAGTGATTCTCAGGTAAGTGCATCAAAATTTGGCTCACACCCACAAACATAAAAACTCTTTATTCCTTTTTTTCAGATACTTGAAAATCCATGGTTTTTTTTACTTCTTCTACCACATACGCCTCAACTATATCTCCTACTTTGATATCCTGGAAGTTCTCAAAACTCATTCCACACTCGTAGCCTGTTCCTACTTCTTTCACATCTTCTTTAAACCGTTTTAAAGAAGATAACCGCCCATTATATACTACTACTCCATCTCTTAAAATCCTTACTTTACAAGATCGATTTATCTCTCCTTTTCTCACATAACAACCTCCCACTATTCCTACCTTGGGCACTTTGAAAAGCTGTCTAATCTCAGCTTCTCCTATAATCCTTTCTTTGTGCTCAGGTTCAAGCAAGCCTTTCATTGCATCTTGAATATCATCCAACAGCTGGTAAATAACCTCATAATAACGAATATCAACTTTTTCTTTCTCTGCTAAATCCATAACTTTGGCACTAGGCCTAATATTAAAGCCGATTATGACTGCGTGTGACGCAGAGGCAAGTAAAATATCTGACTCGGTAATTACTCCTGTAGAGGCATGGATTACATTTACCTTAATCTCTTGTGTGCTCAATTTAGTTAAAGCCTCTTTTAAGGCCTCTACTGAACCCTGGACATCGGCTTTAATAACAAGTTTTAATTCTTTAATTTCACCCTCTTCAATTTTTTCATACAGATTTTCTAAACTTACACCTGCCCGCACTAATGTTGCTTCTCTCTGCTTCTGTTGGCGGTAATGGCTAACCTCTTTAGCTATTTTTTCGTTCTCTACTACTACCAAAGAATCCCCTGCTTCAGGGACACCAGAAATGCCCTGAACCTCTGCTGGCAGTGATGGACCTACCTCCTTTACTGGTTTTCCCCGGTCATTGAACATGGCTCTTACCTTACCATGATGAAGACCACACACGAAATAATCACCTATTTTAAGAGTTCCTTCTTTAACCAGGACAGTAGCTACAGGTCCTCTACCTTTATCCAAACGAGCTTCTATCACTACTCCACGGGCTGGTTTGTCAGGATTTGCCTTAAGTTCTAACATCTCAGCTTGTAATAAAATCAATTCTAACAAATTATCAATCCCCATTCTTTTTTTGGCAGAAATCTCAGCATAAAGTGTGTCTCCTCCCCACTCTTCTGGTGTAAGACCCAGTTTTGATAGCTCTCTTTTCACCCTTTCGGGGTTAGCATTAGGTTTGTCTATTTTATTAATGGCCACCACGATAGGTACCTTTGCCTCTTTGGCATGGTTGATAGCTTCTCGGGTTTGGTCCATTACACCGTCATCTGCTGCCACTACCAATACTACAATATCTGTTACTTGAGCACCTCGTGCGCGCATAGCAGTAAAGGCTTCATGACCAGGTGTGTCTAAAAACACGACATTTCCTTTATCTAGGGTTACATAATAAGCACCTATGTGTTGAGTAATACCACCTGTTTCCATAGAAATGACATTAGTGTGACGGATAGCGTCTAAAAGAGAGGTTTTGCCATGATCCACATGCCCCATTACTGTAACCACAGGTGGTCTAGGTTTCAAATCTTCGGGTTTGTCAGGAAGGGGTTTAAGGACATCCTCTTCTACAAAACCTACTTGTTTTACCTCATAATCAAACTCACTAGCTACTAAAGAGGCTGTATCGTAATCTAATGGCTGGTTAATAGTACTCATTACCCCTAAATCCATAAGCTTTTTTATCAACTCTCCTGCCTTTACTCCCATGGCTCGAGCCAATTCACCCACCGTAATGGTTTCTCCCATTTCAACACGGCGCTTAATAGATTTAGGAGGTGCAGTAACAGGTTTTAAAGGTGGTTTTCTTTCCTTCTTTTTGGGCTTGGGTTTGGAAATAGGAATAACCTCTGCAGGATAGACAGCTGAAGATGTTTCTTCGTCTTCTTCAAATATATCTATAACTACTTGCCTATGTCTTTTCTGAGGAATGGATGGTTTTTTTCTTTTTCTTTTTTCTTCAATATCTAAAGCCTCTTCTTTTGACTTTTTCTTTTTAGGTTTTTCTTTCAGGACTTCTTCTGTTTGTATCTTTTCTGCCAACTCTTCTTTGCTAGCTGATACAGGAGTTATTTCTTCTGTTACACTAGGTATTTCTTCCTCAACTTTTTCTTCCTTTTTTTCTTCTTTAATTTGCAAAGCAACCGGCATTTCTTTATCTGGAATTTCAGTAGCAGGAGGTTTTTTTCTTATAATTACCTTTTTAGGTTTTGCTTCTGTGTGTATTTTAGCAAATGCTTCTCTTATTTTAACTACCTCATCTGTGGTAAGAGTGCTCATGTGGTTTTTTACCATGATTCCCAAATCTTCCAGACGATAAAGAAGCTCTTTACTAGATATCTTCAGCTCTTTTGCTAATTGATACACTTTAACTTTAGCCATATTATTCTATTAAGCCTCCTTATATCTTTAATCCTGAGGCTTGAAGATAAAATTTATTCTTCTCCACTTTCGGCCTCTAATTTCACATTTTCTGCCGCTTGAGGTGTAGACATAAATTTTTCGGCAGCAGTAATTAACGCCAGGGCTTTATCTTCCTTAAATCCCAAGCCTTTTAACTCTTCTATTGTGGTTTGGGCCAACTCCTCAGCAGAAACAATTTCGTTTTGGGTTAACAAATCAGCAATTTCTTTAGTCATCCCTTCTACTTTCAATAAACTCTCATATTGTAATCTTTGTATTTCTTTATATCTGCTTTTACTCCGGACATCAAGTTTCCATCCTGTTAATTTAGAAGCCAAACGCACATTTTGTCCCTGTCTACCAATGGCAAGAGAAAGCTGGTCGTCAGGCACAACGATTTCCATACGTTGTTCCTCTTTATCCATAATTACTTTTAACACCTTTGCTGGGGCAATGGCATTGCATATAAATTTTGCTGGGTCAGGATCCCAATGGACAATATCTATCTTTTCTCCCTTTAACTCTCTTACCACACTTTGAACCCTTGAACCTCTGATACCCACACACGCCCCAATAGGATCTACATCTGGATCTTGCGAAGTTACCGCGATTTTTGCACGGCTACCAGGCTCGCGGGCTGCATTAATGATTTTAACCACACCTTCACTAATTTCAGGGACTTCCAAAGTAAATAAGGCAATAAGAAAGGCAGGGTGTGTCCTAGAAAGTATAATTTGTGATATTTTACTGTTCTTTCTTACATCCAGTATATAGGCTCTCAATCTATCTCCTCTTTTAAAATTATCTTTACTAGGAATAATCTCTCCCCAGGGTAAAAGTGCTTCTGTCCTTCCCAAATTAACTACAATTCCCTCTTTATCTAATCGTTGGACAATCCCATTTACTACCTCTCCTTTCCTATCTTTGAACTCTTCATATATAATTTCCTCTTCTGCCTCTTTCATCCTTTGAAGAATTACCTGTTTGGCCGCTTGAGCAGCTATTCTCCCAAATTCAGCCATACTCAGTTTTATCCCCACACTATCTCCTAATTCTACCTCTTGATTTAGTTTTTGGGCCTCACTCAAAGTTATTTCTTTTATTGGATTAGTAAGAGTCTCTACCACAGTTTTAAAAAGATAAACTTCTATCTCTCCTTTTTCTTCATTATACACAACCTCAATATCAGCTTGAAGACCATACTTTTTTCTTGCTGCCGAATAGACAGCCTCTTCAATGGTTTTTATTAAAAATCCCTTTTCAATACCTTTATCTTTAGTTAATTGTTCAATAATTCTTTTCAGCTCCATCAGTTAAATACTCCTAAAACTCAAAATTTAAATTTGCCTTTGCAATGTTCTCAAAAGGAATTTCGCGTTCTCCCTTTTCATCCTTAATTTTTACTATTTCATTTTCTAACCCAATTAATTTACCTCTAAATACCTTCTTTCCATCAATGGGCCTGTAAGTTTTAATCTTTACCAATTTTCCTTTATACCTTTCATAATCATTTAGCCCTTTAAGGGGGCGAGTAAGACCTGGAGAAGAAACTTCCAAGGTATAACTAGTATCAATAAAATCTTCCACATCCAAAACAGCACTTAATTGGTAACTTATGGCTGTGCAGTCATCTAAGGTTACTCCCCCAGCCTTATCAATGTATATCCGCAAGACCCAACCTCGTCTTTCTCTTTGAAACTCCACATCGGTCAATTCCAAGCCTTCGTCTTCTAAAATGGGCATAACTAATTTTTCAACTTTTTTTATAATTTTTTCCGTATATAAACTCAAATTCCCCTCTAATAAAAAAGTGGGCAAAAGCCCACTTTAAAAATCAAGCTCTTTGGAGCGGGCAACGGGATTCGAACCCGCGACCACGAGCTTGGGAAGCTCGCACTCTACCACTGAGTTATACCCGCTTGTTTTAAAAATACCACACTGAGCTTAGGTTGTCAATTATTGGAAACTTGGACATTCCCCAAAATTTAGCGTTAATCTTTAAAAACATTGATGTCTGCCGACAGGCAGGGATGAATTAAGGATTTTTGGTGCTCAATAAGTGGAATAAGAAAAAAGCACATTTTAACTTTACCAACCTATTTATAGCTTAGCAGATTGCTCCGTTATTAATTGACTCCATTCTCCCAAATAGGTATGGAGTTTATGAAAGTCAAAAGAGGTAGATGTTCAATATGGCCACACTCGCCCGTTATATAAAATGCTTCTGAAAAAGGAAATAAAATATGTTTTGGGATAATGAATATGAAAGCAATGCACGTATTTGGGGAGAAAGACCAAGTGAGTTAGCTGTTGCCGCTTTCATGGATATTGATAGGAGAACATGCCGACATTTCACATAATACAGCATAAAAGCTTTGTGCCTTACGCTGCCCACCTAAATTTTGCCTTCGCCGAAACTTTGTAAAGCATTAATCCTTAAATCTTCTAGGATTACTTCTACCAAAACGGCATAACACATCGTAACTAATGGTATTGGCCTTTTGGGCGATTTCTTCAGCCGTAATTTGCTCTTTTCCTTGTTTTCCTAAAATAACTACCTCTTCTCCGATTTCTATTCCATCTATATGGGTCACATCTATCATAGTAAGATGCATACAAATAGTTCCAATGATAGGGGCTTTTTTGCCTTTTATAATTACCTTTCCTTTGTTAGAAAGTT
>Ga0190361_1000938_pt1 | contig 11204 bp, 5 predicted proteins | sample 48721845_MG_FD_161273 | JGI IMG/M metagenome (GOLD analysis project Ga0190361, IMG submission 161273) | Hydrothermal vent microbial mat bacterial communities from Southern Trench, Guaymas Basin, Mexico - 4872-18-4-5_MG | ecosystem: Environmental > Aquatic > Marine > Hydrothermal vents > Microbial...
GTGCGTTGAACCAGATCATCGTTGAGGTTGAGTTAAAGGCAGTTGAGTTTGTTCTGTTAATCTCTGTCGTCCCATAGACGATTCTCAAATCGTTTCCGTTGGGGAGCATTTTTCCGGCAGAGATTAAGGACTTGGTATCAATACTGAAATTGACTGGATTTCCTGCTGTAAGGCTTGTGTCGTTGTTGTTTGTGATTGTTATTTTCTTTCTGTATTTCCATTCATCATTCCACCAGTTGGTCGGCTTTCCATAAATTGTCCCGTTGTTTCCAGTCCCGGAATAATCGTAGCAATGGGTGTTGTTTTCTCCATAGGCGGAATTGTTGTCAAATCTCCAATAGCCGACTAAATAATCGTCAAGTTCAGTGTAATCCCAATCAAAATCAAAAGTATCTAAATTTGGCTCGTCTATTGTCATGTTTATCTCAGTCCAGTTCCTTTTTACTGTTGTCCCGTTCGGTTCTGTAGGCGGTTTGAATTTGAGGACTGGGTCGGATGTGCTGTTCTCTGCTTCCAGAATAGTAACATTGAATTTGCCCGTTTCTGCGGTTACTGAGGCATCGTCTGTGAGTTTCCCGTATATGTAAAATTCATATGAGTCGTTCACATCTCCCGTTGCGTTCACCCACCAGACTGAAGTGTATAGCGATGATGTTGAAACCGAAACCGTCCTCGGATTTGATGTTGCGTTTGTCCAGAACGGCGTTGCTCCTGCCGTCGTGCTTACCAGCCCTTTGGATAAAATGCAGTTTCCGATATCCCATACCTCAATTCCCGTATTCGCCGTTCCAACATACCAGCAACCACCAACGATAAATCCGTCTTCGCCGTTGCTTGTAAAGTCCGTGGATGTCCACATCTCAGTTAAATTGGTCGGGTCGGATATGTCAAAAATCATTCTCTTATATTTTCCGGAATCGCCCAGCACATAAGCGTAGTTCCCGGATATTTCTATGTCTCCAATTCCACAAACGCCCGGATAACAGATGCTGTCTATCTTAGTTATGTTCTTGTTGTTTCCGGGTTCGGATAGTTGCGATAAATTCCATGACACGAAACAGTTATTTTCATGATAGCCCGTATATGCAATATCGCCCGATATTTTTATTTGTTCGCCATAAAAAGCATTTAGTCCCGATTTATTCATGCCCTTTAATGTCGGCTTTGTTTTATCGGATACGTTTATGGCATACATTGAGCAGTCATTGCTTACGGGACATCTAAGAACAACGATTATATCCTGATTGTATTGTGCCATGCTCGGTATGACATTTAATGGCTCGCCGTCTATAGAACTTGAGAAATTTATCAGCGTTGGTGAAGATTTGTTTGTTATGTTTACGATACACAGCCCTCCATCACCCCCGTAAGTACACGACATATACAATGTGTTGTTATCGTATTTATCCACAATCATGCCAGTGCCCGAATCGTCCTGCCATTCTGAGAACATGTTTACCATGTTGGGAGCATTGGTTATATTATGCCCCCACAAACCGCCACTGCTCAAAATATACATGTAATCAGAATCTGCGATGTCTATTGTATATTGTCTTGAATCCATGCCGGCAACATGAGATGCATAACCTATATCTGTTGGGTCTGAAACATCAATAGCCCACGTGGGACCGTTTCTCGGTGCAATGTATAGATAATCCCCCTGAACGTGAATTCCGTATATCTCGCCGATAGTTTCTATTTCGGTTTCCTCATTTAACTCTGTTGTGTTATATATTTTACACCCACGGGTTGAACTACATTCTACCGTTATGTTCTCCCAGTGGCTTATCTCCTCCGCATAACCCCACGTCCCCTCAAACCCGCCTGCTTCATACATTTTGGTCAGATTGGTGATGTCTGTCGCATTTAACCTTACATAGCCGATATATCTCTCGCTCACATACAGTGTTTTATCCGATGAATCGTAATCCATCCTCGCAAAGTTCTCATCCAGTGTTGAATGGTCGCCGTAAAAGTCAAGGACGGTTGCGTTAGACGATTTGTCAGTCCAGTTTAACGACCATACCCCGTGATGATATTCAACGGCAAAAACCATATTATCATCTTCTTTTACGGATATGTCTGAAATTGTTGCGTTCCCATCGAAATATGACATTATGGCTGGAGAGGATTTAATTGTCGTATTGATTGCAGTTATATAGTCGCTACTTGACATGCTCGGGTTCCCACACACAAAAGCATAATTACTGTCTGATGTCAGTTGAACTATTGATGCCACGGCAGATACAGAACCAACCAACCCAATATTTGAGAAATCTGAAATGTCCAGAATTTTCAGACCCGAACTACCAGCACCAACATAGGCGTAATTACCTGAAACAACAACATCATAGTATGTGTCCGTTTGATTCCATGTTCCAAGCAATGTTATGTTATTCATGTCTGTCTGGTTAAAGAAATACACTTTTCTGCTCCCCGCAACACCGATAACATTATTGTCTATGTCAATCCCATAAATCGCACCCCCGACAGTATATAAGAACAATGGCGTTGATGAGGTGTTTAGAGAAAATGCCTGAGAATCTGTTGATACATTATATATCCTAAGTTCTGCCCCTGCACCAATATAGAGATAACCTGAATCAACCACTGCCTTAAATGTCCTGCCGTTTCCGTAGTGTTCTATCATGGTTGCATTTGGGTTTGTCGGGTCTAAATATTCCGTGATATTGCAGGAGTCCCCGTCTGCATCCGTGCAGTTCCATTTTACCGTTACATTGAACCAATGGTTTTGAGTTACATTTATGTTCCCTGTCGGGTATATGAGACTTACAGAAATTGAAGAAGGAGAATCGCTTACCGTCTTTGTTACAGAGTCTGTTGTTGTATCGTTTCCGTCATTCACCCTTACTGAACAGTTTAGAACATCCCCCTTAGCCCATAAAGTATAATTCATTGTATTACAACTTAAAGAAGTTCCTGAGGACTGGGATGTCCATACGCATTTCTTGAGCAGGTTGGTTCCATTATACCATGTCGCATTTACATTCATGGTGTCTCCATCTGGATCAGTTATAGTGAAATTGCAGTATACTGTCTGCGTGTTTGTGTAAACTGTTGTTGGTGAAATGGATAGAGAGGATACTGATGGAGGGATATTTGCCCCCGTGGAGACGTTTTCAACCTCAAAACCAACCAAATTTCCGTTCCCGTCAGTTTCTGTTGAATCCTGCCATACGGTTATGTTCTTATATGCAGTTCCGTTTACCCTGATTTCAAATTTATAGTTATCCCAGCTTTGATTCATATTTGCGATTTTTATATTTACGCAACCGTTTGAATTCGTTATTGCAGAGCCTTCTGTGTTGGAGGTGTTCCAGCAGTATAGAGAGATATTATACCCGGAACCAATATTTGTTATGCCCGTATCGGAATATGCACAAATCGGGTAAGTTCTGTTAAAGTAAAACGTGCCAGAGATATGCCAGAAATCGGCAATGTCCAGATAACCTGAAAAATCGGCATGATGCTGGTCATAAGTTCTCATCTGCCCCAGCGTGCAGATTGTGCCCCCAACCGACCAGATTTTTGATTTGTATCCAGAGTCATAATATGCATCTCCAAAATCTGAATTTTTACATGCCACTTCTGATGGACTCCCCTTAAGATGAGAATTAACCTGAATAGATGAATTAACCACATTAAGCCTTTGGGTTCTGATATCTTTTATATATGCCGGGTTTGATTCTGTAAGGTTTATTGTTCCTGTCGCCCCAGACAATACCTCAAGTTGCCAATAACCCCCTTTTGATGCAATCCATTTAACTATGTTGTTTTCAGTGGTCATATTCCCGGAGACAGATGAACTACCTGCATCAAAATTATATATTGCAGGGGATTCTGTTGAATCTATGTTGAGATAGGTGTATTTGAAATAGATATCCTTTAATGTAGTATTTGATTGCGCATAGAAATGCCATGTTCCCTGATAGCATTCGGAATTCCCGTAGTAATCATCAATATAACATGTAGAACCATCATAACAATATACATTCAAATCATCATAACAATTCTCAACCGAACTCAAATTCACCCAACCTCCGGAATAAGTTTTTATGAAGTAATCATATCCTGAATTCCCCCCCGTCTCGTTCTGGAAGGTGTCGTTGTAAGATTGCCATTTTCCGCCATCTGATATGGAAATTCCATATTGGTTGTCTGCCGTTTGGTTAGATCGCCATGTTACATTATATGTGGTCAGGTTTGATGTGATGTTTATGGGGCATTCAAATGTGATGATTGCGTTCTCGCATGTCCTTGCAGAGGTTATGTTGCATTCAGTAGAGTTGTCCCAGTAAAATATCCCGTTTGAGCATGCAACAGACTGTGCTTCAAATTTACCGGGGCTGAACAGCGGGTTATGGTTTAACATAAGAAGAGCCATGCATATGGCGAGCAGGATTATCGCCTTCTTAATTATTTCTGATATTACTGTTATCTGTCTGTCCGGCATTTTTGATTCCGTAATATTTGCATGTCAAAATATTATAATCTGTTTGCATGCTAAAACATATAATCTATTAAGTCTTTTAATTTATAAAACCTTTTATCGGGCTTCATTGGCCTGAACGGGGTCAGGGGTTTGCAGTCTGTGGGGTTTTCTGTTTTGTGTATTGTGTCTTCGGTGTTCTGCTCTTTCATCTCAATCAGGTTTTTTTCGGGATTAACTCTCTTTAAGACAAGGTCGTATAAAGGCACATAATCGTCTCCCGAACCCATCGGCTCGCAGAAGGCATGAACATCCGGGTCAATCTTCTGCAGTTTCGTAATGATTGCTCGCTTCAAGTAGTCGTACTCGGGGTTAAGCCTTATCACCATATCAAGGTCATTTGGCTTTTTGTCCTGCTTGTCTACTGATGAGCCGACTACAGAGATGAAGTCCTTGACTATTATGAAGTCTTTGAATTTTTCAAGATTCAGGTTTTTGATTTTTTCGGCTTGAATCTGATTTAAAGTTTCTGAAGGTTTTGTATCCTTAATATCTTTTTCAAGAATTTCAATCTCCTCATCGGTTAAGAATTTTTTAACCTTGTTCCACAATTTCCCATAAGGCTCGCTCTTTTCCTTCTTAACAGTATAATCCATTTCCCCTTTGGACTTCCTCTTTGCAATTTCTTTATAGATTAAACTTGCCAGATTTATTATGTCCTCTTTTGAGATAGATTTATTACCAACCTTTATGGATTCGCCCTTTAGTTTGGTTGCGAACCATGCCACGAGGATTCTCAAATCATCTGCAAGGACTTTATTATCTAATTTAGAAGGGTTATATTCATTAATCTTTTCAAGGTTTTCCGATATATTTAAGTTTTCCGACTTATCCAATTTTTCTGTTATATCCAATTTCTCTGTTATATCCAATTTTTCTGTTATATTTAGATTTTCTGTTATATTTAGATTTTCTGTTATATTTAGGTTTTCTGTTATATTTAAGGACTTTAGGGTTTTTATGGCATTCAGACTATCAGCGAGTTTGAGTCGTTCTTTGGGATTTAGTGTCATTCCGTCAAAACTCACATGAATTTCCGTCGGGCAATCATCTCTGATTTTATACCAGTACCGCCTTATCAGTTCGGTGGTTTCGTCATAGTTCGGGAATGAATGTCCTAACTGGGTTAATATTGCTTCTTTAGGTTTGTATTTCTTTACCATATTTAATGCCTGTGTGACATTCAGATGCCCCCTTATCCCCTTACCGGTTTCTGTGATTTTGTTGTTTTCGTATTTCAGGTTGTTTATGGCGCAGTCAAGGATTAATAAATCCAAATCCCTGAAGTATTTTTCGGATTTTTCGGGTATGCCTTCCATATCCTCGGCATAGAGGATTTTCCGGTTGTCCGGAGTTTTAATTAAGTAAGCATTGCAGGGGAATTCCTTTCCGTTTGGGAATGGTTCTGCATGGATTACTTTAACCGGGGTTATTTCAAGATTAAACAGGTTAAAGGGTTTGTATGGTCTGGCTTCCCTGAGGATTAATGGTTTCAGGGTCTGCTCTGAGAACTTCTCCCTTATTTTCTTCAGGGCTTTGCGGTTTGCATAGAGTTCCACCCTTTTTTTGGAATTGAGGAATTTTACCAGTTGAGGGATTCCACCAATGCAGTCATTGTGGGCATGAGTTATTAAGACTGCATCTATTCTACCGACTTTTTCTCTTTTTACCTGTTGTGAGAATTGAGGGGTGCAGTCTATTAGGATGTTTTGGGTCTTGTGTTCTGGGTCTTGGGTTGAGATTAGCAGGGATGAGTTGGTTCTTGTATTCCTTGAGCCTTTGCGGATTACGGGCTTTGTCGGGCCGGAACCCAAAAATTTCAGGATTATTTTGTTCTGTGCGTTTTCTGATGCGGCGTGTTCGGATAAAGTGTAGAGATTGAATTGCTTTGGCTCGTAGTTCATAATCAGATATTCATACTCCGGTTTTCTCTTCTCGACTTTGTCCGGGGTTATTGTTGGTCTCAGGACTTTCCTAATATGCCACTTCCTGCCCTTGTTATCCCTTTTAGGAATTCTTTTCCTGACTTCGTCAGAGACATTAATGCTTAGTATGAATTTGCCCTTTATATCCTTTAGAAGACTGATTAGATTTTCAAAGTCCTGCCATGTGTATTTGAATTCGCTTTTCCCGGTCCATTCCTCAGGGTATGGGGGGTCTAAATATATAAAGGACTCCCTGGAATCGAACTTTTTGATTATTTTCAGGGCGTCTTTGCTGTAGAGTTTTGTATTCTTTAATCTCTCTTTATATTTTGAAATGTTTTCTATGATATATGGTATTTCCGAGTAATTAGCACTCTGGTGTGATGAGAAATCTCCACATATACCCCCATAACTCCACCTTGTAACATAGAGATTTCTATAAAACCTTTCCGCCGCTGTCTTCGGTTTCAGGTTTTTGAGCCTTTCCCAGAGTTCCTTATTTGCCCTCCATTCCCTGCTCTTCAACTTTTCAAGGGTTTCTAAAGGGGTAGATTTTATGAATTTATACAGGAACATAATGTCTTTGTCCAGATCGTTCAGGACTTCTGTTTCGGATGGCTTCTTTGCGAAGTAGACTGAGCCTCCTCCCGCATAAGGTTCACAGTAAATTCTATGCTCTGGAATTAAAGGGATTATCTTCCTCTTCAGGTAATTCTTGCCTCCCGGCGAGCCGATTAAAGGTTTCATTTCAATTTAACTCCTATATTCCATATAGAGCATCTGCATCTTAACTCTGTTGAGATGTATAACGCTTTATACTCCATATAAAGCGTCCGCCCCACACTTGGGACATAGATAGTTATTACAGGGTTCGCCTCTTAAGGTGTGTCTGAATTTATAGCCGCAGTTTCGGCATACACAGTATTCTGCCCCACCAGCCTTTCTCGGAATTCCCGTAGCCCCTTTCCCTTTGCCCGGTTCGGTTTTTAATTCAAATTGTTCCATTTTATTTTTGCCTTTTATGATTTAACGAGTTGAAGACTCAAAACTCGAAGACACGAGGACTATTTCAATCCCTCCCATTCTTTAATCTTCCGCTCTATTTCCGATGAAGGGGTTAATGCGCCGGATTTTATATAACTTGTAAGTCTTTCAGCCTTTGAAGCCAGTGATTCCATTGAGATTTCAGGCCATATTAATTTTGGAACTTCCTCGAAGTTCTTGTCGTTGTAGATTTTTGTGAATACATTATCTTCAAGCGATGTTGAAATTCTGTTCTGAATCATTGTAATATGTTGATAGAATACAACCATTAATTTATCCAGAACAGACCTGTTCATTGCTTCTCCTCTTCCAGTTACCATACAGGCAGGTAAGCCCAAACCAGCGATTTCCTGATCTATGTAATAGTTTATCTGCTCCCTCAACTTTTCCACGCCCTTCTTTGATTCTATGATTTCGGGCTGCATGTAATACGGATATGCAATTGTTGTTGATTCGTTGATGTCCTTGAAGATTTCTGCGGCTTTGTCTATCTGATCCTTTGACGGGAAGATCGTATCAGGTGAACCGACTTTAACTCCCACCAAGGCATGCCCCAATCTATATAAATGTCTTGTAAAGCCCTTTTCGGCATTTACCTTTCCTACCGCTGCGTTGTATAAGGGTTCTATTAATCCAACGCCATCGTAGGAATCGCCAAGCGTTATGAAGGGAGTGTGCATGATTTTCCATTTCGGGAGTTCTATCGCCCTCCTGCCCATCTGCGTTATCTCATTTGGCTGTGAGGGGATGTTGTAGTCAAGATAAAGGACATATGATTTCGGCTCCTGAAATTCGTCATATACAATTCTGTTGTTTATTCCCGCCCTTCTGAAATCCATGCATTTCGGATCCCTGTCGAACAGCCTGATTATGTCCCTTTCATGGGGTGGCTTGTTTTCATCGCCCTTCCTGTAGCAGATTTCGTTCCAGGCGTTGCCGAAAATAAGCATGTTCTGGCATATTTTCGGGATTACGCTTCCAAACAGCCTCACCCTCTTTGCAAACAAGTCCATATACCTCTGCTCCCTTTCGTTCGAGGCTATGATTTTCGGCGGGTTCGAGAGGATTGTCTTGTAATAGACGTTGATGCCGTTGAATACGATCGGGTCTGACTTGTAGATGTTTTCGAGAATTTGAGGGGGAACCCTTTTTGCTTCTTCACCAGTTGGGATTCCTATCGCTCTGGGTTCGGGTTCTGTATCTTTTTCGGATAAGTAAAATACACCGCTTTTCCACATTTTTGATAATTTTTATATGCCTCAGTTCAGCCCGAAGATCAGCGAAACTGCCGAAATTGCGAGGCTTTCTATCGCCTTGATGAAATAGCCCCTGTCATTTCCCTCCCTGCTCAGGTAAAACAGACCCAGATGGAATGCGTAGTTTGAGGCAGTGAATGTAATCATTGCGAGGGTTAGTAAGAGTGGGTTCATTTTGGGTGTTCTGTTTTGAGTCTTCAGTTTTGTATTTTCTGTTTTGAATCTTCAGTTTTGTATTGATTTTTCAAAGTATTATAGGGATTTTATTCTTTAAATATCGTTGTGGGTTAGAGTGGGTTGGATGGGGTAATGGGATTAGAAGGGGTAGAAAGGTTTAGAAGGATTTGGCGTAGAAGGGGTCGTATTCCGACGGGGTTTTTATGTCCTCTACTGTGTTTTCCGAACCGGGCTTTGCACTGGGCTGTATTTTTGCGGCATAGATTTCGGGAGATTTCATCTTCGTTGCGGACTGGATTGCCAGACCCAGAGCGATTATGCAGTCGTCGTGTTTTGATGTGGTTTTGAATGAGGGTAAGCCGGTTTTGGTTGTTGAAGGGTATATGGAATTTAACTCCTTGATCAGAATGTCCGTCATCTTCATAGTGTAGGGATCTTTGGTATCTCTCGGAATTATTATGTTCTGATCCATTACCTTTTTAGCCTTTTCGTCATAGTAGCCGAATACCATTGCCAAGTTATTGAACAGGTTGTTTCTGTTGATTGGGTCGAATTTGAAGGGTTGTAGGTTAATGCCGAAACTGGTTTGCAGTTCGTTCAGGATTGCGGGACCCACCACAGAAATATCTATATAGCCCGAAACAGGTTTGAACCTGTTGTAGACGTTTGCTATTATCTCTGCCTGATTTTGAGCGGTTCTGCCCCTGTGCCTCTCCAGATGGGTCAGAATAATCTGGTTTCCCTTCGTTTTCTCTATTACCGCAATTACCGTATAGTCTCCGGTTGGCGATGTTGCAAGGTCTACGCCAATGTAGTATTCCCCGCCTTCGGTTCCAGTATTCCGTAATTTGTAATTGGTGTCCAAGGAATTCAGGATGCATTCCTGCGGGATTAACTGCCCTTCAGTCCCTCTGATTTCAAGCATGTACTCCCTTGCGAATGCCACAGGACCAAGATCCCTCCTTATTCTCTCTATCACCTCATTGTTGAATTTTGACTGCCATAAGGGTTTGTCTGTTACTGGGTCTTTTACCGGGCATCTTATGACTTTATAGCCCGAATTGGGCAACTGAACCTTTGCAAGCAGATCGGTTTCTGTCTTTGGCGTGCCTATTATGATTACATTGCCGTTGTGGTGCTGAACCATCGGGAGGAATACTGAGGAGAAGGTTTCGGTTTCTGTGAAGTCCTGTGCTTCGTCCATAAGTAAATAGTTTACATGGTAAGTTCTTGCTTTTTCGGAGTATGGCGTGCAGACTATTTTGCATCCTGTTGTCGTGTTTATCTCTGTTTTCGTCCAGGAGTAGCCCCTGTCCCTCGGGATCAGGTATTGCAGAAGTTCCACGGAATTTATTAATCTGCGGATTTGTGCAATTATTGTTGTAGATTGCCTCATTGTCGGGGATACATTTAAGAATGTCAGGTTGGATTCGTAGAATGAGAGGTATAGAGGGATTAAAACGCCACAGATTGTCGTTTTACAGGAGCCCCTGAATGATATGATTGCAACCCTTTTCTCGTTTAAGTATGCTTTGAACCACTGCATATGGAATGGGGTGATTTCGAAGTTATGGCTTCCCCTGAACAGGGATTCAGCCCAGAATTTAAAGTTCTGACTGCCTTTGATTATAAAATCCCTGATTCTCATTCCGGTCCTTTCCCTAAGTTGAAGATTTGTAAGCATTTTATCCCATATTAATTTATAAGGGATTGTTCGTAATTATATATGGGGGGAGAGAAAAAAAGAGGGAAATAATATAAATTCCCTCAATTACCCTGCCACACCGAGGCGAAATCTGAATTGCCGATGAGGTGATGGAGGGATAAAATCTCAGGGGAGTGGTTGGTTTTCATCTGGGTTGATGGTTTTGGGGTTAGTAAGGGTTGGGGGTGGTTTAGAAAATTCTAAAGCGTGTGTGGTTTTTTGGTGTTTTATGGGGGTTTGTGCCTTTAGAAAATTCTAAAGTTAGTTAGTTGGGAATCGGGTTTTGGTTGGGTGGTCTGGAGGCGTTTTCTGGTTTGGCTGCGTGAATGCCCTGTGAATTTTCCATGCCTTAGAGTTTTCTAAAGTGGCTTTTCAAAGATTCTGTAGAGCGCCAGAACCGCCTCGTCCTCGGGCAACGCACAGATCAGGCGCAGTATATTGTTCGCCAGCGTATTCCTCTGCGTCCCCGTCGCCTCCGCAAGTTCCCTGAAGAATTCGTCCCTGAACAGGCGCCTGCGAAATTCTATTTCTTCGTCAAGCATTTTTAGGTTTAGTTAATAGTGTGACTTGTCACACCAATTGGGTTA
>Ga0190361_1000939_pt1 | contig 11196 bp, 10 predicted proteins | sample 48721845_MG_FD_161273 | JGI IMG/M metagenome (GOLD analysis project Ga0190361, IMG submission 161273) | Hydrothermal vent microbial mat bacterial communities from Southern Trench, Guaymas Basin, Mexico - 4872-18-4-5_MG | ecosystem: Environmental > Aquatic > Marine > Hydrothermal vents >...
GCCATGGCCTGACATCATTATTACCTGAGGATGGGGATTCAGTTTCATTATATGGCTAAGGGTCTCAATTCCATCCATCCCTGGCATCCATATATCCAGTAAGACCACATCAGGCATCTGCTCTTCCACCTTGCGAAGGGCATCTGGTCCGTCCTTTGAAACTATCACCTCAAAGCCCTCATCCTCTAAGACACCTGAAAGTGACTGTAAGATACTCTCTTCGTCATCCACTATAAGCACCGTGACAGCCATTAAGACTATCCCTCCAAGAGATTGATTGCAATATTTGCTGTGCGAAAGGATGCCCCCTTTTTGCCCAAGTGGCTCTTCACCATCCTAAGTCCCCTTATTATATCATTTCGCATCTTTGTATCTTCAAGAATTCTCTGTGTCCAGTATATAAGATTTGATGGGGTAAATTCATGTTGGATCAGCTCAGGGACAATCCTTCTCCCTGATATGAGATTTACAAGCCCTATATTGGAAATCCTCACTGCCAATTTAGCCATAAGATATGTAAGAGGGGATATCTTGTAGACCAAAACAAAAGGGGTATCTGATATGGCAGCCTCCAAAGTGGCAGTTCCTGAACTTACAAATGCAAAATCGCAAATCTTGAGCAAAGAAAGAAGGGGCATCTTTGATAGTTTTAATGGCACATCAATACCCTTAGTGCCTTCTTCAATCAGTTCATAGTCCACATCCGGTACAACTGAAACCAATCCCATAATCCTGGGATATACTCCCTTTAACCCCTCCAATGCCAATAGCATGGGCTTAAGATGTCTTTTGATCTCATCTTCTCTGCTGCCTGGCACAATTCCGATAATTGGATATGCATCCTCTCTTTCAATTATAGCATCAATTTCATCATCTTCATATATGTTATCCATAATTGGATGACCCACATATTCCACATCTATCCCTTTTCCCTTGTAAAACTCCTCTTCAAATGGAAGAATAACTGCTGCCTTGTCAACCCATCTTTTAACCTTTCTAATTCTCCCCTCTCTCCATGCCCACATCTGAGGAAGTATATAATATAACACCTTTATGCCATATCTCTTTGCAATCTTAGCTATCCTCAGATTAAACCCTGGATAATCTATCAGTATTATGAGTTCAGGCCTCCTCTCTTTAATAAAATCTATGGCCTTTCTATATGCATCATATACCTCCTTTATACTCTTAAATATTTCCCAAAATCCCACTACAGCCATATTGTCACAGCTCTTTAAAACCTCTACACCCTGTGCCCTTATCCGATCTCCACCGATTGCATGGATTCCTATATCAGGTCTCAGTCTCTTTATTTCCCTTATCAGGTTGGCGCCGTGTAGATCTCCGGATGGCTCTCCCGTGATAATTAGAATATGCTTAGATACATCCCTTTTCACATCAACAGGATCTGATATCTTTAAATTCTTTACATCCCTCTCTTATCTGATCCATTATGATAAGGGCATACTTCAATGCCCTTCTTCCATCCTCTCCACTTACCTGGGGCTTATTTCCTGTTCTCACTGCATCCACAAAGGATCTGATCTCCTCCATCAGAGGGTCGCTATCAGGAAAACTCAATTTCTGAGCACTCAAAGTGGGATATCCGTCTGCATCTCTTTTTCGGGAGTCAAGGGTTATTATATCCAGCTCTCTCTTATAGCAATTGGCCGAAAGATACATATCCTTTTGGAATACCCTTATCTTTCTAAGGATCTTTGTAGAGACCCTACTTGCAGTGAGATTTGCCACAGTTCCATTTTCAAATATCATACGTACATTTGCAATATCTGTCTTATCTGTTATCACAGACAGCCCCGTTGAATGAAGCTCCTTAACCTTATAGGGTATAAGGTGTAAAAAGATATCCAGGTCATGTATCATAAGATCCAAGACCACATCCACATCTATCCCTCGTTTGGTAAATCTGTTCATCCTGTGGGCCTCCATAAATATGGGAGCATGCAGAAATCTTCTAAGACTAACAATAGCAGGATTAAATCTTTCCACAAGCCCAACCTGTAATATCAACCCCCTGTCTTTGGCAATCTTAATTAGGGTGTCAGCAGGTTCAATGTGATAGGTGATGGGCTTTTCAATAAGCATATGGATACCACAGGATAGTATATCCTTTGCCACCTCAAAGTGGGCCTCTGTGGGAACCACACAACTCACCGCATCCACTTTGTCGAGCACATCTCTATGATTAAAATATGGCTTTGTCCCATATCTATGTGCTATCTCTAATGCCCTTTCCCTGTCTATATCCACCACCCCCACCAGATCCACACCAGAGATGCTCTTATATTTCTGGACATGGTATTCCCCCAGGTGGCCAACCCCTATAACCGCAACCCTGATCCTTTCCAATATCCTACTCCTCTTTCATGGAGATTATAGAGATGCCTGAATCATTTGCAAAGGCTATCATCTCATCCATATCAAATATAAGGGTCTTTCCTGCTTCAACTGAAAGGACACTTGCTTCTGCATCTTTCATAATCTCAATGGTATCTTTTCCCACGGTGGGTAAATCAAATCTATGATCCTGCAAAGGCTTACATACCTTTACCACCACTGCCCCTTTTCCTGATAGTCTTCCACCCCTCCTAATGGTTTCATCTGTCCCTTCAATTGCCTCTACTGCCACCACCACCTTTTGATTTACCACCACACACTGTCCTATATCCAATCTGCCAAGCTCCTTTGCCACTTTCCATCCCAGTCTTATATCTTCCATCTCTCTTCTGTCTGGTCTTCTCTCTGTAAGAACTCCTTCAGGAGCAATGAGTTCTGGAAGTATCTCCCTGATTCCTACTATCTCAATTCCCTCTGATTCAATCTCATCTGCCACTGCCCTTAAGATATTATCATCATGCAATATAGATAATCTGGATATAAGCCTAAGTCCTCTTAAATCAGGCCTTATATCTTTAAACATCCTTCTTTTCTTTATTGTGCCTATCATTAAGGCCTTCTGAACCCTAAATCTTTTAAGTGTCTTTATAAGCTTCCCAAACTGACCCAATCTTAGCCATTGGATCTGATCCACGAACTCTTCTATTCGAGGATCCGTCTCATCCTGATATGCCACTGCAGCCACACTGTATCCTCTGTCTTTGGCTGATCTGGCAGCAAGGATTGGTGACTTTCCTCCTCCTGCAATTATACCTATTATTTGCATCTTCTATGATCAGAAAGAATTCCTCTTTTGGAATCTTTTAAAAAATCTAATAAGATCAATATCTCCTCTGTCTCTCCCAATAGTTGTCTTACCCTTTCCATTCCTTCGCTGAAAGTCTTTGCCTCTTTCCAGAGGATCCTAAAGGCCTTCTTTAACCTTTCGATGGTCTCTTGAGAAAAACCTGCTCTGATCAGTCCTTTCTGATTTATACCATATATCTTGGCCCTCTCTCCTGCCACAAGCATAAAGGGTGGAACATCTTTGTCTATCCCGGACTTCCCACCAATAAATGCATATCGGCCTATTCTTACAAATTGATGCACCGCCACAACACCACCCAATATGGCATAGTCATCTATATGGATATGGCCTGCCAAGGTAACGAGATTGCTTAGAATGATGTTATTTCCGATTCTGCAGTCATGAGCGATATGGGCATAGGCCATAATATAGTTATTACTTCCTACAGTTGTCTTCCACTCCTCCTTTGTAGTTGCCCGATTTATGGTGACATATTCCCTGATAATATTATTATCTCCAATTATAAGAATGGTATCCTCTCCCATATAGCCGATATCCTGAGGAGGGGATCCTAAAGAGGCAAAGGGAAATATCTTGTTATCCTGCCCGATCCTGGTAGGACCTTTCACTACCACATGGGATAGAAGCTCTGTCCGATCTCCAATTACCACATTATCTTCCACAATACAGTAAGGCCCTATAGATACATCTTCTCCCAATTTCGCATCTGAACTTACAATTGCTGTGGGATGTATCTTTACAGCCATCTCCTATGAGCCAAGACTTGCGGTGATTAATGCCTCTGCGGCCAATTCATCCCCTACTGTTGCCCTACCCTGAAGTCTCCAGACCTTTGAACCTGTCCTAAGGGCCTCAACTTCAAGAGTCAATGTATCACCAGGGACAACAGGTCTCCTAAACTTTACCTTATCTATCGACATAAAATATAGCTCTGAAATCTCTTTCTTCTCGCTATCTTCTCTGATACTCAATATGGCAAGTACTCCTCCAACCTGAGCCAATGCCTCCACAATTAGGACACCGGGCATAATAGGCCTTTTAGGAAAATGCCCTTTAAAGAAATACTCATTATTTGTGACATTTTTTATGCCCACTGCCCTCTTCCATAGCTCAAGCTCTATGATTCTATCCACAAACAGAAAGGGATAACGATGTGGGAGAATCTCAACTATATCTTCATATACCAATGGAAGTCTCATTTAATTACTCCTTTTATGGACCATCTCTTTCAATTCATCTATCTCTCTTTCCAGATTCCTGACTGACCGCTGGATATCTGGAAGTCTCTCAAATAGGGTGCTACACCTTAACCATCTCTGATGTGGTATGGCCGGTATCCCAGAGACAATTCTATCATTTTCAATGGACTTAGCTATTCCTGATTTAGAGGCAATCTTTACCCTATCTCCAATACTTATATGATCTGCAATTCCCACCTGCCCCCCAATAATTACATCTCTTCCTATACTTACGCTTCCAGAGATTCCTGTCTGAGCCACTACCAGGCTATCTTCTCCGATAATCACATTGTGGCCTATCTGAACAAGATTGTCCATCTTAACGCCTCTCTTAATCCAGGTCCTTCCAAAGGTTGCACGATCAATGGAACAGTTTGCCCCAATCTCCACATCGTCTTCTATAAGAACTATTCCTTTCTGAGGTATCTTGATATTTCCCCCCCCTTCCCTTATATAACCAAAGCCATCACTTCCTATTGTGCAACCTGCATGTATAATAACCCTCTTACCCACTATGCATCCATCCATTATAGATACATTGGAATATATAAGCGTATCATCACCTATACGGACCCTATCGCCTATAAATGTGCCTGGATATATTCTGACCCCATTTCCAATCTCTGATCCCTTACCAATATATACAAATGGATAGATAGATACCCCATCTCCTATTTTACAATCTTCTTCTATATATGCCTCTGGACTTATCCCAATGGGTCTTGCAAACTCTTTAAAAAAGAGGGAGCAGAGTTTGATATATGCCTTAATGGGATCTCTTACAATAAGCTGGGGCCCACTGAATTCCTGAACCTGCTCTTTAACAATAAGTGCCGATGCCTTGGTATCTTTAAGTGCATCCCTAAATCTGGGATCATAATAGAAGGATATATCACCACTCTTTGCTTCAGAAAGAGAATTTATCCCCTTTATCTGAATACTGCCATCTCCTATGAGCCTTCCTTTAAGTGCATCTGCAATCTCTTTAAGGCTCTTTTTCATCTCCATATCTATTGCTGACTTCCACCTTTCATCTTATCGTATGCCTCAATGACCTTCTGAGTGATGTCTATGGAATCATCATAGTAGACCAGACCCACAGTCCTCTTTTCCAATATGAGGGTGTAGCCTTCTTTTTTTGCGATCTTATCCACCACCTTTTCAAGCTCCTTACTCACTCGCTTAGTTTCTTCCATCTCTGCATTTTTCATCTCTTCTGTAAGCTCTTCATACAGGTATTTATAGTATCTTCTCTTCTTTTCAAGCTGCCTTTTCTTATCCTCTTGAGCATCTAAGCTGAGCATGAGCCTCTGTTTTCTAAATTCCTCTTCCATCTTCAGAAGTGCCTGTTTTTCCTTGTCAAGCTTTGCCTGCAAGGCCTCATATTTCTTCCTCAGCTTTAGACGGATCTTTTGAAATGCCTTGGATCTTCTCTGAAATTCCTGAATATCCACAACACCTATCTTTATATTTTGCGAATAGCACAGGGGGGTAAATATGAGAAGTGAAATAGCTATTATCATTACCACACTAAATCTCTTCATAATCACTCTCCTTTCAATTAGATCTTAAAATAGTCCACCGATAGTAAATTCCCAATTGCCAGAAGGCTCACCTGCCCTGCGATCTATTATCTTACCATATTCTATCCGTATAGGGCCAATAGCGGAATACCACCTCACCCCAAATCCAATGGACTTTCTGATACCGGTGAGGGTCCAGCTCTGATCATCTGTAAGCACATTTCCCGCATCAAAAAAGACCAATCCCACAAGTCCTTGCTCCTTTATCAGAGGGAATCTATACTCAAAATTATAGACCATCATCTTCTCCCCGCCTATACGGTCTCCGGTTATTGGGTCTTTGGGAGATATTGAGGCATAGTCATAGCCTCTTACTGTATTTATCCCTCCAATCCTAAATTTCTGATATACAGGCAGTTTCCCCCCAGATCTTGCCTCCACATATCCCCATCTACCCTGCATAAAGAAGACCGTATCCCAAAACAGGGGCACATACCATCCAGAGCGCAGGAGATATTTTGTAAAATAGACATCTCCGCCCAGAAGTCCTCCTGCATATTCAATGCTAAATTTATTATATGAACCCTTGGTGGTGTTCCAGGGCCTGTCCTTGGAGTCCCTCTTTATGCCAATGGTCACACTGCTTGTTACATTCCTTCCTGCCATATCCTTAATATAGATGGATGCGGTATCTTCTATCTCAGATATCTCTGAGTCATCATAGTAATAGGAGGCCAGCCCCCTGGTAAATTCCTTATCAAATCCTATGGGAAACGAGCTTCTAAGGCCTCCTCCTGTGCTCTTTTTGGTGTATTCATCATATTCCCTCTTCCAGTTATATAGATCTACTCCGGCGCTTATGGGTCTGTCCATAAAATAGGGTTCGGTAAATCGGATATCAAACTGGGTGGTCTTACTTCCAAGGCTTCCTGAAGCCGCAAGTTTCTGCCCATAACCCAAGAAATTATTTTGGGCAATCTGAAACATTAACATTGCCTTATCAAAGGAACTGTATCCGGCACCGATTGTAAAAGACCCTGTAGGTCTCTCTTTTACATGGATATTTAAGATCATAAGGTCATCTTGAGATCCCTTATCCATCTTTACTTCCACATCTTCAAAATAGCCCAGACGATGAAGATTCTCAATGCTCTTTCTGAGCTTCTCTCCACTAAAGTATTCCTGCTCACTTATCCTCAACTGCCTTCTTATCACCTTATCCCTTGTATATACATTCCCTGTAATATTTATCCTTTCAAACCTTACCTTTTTGCCTTTTGAAATGGTAAAGAGGATACTAACCAGATGTCTCTTATCATCCATCTCTGTAGAAGGAATTACTTCTGCATATGCATAACCCTTGTCCACATAGAATTGCCTCAATGTAAGTATATCTTTCCTAAGGATCTTTCTATTGAAATATTGCCCTTGTCTTGTCTTAAGCAATGTAAGGATCTCACTTGGGGAGGCGATAAGATCCTCTTTTTTCTTTCCCCTGATCTTTATATCCCTTACCCTGTATCTGGTGCCTTCCATAATCTCAATGGTTATCTTAAGACCTTTATCTCTTTCATATATAATCTTAGGCTCCCCTATCTTTACCTTAATAAAGCCATTGTTCTGATAAAAGGAGATAAGTCTTTGTATATCTACATCCAATTTCTTTCTATCTAAGAGCCCTGACTTAGTTATCCAGGAAAAGAACCCCCTCTCACCTGTCTCCATCACATCTTTTAACTTCTTATCGCTAAAAGTGTTATTTCCAATAAAAGTAATCTTTTTAATATAGACCTTTTCTCCCTCTTTAATCTCATAGGTAAGGGAGACTTCGTTATTTGGAAGCTCTTGGATCTTCTCTTTTATAGAGACATTGTAGTATCCCTTAAGCCTATAAAAATCCACAAGCCTCTTGATGCTCTGCTTTACCTCCCCATAATCCAAGATGGTAAATTCCCTGATGCCACACTCCTTTAATAGATCATCATCCGATACGTGTCTATTCCCTTCAAAGCGGATTTTGGAGATAGTGGGCTTTTCCTTTACTCTGAATACAATTACTGCTCCTTTAGGCCTCTCTTCCTTTTCAATGATCACATCCCTAAAATATCCCATCTTATACACGTTTCGCAGGTCCTCATTTAGTCTTTTTGGATCTACCATATCCCCTTTTTTGCTTTTAATAACCGCCATTATGGCATCTGTCTCTATCCTCCTGTTCCCCTCTATCTTTATATCCAATATCCGTAACACTCCCCCTATGTGTTGAAAGATCCTCTCAGAGGCCCGTGTTATGGCTTGTGGAAGTGAATCAAGACTATCTTCCATAAAAAAGAGAGAAAATGGTGGCTTGGTTACAGGGCAGTGGTAGAGTTGAAAATCAAGGCTTATCCTCTTACCTATCTTTGTAAGACTACCCGATATGACCCAATTAGCATCAAATATAGTGGATATCTGATCTATATCTTTACGAGTAAGGGGCCTCTTAAGCACTATCTCATGTGCATTTATCATTTCAGGAGGAACTATATACCCCCCTCTTGATCTTAGATCAGAACTTAGATCTTTTTGGATACGAAATCCCAGATGCTGAATGTCCTTGGGCCCATGAATTACAAAAGGAAGCACCAAAATTTTGTTATTATATCCCATACAGATCAATGGGTAGGATATAAAAAAAATACAAAATAGAGAGATGCTTAATACCTTAGATCTCTTTAAGCACACCATCAATAAGCTCCATCTGTCTTTCCATCTTCTTTGATAGCCTTATATTATGGGTTGCAAGCACAATGGTTATACCCTTTTCTCTATTTAGGGACAGCAACAGCTCCATAATCTCCTCACCTGTCATTGTATCTAAGCATCCAGTGGGTTCATCTGCAAGCAGTATCTTGGGATCATTAACCAATGCCCTTGCAATGGCAACTCTCTGTTGTTCTCCACCTGAAAGTTCTCCTACCTTGTGAAAGAGTCTATGGGATAGCCCAACCCTCTCCAATATCTGCTCTGCCTCCTTTCTTATCTTCTTAGGATCCCTTCTTCCTATCATGCACGGAAGCATGGTATTTTCAAGGGCATCTAACTCAGGCAGCAGATGATAGAATTGAAATACAAACCCGATATATCTGTTCCTCAGCACAGAGAGCTCTTCCTCTTTCATATCAGCTATATCCTTAGAATCAATTTTAACTTTGCCTTTAGTAGGTCTTTCCAGTGTGCCTATTATATGAAGTAATGTGGATTTTCCAGATCCAGACACCCCGGTAATGGCTATGGTCTGAGCACTTTCTACCATAAGATCCACACCTTTGAGCACCTCTATGGAATCTCTATCAAAGGGAAAGGTCTTATGTACATCTATTAGCTCCAGTATGATCTTCTTATCATCATTCATATCTTATGGCCTCCACAGGATCAAGCCTTGATGCATATATAGATGGATAGATGGTTGCAAAAAAGGATATGAGTATGGCACATATCGCAATCAACACTATATCCCATCCCTGAACCTTAACAGGCAGAGTTGATATGTAATATATGTCTGAAGGGAGCTTAATAAATGGGTATCTGTCTAAGATGGCACATAGCAAAAGCCCAAGAGATATACCCAATATTGTTCCACATGTGCCTATTATAAGCCCCTGATATATGAATATCTTCATAATGCTTTTTGTCCTTGCACCCATACTCCTGAGTATCGCAATATCTTTTGTCTTTTCCATAACTACCATTATAAGGGCACTTATTATATTCAGGGCACCTACCAATACTATCATGGTAAGGATTACAAACATTGTAAGCTTTTCAAGCTTAAGCGCTCCCATAAGGCTTCTGTTCATCTGTTTCCAGTCCCTAAACCAGAATGGATAGCCAAGTTTGTTAATAATCTCTCTTCCTATTATATCACTCTTATCAGGATCTTTTACCCTCACCTCAATACCACTTACCATATCCCCAATGCCTACAAGCTCTTGGGCCACACTGAGCTCCACAAATAGCATGGATGTATCAAAATCATATAGTCCAGAATCTAAGTAACCGCATATTCTAAAATTCTTGCTAAGTGGTACCCTTCCAACAGGAGTAATCCTACCATACGGAGAGATCACATTTACCATACTTCCCACATTTACACCTATAATCTTACATAGCTCCTTTCCCACAATAACGGGTGGTGCCTTTCCCCCATACTTTTTAAGATCCTCTAAATTCCCTCCTTTTATCATATCCTTTATCTCAACTACCTTTGCTACACTATCCACATCAATACCCCTTAAAACCGCACCTGAAACACTACTTCCGCTTCTTATCATTACCTGGGTATATATAAAGGGGGTGGCAGATATAATGCCCTTTACAGATCTAATACTTTTTATTATATCCCGATACTTAGATATGTTCCCTGAATAGCTCATCACCAATATATGGCTGTTTACTCCTAATATCTTCTTCATCAGATCTGCCCGAAAGCCATTCATGACAGATAACACCACAATGAGTGCCATAACACCTACAGTTACACCCAGAATAGATATTATGGTGATAAAGGAGATAAAGGAGTGCCTCTTTTTAGATTTTAGATACCTATATGCCAAAAATAGTTCAAAGGACATGTAATGTCTCTATAAATCTCTGGCCCTCATATGAGGAAACAGGATCACATCACGGATAGATGGGGAATCGGTCAGGATCATCACCAACCTATCTATACCTATCCCTTCCCCTGCAGTGGGTGGAAGACCATATTCCAAGGCCATTAGATAGTCTTCATCCATAAACTGGGCCTCTTCATCACCTGCCTCTCGCTCTGCCACCTGCTGAAGAAATCTCTGCCTCTGATCATCCGGATCATTCAGCTCATTAAATGCATTGGCTATCTCTTTTCCAGCAATGAAAAGCTCAAAGCGATCTACTATCTCTGGATTGTCTCTATTTCTTTTTGCGAGAGGAGAGACCTCTATAGGATACCCATATATAAATGTGGGCTGAACAAGTCTTGGCTCCACAAGATGATCAAATATCTTAGTAAGCAATTTACCCCTATTTTCCCTTCCAGTTACTGGAATTCCTCTCATTTTTGCAATCGCAGATAACATTTTCTTGTCTTCCATGATCTCAGAAGGAAAATTTCCTATCTCTTTCAACGCCTCAAAGAAAGGGATCCTCCTCCAGGGAGAGCTAAAATCTATCTCTTTTCCTTGGTATGAAA
>Ga0190361_1000940_pt1 | contig 11194 bp, 11 predicted proteins | sample 48721845_MG_FD_161273 | JGI IMG/M metagenome (GOLD analysis project Ga0190361, IMG submission 161273) | Hydrothermal vent microbial mat bacterial communities from Southern Trench, Guaymas Basin, Mexico - 4872-18-4-5_MG | ecosystem: Environmental > Aquatic > Marine > Hydrothermal vents >...
GTAGGTACTTCTGATTTTCCTGATGAAGCAAAACAGATGCTTTATGGTAGGCCGGCAGACGTTTTAGAGAAGACTATCAATCAACTAAAGACAGACCCAACCAATCCAATAGCTAGTTATGCAACAATTCATCAAACAATACTTCAATTTCTCTCAGAAGTAGCACAAAAAGCAGCTGAAAATGATCTTAAAGACAAAATGGGTTGGCGTGAGCATGCAAAAGCTTATGCAACAGCAGCAACAAATCTTGGAAAAGATATGAGCGAGATAGTACAAAAAGTTCCTCTTTATCTAGTAGTAGCTTACAATAGTGGCAAGGTTGATAAATCAGAGATTGAAAAATATTTATCTGGACCACAGCATCCACAAATAATCTAAAATGCTCTCCCAAGGTGCAGAAGCAATTTTGATTAAGGAAGGAGATAAGGTTGTAAAGATAAGACAGCCAAAGGACTATCGAATAGCTGAGGTGGATCTTCAATTCAGAAAGCAAAGAACAAGGCGTGAAGCAAAAGTAATCCAAAAGCTTACTGAAGCAGGAATTCCAGCGCCAGCTCTTTTTTCTTTTTGCGATAAAGAAATGCGCATAGAAATGGAATTTCTGGCAGGAAAGAAACTCAGAGATTGCTTTGAAGAAAGCCCTATCAATTATGCTAAAGAAGTAGGAAAACTAATAGCTCGAATCCATAATCTCGGCATAATCCACGGCGACTTAACGACATCAAACATGATCTTAAAAGATAACAAAATCCACCTCATAGATTTTGGACTGAGCTTTTTTTCACATAAGGTAGAAGATAAAGCCGTAGATCTACATCTTTTCAGACAAGCCCTTGAAAGCAAGCATTACACTATCTGGCAGGAAGCATTCCAAGCAGCACTTGAATCTTATGCTAAGCATGCAAAAGATGCAGACCTAATTCTAAAACGTCTTGAAAAAGTCGAAAAGAGAGGTAGGCATAAACAAAAAGCAGAATAAAAATTAAAATGAATCAAAAGAATCATAACTATAGTCTTCCAACAATTTTATCTGGAATTGGACTTTCAGCTGTTTATGCTGCAGGAAAAGCCACTCATGCAATTCCTCAAGAAATAATAGATTTACTTGGATTCTCTTCACTTTCAATAGTTAGCCTTGGCTTAGATATGCTGCTATTCCCAGAACAAGCCAAAAAACCAAAACAAATCGATCTCGCAGATAGAATAAAAATCTCATTGCATAACCACAGCGAATTCTCTGATTACTCGACAAACTATTCAAAGATTCCTGTGCTTCTAAGAGAAGCTTTTAAGCAGCTTACCAGTGCTGAAAAACCGGGAGTTCTTGCAATAACAGATACAAGCAATGATTTTCTTTATAGAAACTTTCCAGAAATTTTGTCAGAATTGTCAAACAAATACGCACTAGATCATTACTCAGATAGGCTAGCGATTGTCCGGGATAGAAAAACAGGAAATCATCTTTATCTACTACACGCTATTGAATTTCACGAACCAGAAGGCCATATCTTAGGAATAGGCATAAATCAACAACCAAAGATTTACAACAGCCCTATTGACAATGCTAAGCAGGTCAAAGAAATGGGTGGCATAGCAATAGCGGCGCACCCTTTTGCTGTAGCTTTTGGAGGCTGTGGAAAACAAAAACTCGATGAGCTTCTTGAAAAAGAACTTATTGATGCTGTTGAAGTTCATAATAGCCAGTGTGTAAGATTAGTTCCATACTTAATTGATGCCCGCGAATATAACAAGCTTGCAAAACAATATGCTGCGGAAACAGGAATTCCAGCAATAGCAACTTCTGATTCAAGACATCCAAAAGACATTGCAACATCACTTTTTTGTCCAGATCAAGCTGAAATAAACTTCTCAAGTGAAGAAAAATTCATTGCATCTCTGAAAAAAGCAATATCAGAAAGCAGATTTCCAAAAAAATATTATGAAATGAACAAAGAAGGCTATTGCAGTTGGCTTCTTTTTGTAAGAACTCTATTAATTCTAAACCAATTCGGAAGGCGATTTCTATGGCGGAAAAAATCAAAAGGCGAACTGATCCAAGTTCCATAGACGCTCTTGTAATAGATCTTGATGGGACATCCAGAAACAATAAAAAAACTTGAACTTCTTTGCCGTGGAAAAAATGTACTTGTCATTGGAGATTCTCCAGAAGATCGCGATTTAGCTATTGCTTTAGCCCAACGAAATAATCTAAATGCTGTGTATTTCAAATCGAGATTTTAGATTTTTGAATTATTCAATCTGCGATAAAACCTTTTCAGCTATCTTCTTTCCAAGCATCTTTTCCAAACGTTCTTTTTTTACCTTGCGTAAATCAGAGATGCTTTTTATTCCAAAAGAATAAAGCATTCTTGCCCTAACTCTACCGATCTCTCTAAGCATGACCAGCTCAAGCAATTCTTCTTTAACACCATATTTCATCCTTAACCTTAACTTTTTAACAGCGCTAGCAAAAAGCTTATTTCCAATAATCTTAGCCAGTTCGCTTGCTGAATAAAGCAACCAGTCAGCAATCTCAAGCTTTGCTCTTGTCTCTCCAGGCCTTATTTTATATCTTTCAAGGATAATCTCCTCATCAACTTCATTTATCCAATCTAAAAACAACCTTGCTAACTTTACTGATGAAAGAAAATCCTCATATTCTATATCCCACATGCTTGGCTCTTTCTCAAGCAACTCTTTACCATGCTTGAATAAAAATTCCTGTAATTCATCATATTCCTTTGCCCTAATTCCTGGCAGTGGTCTCATTTCAGCTGTATGCGAAATCATTTGCAGTAATGCCAATGCGCTAGGCTCTTTCTTGGCTTTTTCAGCAACTTTAATGCAATTTACAATATGACACGCAGTCAATGGATCTATGTATAATTGACTTACTCTCAAGCCAAGTCTCGTAGCCCTGTAAGCATCTTTTTGTTTTTTAACAAATCCAATTTTCAAAAGAAGATTCAGCATTCTTTCAATGATCATACTAATCATTTCAAAATCAGAGAACTGTTTTGCCCAAAAAGTTGCTTTAAAGAATTCAATTATATCATTTTTTGTCCTAACAAAACCAGTCGCTATTAATGCAAGAAGATGCATCCTGAGAACAGGCTCAACTGCGAGCTTTGAAACAATCTCCTCAGGCAAGCCGTGAATGTAACGCTCAATAATCTCATCCTTCATTGCTTCTGTTGTAGCTATAGCTATTGCCTCGCCTATTTTATCATACTTCGGTCTGCCAGCCCTACCTGCTATTTGCAAATACTCAAGCGTAGGAATCCATTCCATATAGCCATGTTCATATCTCCGCAATGTTTTGATAATAACTCTAAATGCTGGAAGATCAACCCCATAAGCCAAAGTCGGAGTTGCGCATATTATTTTTATTGTTCCTTTTCTAAAATTATCCTCAATTAATTTTCTCTGCTTATTCACGAGTCCTGCATGATGAAATGCAATTCCCTTTTTCACGCATTTAGCAAGTCTTTCGCACTGCTTTGTTGGTTTATCAAGCGCATGCAAAAGTTGCTCTGAAAGAACAAGAAGCCCTTTCTCCTTTTCAGCTTCGACTTTAATTTTCTTTGCGATTTCTTCAGCAGTTTTCTCAGCACTACTTTTCGTACCACAAAATACTATAGCCTGCTTACCAAGTTCAATAGTTTCCAAAGCAAGTTTAATCGTAGGATCCATTTAAAAAAATAAAAAATTAAGAAAGAATAGCGTACAATACCCAAACAAGCAAGATTATCCAAACTATTATTGCAAGCCACAACCGTTTTAAAGTTGCTCTTGTTGCTAATCTTTCTTTGAATTCTATCATTTCTTTTGATAATGGTGCCCATCCAAGCATCATTAAAAAACATACAAACAGCATTACTGCAAATACTTGAACTATTGTCAATTCCCTAAGGAGGTATCCCAACGTAATGAATGTCAATACCAAGGCTACAATTGCTGTCAGCCAAGGTATCTTATATACAATCCTCACAACCTTCAACCAGCTTCTTGGATTAACAAACACTGCAACAAGCTTAGCAATGCCAAGAAGTACAAAAACCAAGGCCATAACCTCAATTGGTGTCATGTTTTCACCCTTTTGTTTTTAATTTTTTAGCAGAACATACTACTCTTTAAAAACTTTTCAGTCAAATCATTAACCTACAACGCTTACAGAAAAAGATTGTTCTGTGCATGATTCTCTGTCGCAAACAATTGCCTTGATCAGCTTATCACCGCTGGAAGTAAAAGTTCTTCTTAGCACGCTTGCACCCTCAACAGCATCAAGCAAACCGAATTTCCATTCATATGAAAGCTCATCACCATCTGGGTCAGACGCAACAACTTTGAAATAAACACTGTCGCCAACAAATACTGTTTTAGCTGATTGTAGTGCTCTTTCTATCTTTGGTGGCCTATTTTTATTTTTAACTTCAATCACAACCTCGCCGCTAGTTAAATTTTTTCCATCGCTTACAATAAAATCAAGTGTAGCATTTCTAAGCTCAGCGTCTTGAACAAAGTCAAAACTCGGCGTCCATTCAAACGTATTATTAACAAAAATTGCGTTTTCAGGTAGGTTCTTTACAAGAATCTCTAACTCATCCCCGTCGGGATCAAAAATACCAGAAGCAAAATCTATCCTTAGTGTTTCATTTTCAAAAATCTCAACCTTTTCAGGCAAATTTATTCCAGGAAGCCGATTAGCATCTTCAACGTTAATTTTAAATTGTAAGGATGCATTATCAATTCCGTCTGAAACAGTTATTCTAACAACATACGACCCTGCATCATTATAACCTGTTTGCCAACATCCTCTTTCATTAAGTGGTGTACTGAAAATAATTTTTAATTCGTCATCGTCTGGATCGCTTACTTTGGGGTTGATTCTAACTTCATCGCCTTCTTTTATCCAGATATCATCAATAGATTCGATTGTTGGTGGTCTGTTTTTATCAATAACATCGATATATATCTTTTTCTTCGTTTCATCCTTTCCATCAGAAGCATAAACAACAATCTTCTTTTGAGTTTTGTTTTTCCAACCAAGCAGGCTGTGACTATGCGTTATAGTATTAAAATCGGGCTTGTAAACTAAAACACCATTAGTAAGCTCAGCTCCCTCTGACAATCTTTTGGCATATAAAGTAATTTCATCACCATCTGGATCACTTACGTATGCATTCAAATCTAATGTTATAAGGCCACCTTCAACAACCTCTAGCTTAGGAATATCTTTAAAAACAGGCTTTCTATTCACATCCTCAACCTCTATATAAACAAATTTTTTCACGCTATCTTTTCCATCGCTAACTTTAACCATAATTGTATAATTGCCTGCATCATCGTAGTCTGTTTGCCATTCGAAATTTTTATCAAATGGTTCTTCAATGTCAATGTCCAAAGGATCGTCGTCTGAATCATAGGCTTTAACTGTAAGTTTCACCATATCTCCTTCTTTCACTTTTAATTTTTCAGGACTTATTTCCAATGTCGGCTTTCTATTCACATCTTCAATATTCGCCAACCACTTTTTCTGCACTATGTTTTTTCCATCATTAACAACAATTTCAACTGTTTTCTTACCTGCATCTTTAAATCCTGTTTTCAAAACAAAACTTTTGCCCTCACCAACTTTCTTTTCATCAACAAACCAGAGAAAATTAAGTTCATCTAAATCTGGATCAAAGGCATCCACATAAAAAGAAATGTTTTCACCTTCTTTTATTGAAATTGCATCATCTTCAGGTTCAACTACAGTAAATTCTGGCAGCCTATTCTTATCCTGAACGATGATTTTAACATTCTTTTTAACAACATTCTCACCATCAGAAAACAAGATTTCAACATCATAAACACCAGCATCATCATATGTCGTTTGCCACTTTAAATCATCGCCCAACGGGGGTGTTGCACTTACCGTTATGGGATCATTTTCATAATCATAGATTTCTGGTGTAACCTCAACCAAGTCGCCTTCAAAAACAACAACTTCATCAGACATTATAACCTTTGGTGGTCTGTTTTTTGGTAGAACAGTAACTTTTATCTTTTTTGTAACAACATTTTTTCCATCAGAAACAGTTACGTTAACGATATATTCGCCAGCATCGCCATAATTGGTTTTCCATTCGCCTTCTTCATTAAGTGGCGGAGAAAAAGAATAGGTAAGTTTATCCCCATCAGCATCATATGTAGAAAGCTTCAACCTAATAGTGTCTGTTTCGTATACAACAACTTTCTTAAGAATATCGTCCTTGCTAGGAACCAGACCACTAGCATAAAGGAGATTAGAACAAGTAAAACTAGCCAAGGTTAAAAATAAAAAAAATAAAATAAATTTACAATACCCCATTTTATTCTTCACTCGTGTTTTCACTTTCTGCTTCAGCTGTAGTTTCTGTTTCTTCGGCTTCCTCACCCACATTTATAACGTCAATAATTTCTGGTGGCATGTTTATATCATTGATTGTTATGGTAAAGTTTGTTGTGCTTTCTAACTCTCCATCCGAAGCAGTGACTATTATAACATATTCACCGTGATCAGTATAAGTCGTGTTCCAAATAAAAGTGCCATTCTCTTCGCTCCAAACATCTTCCTTACCTTTTGGTTCGCTCAAAGTGATTGTCACTTCATCGCCGTTCAAATCAGTTACTTTAGGTGTTATCTTAATTACTTCACCTTCATCAACCTCAACATCTTCTAACTCTTCAATTATTGGTGCAACATTTTTCTTATTTACAATAACCTGTATTTCCTTAGTTGCCTCAAGTTCACCATCGCTTGCTGTTATGACAACAGTATATTCTCCTGCACTTTGATAGTCTGTTTCCCAAATGCCGTCGTCTCCAACTGGCTGGCTTATGCTTACCGTAACTTCATCTTTGTTCGGATCATAAACGTGTGGTTTTAGTTCGAGTACATCGCCCTCGTCAATGACAATCTTGTCTTCCACGCCTTCAATTACTGGTGGCACATTTACCTTTTCAACAACCAGAAGAACCTGTTTCTCAGTTGTTGTAACACCATCGCTCACAGTTATTGTTATAACATACTTTCCAGCATCCCCATAATCGGTTTGCCATCTCCCATTCGCATCCAATGGTTCACTATAAGTAAAAGTAATATCATCATTATCAGGATCTATAACTTTTGGCTGAAGATTAACCAAGTCTCCCTCTTTTACTTTAATTATAACGTCAAAGTCTTCTTCATTTACTTCTTCAACCTTTGTAGAAACTGTTTCTTCTTCCTTTTCTTCAGAAACGTTAGTCTCTTCTTCAGCAACTTCCTCTGCTACCGCTTCTTCAACCTCTTCTATTCCTTCTTCAACTTCTGCTTCTTTTTCAGCTTCAGCTGCTTCTTCAGTTATGTTTTCTACATCCCCTTCAATCAATTCTTTTTCTTCTAGCAAACTAAGTTCCTCCTCTTCACCAGCTTCTTTTTGCTTCATGTAATCAGAAATCCCACACCCACTCAACAATAAAAGTAGAGCCACGAGACATACTAAAAATAGCTTTTTCATTAACACACCCCCTCGTTTTCAATAAATTTGTTAGCATTCTCGAATACTAACTGATATTTAAACTTTATGGTGATGAATTATAACTTATCAGAAGAGAAAGAAAATAAAATAAAAACAATGGGCCCGCGGGGATTTGAACCCCGGACCTTTCGCTTATCAGGCGAACGCCCCAACCAGGCTAGGCCACGGGCCCAAAAATTAAAGAGCAAGAACAATTATTTAAGAATTTTTCTTTTAAATCATTAAAAACTCCAATCATTTTCTTCTACAAGCACAAAAGGTTTCCCTTGCATCACACTCAAAAATATTGGATCTAATCCAGGAATTTCTCGTTCATAAGCGCCTATCAGATGCAAACCCCATCTTAAAATTTCATGAATATTCTTAAACGCGCTCATTCCTTCGTAAACAACACGCTGTGCAAATCCAAAAGAGAATTTTTTCAGCAATGGATTATTAAACATAGAATCGATTCCGTAAGCTATGCTTCTCAAAACCAATGCTTTGCGAAGTCTTCTGTATTCTTCAGTACTTTCATACAAGGATGTGTTGTTACTCCAGCTAAAAAGGAAACCGAACTTCAGATATTCTCGCATTATAAGCTGTTGGTATTTTTTTCTGGAAGATAGCATTAGAATTTTTCTTTCAAATTGATCATAACAAAACCTGCTCCCAAGCACAGGGGCGATAGTTAAAATTGTTTTGTGCACAATCCAAGGAAATTCGTGATATAAATTCTCTTCATCGAAACCAACACCTTCAGTTAAAAAAACCAGAATACTCGATAAATAATGAATTGGTTTTAAACCCGGAAAACGTTTGGAGTCTGCATAAGCGCATACATATTTCATAATATTAGGAACATTTTTTCTAACCTTGATAACAGATAGCTCAGGCGCATACAGACTGCTTAATTTCTTTCTTGGAGCTTGCAAACTAATTTTTTTGAAAATTTCATACCACAAATCATTCACAAAAAACCAGGTTTCTCCTTTTTCATCGAAATCAGCAATGTGTGCAAAATGAATATCAGCGAGCGAAATTGCGCATGTCATATCTATTATTGCTTCAAGATTCCTTTGCATACGATGGGCGACTCTGCATTTATTTTTAAAATTTTTGAGTTGCTAGAAAACAAATAAGCGCCCCGGGCCGGATTCGAACCGGCGACCTCGCGGTTAACAGCCGCGCGCTCCACCACTAAGCTACCGGGGCACTTCAATTCATGCCATTACCATTTTTAAAAAAGTTTTGGTATAACTTTAACGATAAGACTCAATCCTCTACCAAGGTAAGCACATTTTATTGTTCCTGCAACAAAAGTCTTTTTCTTTTTTATTGCTTCAATCAATGAAAATTTCTTTTCAAACATTGTTATGCAATTTCCAAGTTCAAACCAGAAATGCGCATCGCTTCCAGCAGTACATGCAATATTAAACTTCTCAGCAAGTTTTTTTGCTTTAGAATTCTCCCAAGGGAAAAAACATCTTCCATTGAAACATTCGATTGCGTCGATCTTACTTCTAACCGCATTTAATGAAGAAACAGATTTTCTTATCAAACCAAAACTGAACGGATGCGGAATCACAACAAGGCCGCCTTGACGTTTGATTAAATCAATCGCTTCAAAAAAATCAGTTCCTTTTTCAATTTCTTCATTCAAATATAATCCAATTACTTCGCCGCGATTTGTTGAAATTTCTTCTCCTACAATTACTTCAAATCCTTTTTCTTTGTTTTCTTTCTTTACAGCCAGACCGCCTTTAATTGTATTGTGGTCTGTTATAGCTATTCCGTCTAACTCAAGTCTCCTAGCTATCTTAAGAATTGTTTTAGGCTTTAAATTTGAGCATGATGAATAACAACTGTGCACATGAAGATCGTATCGTTTAATTGTGGATTCCATTTTTAATTTCAACAGGTGCTAATAATCCGTAAATAAAAATCAACTGCGCTGTTAAAAAAGAAAATCCAAACAAAAACATCAAAGCGAATGACGTATAAGCTAAAAATCGTCTTTTGAAAAATAGAATAAACAGAAAAATCAAAATTAGAGCAATATAAAAATTTTTTATCAGAATAATTGAAAAGAAGGTCGTAACAGCAAACACGATTTTTCTTGCCAGCACTATCTTTTTGACAAAGTGCTTTTCTTTTAATTCATCCAAAGTAAGTTTTTTGAGCAAGAATCCGAACAGAATTCCCGAGAGACTGACAATAGAAATAATAATCTTACTAATCATTTTTCTTAAATTCCTTATGCCCAAATTGAACGAGCAAATCAAAGTGTTCGTCAATTTTTGGAACGTCACACGCTCCGTAGCAGCTGCCGTACCAAATAAATATTGTTGCACCTGTTTTTTCTTTTAAAAAATCAACAATCTCTTTTGCCTTAGGCTTTAATCCATCAGCTAACTGAATGCAAACTCTCTTTGCTTTTTCTTTCTGGATCAATTCTGCAACCCTATCAAGTTCGAGTTCGAAGTTCATTTTTTCTTCTCTTTTCTCCTTTCCTTCTTTTCTTTTATATAGGGAAATCTCATGTATTTTTTACATTTAAAACAATAGTAAACAACCTTTTGTCCAACAAGCCTAACTCTGCAATTCACGCCAGGAACAAGATAAGCGTAACAATGCTTGCAGAACCTTCTCTTTAATTCTTTCGGAATTCTCACTCTGGCTTTCATAGCTATTCTTCTTGCTATCGCCACGTACCTATCAGCAAGCTTCGGATCTTTTTTGAATACCTTTTCTGCCTGTTCAAATAATATTCGTATTCTCTGTCTTGCAATCTTTTTTATGTCCTTTCTTTTTGAAACCTTTTTCTTTCTCATCGTAAAAATGAATCAGCCCCCGCCGGGGATCGAACCCGGGACCTCCACCTTACCAAGGTGGCGCTCAACCACTGAGCTACGGGGGCATTCTTTTCTAAATTTGAATAATGCGGGGGGTGGGATTCGAACCCACGAACCCTCTTCGGGACAGGATTTCTTAGAGGGCGAGTAGCCCTTTGCGCAAGCTCTTAAGTCCTGCGCCTTTGACCACTCGGCCACCCCCGCAAATACAAAAGGGAATGACCTTTTAGAAATCCGTTGAAAAGTTAAATAAAAAAGTTTTGTTTTAATGTCAACGCTCGATACAGGACAAGAGCTCACTTAAATTACTCAATTGTGTGCATTTCTCTTTAACTTCTTCGTCATGTACATCCACACAGAAAATATTTCCGCTAAGTTCTGCCGCAGGAACGTCTGTTAATGAACATGCCACATAAATTATATCATCTTTCGAAATATTGTGTTCCGAGATAAACTTTTCTAATTTTTCTTTTCTTACATACCTATCAACAACTTCTTTCAATTTTCCACTCAGCTTTCCTTCAACGCATTCAAATTCGTTACCTATTGCTAAATCAAATTCAACACCCGTTTTCTTTGCAAGAGCATCTATAACAGCATACGGATTCGAGGTAAGAATACCGATCATAATTCCTTTTTCTTTTAATTTTCTTAGGACTGTCTCAGCTTCTTCCTTCATGTACTTATCTACATATAAGACACATGCTCTTCTAAATTCATTACAGTCAACTCCTTCAAAGAGCTTTGCAACCAGATCCAAACCCCAGGGCCCCTCTTTCCTCCTTTCTTTGTATTCTTTTCTTATGCGATCAA
>Ga0190361_1000943_pt1 | contig 11169 bp, 9 predicted proteins | sample 48721845_MG_FD_161273 | JGI IMG/M metagenome (GOLD analysis project Ga0190361, IMG submission 161273) | Hydrothermal vent microbial mat bacterial communities from Southern Trench, Guaymas Basin, Mexico - 4872-18-4-5_MG | ecosystem: Environmental > Aquatic > Marine > Hydrothermal vents > Microbial...
AGTGGGCTGACCGCCTGGCCTACGAAGAGTTTCTAGGCGAAGCCAAAACAGCTTGGGTTTTACATTCATGGATTGACGAGAAAACTGAGGATGAAATTATTGAGCGTTTCGGCGTTGAGCCAGGCGACTTGTATAGGCTTATTGAAACAGCTAAGTGGCTTCTTTATGCAACACATGAACTCGCACTTTTATTTGGCCATAAAGATTTGATACCGCTTATTGCGGAGCTTTCTGAACGCATAGCTAAGGGTGTAAGGAAAGAGCTTATACAGTTGGCTAGACTTGAGGGCGTAGGCAGAGTACGCGCCAGAATACTCTACAATGCCGGATACAAGACAGTTGATGATTTGCGGCTGGCTTCAATTGACAAGCTTATGGCGTTGCCAATGATAGGGCCGAAACTAGCCAAGAAAATAAAAGATCAAGTCGGCGGATACCTCAAGAAGGAGCAATATGAAAGGCTGAAGGAGGATAAGGAAAGCTGGAAACAAAAAGCCCTAACAGAATATTAGGGAGCATATCCATGTTCGGGACTCGCATCAGTTATTGTGCCATTAGGGTATGTGACGAGGACGCCTTTGTTTGCCTTAAATTTTTCAGCAGTCGCCAATAACTGTGCTGGTACGAGAATCGAGTTGTTGAAGCTATAGGCAATGAACCAAGGATCAACTATGAACCATGTTCCATTTATGTGGATTTCTGCCCATTCATGGTCTCGATCTATAAAACGAGCTCGTCTAGTATCGAATCCTAAATTTCTAAGCATATACTCTGTAACTATAGCATATTGGCCACATGAACCCCAGCCTTGAAAAACAACTACATGTGCTCTTTCAAAACCAAACAGATTCAAAATATAATAATTAAGCGGTCTTAGCCAGTTATCAATTTCAAACATAGATTCAAAAGGACGACGATACGAATTTTTAACTTCTCGATCTACAAAGTTTGTAACTCTCTGGACTGCACATTCTATTGACGTGTTATGAGATTTAAGTAAGGACCTTGCGTCGATAAATGCAGTATCAATTTTTGAGCCCACAGTCCAGAGAGCCACAACCGGAGTAATGAATTCAGCAAGTAATAAAGTACTCAATACTCCTCCTAAAATCTTGTACGTCAACTTCGGATTTGGTTTAGAAGTCTTTTGTTTGTGGTTACATTTTGTTTTTCTTCTTTTTGAAAAATAAATAAGCAGTATGCCTAAGACTAAGATTAAGCAGAGTAATATAGGCGAAAACGGAAATAAGGTTAAGGTATAGATAAATTGCAAGAAATAGTAGTATAAGTATAGTATCGAAAACGGAAAGTATACAAACCATACAAACATAACGACTGAAAGTGACAGTACAATTACAGTAATAACATACTTTATTTTTTCAGGAATTCTTTTCCAAATTTGAATAATGCGCAATTTAACTTTTGACATGCCAGAATTTTTAATTGAAAATTCTAACTTAAGTTTAGTTCTCGTTTGGTTTTTTGTATTGTTTGTTCTATTTGTTGGATGGCTGTTCCCAGATAGTTTTTTGGATTTAAAGCCTCTTCAATCTCTTCCTCGCTCAAAAACTTCCTAACAATCTCATTCTCTAATAGAACTTCTCTGAAATGCCTATTTTCCTGTTGACTTTTTATCGCAAGTCTTCTCAAAAGTTCATGTGCCTCTTGCCTGCTCATTCCTTTTCTTGTTAGGGCTATCATTACTGCTTCTGACATTATTCTTCCCTGTGTAATCTCCAAGTTCTTCCGCATCCTCTCCTCGTCGACCTCAATGTTCTCGATTATGAATGTCATTAGGTGTAGCATGTAATCGGTTAGGATGCATGCTTCCGGAATTATGAATCTTTCCGCTGAACTCTGCGTAAGGTCTCGTTCATGCCAAGTCACAACATTCTCTAAGGCCGGAATAGTTAAACTACGCATGATTTTCGCCAATCCGCAAATTCTTTCGCAAAGCTCTGGATTACGCTTATGGGGCATAGTGGAACTTCCAACCTGCCTTTCTCTTTCGAATGGTTCGTAAAGTTCGCCTATTTCTGGACGCTGCAATTCGCGGATTTCAGTTGCAAACTTGTCCAAGGAAGAGGCAAGATTGGCGAGTAGGCAGATGAGTTCGGCGTGGCGGTCGCGTTGAACAATCTGAGTTGTGATCTCAGCGGGCTTCAAGCCTAGCCTTTCCATAACGATTTGCTGAATTCTAAGCGCGTGGGGTCCAAGCCCCGCCTGGGTTCCAACGGCTCCGCTCATCTTTCCGACAAGAAGCCGTTCACGGCACTGCCTCAACCTTTCAAGATGTCTAGCGGCTTCACGCATCCAAACCGCAAATTTGAAGCCTAGGGTTATTGGAAGCGCATGCTGTCCATGAGTTCGCCCAATCATGATGGTTTCCTTGTATTTTTCGGCTTTCTCCATTAACGCCCTTTCTAGGCGAAGCAATTTCTCCTCGATTAGGCCTATTGCCTCTTTAAGCTGTAACGCAGTGGCGGTGTCCACAATGTCATAGCTTGTCACTCCAAGATGTACGTATGCGCCACTTTTCCCGCAGGCTTCAGCTAAGACCTTAACCATGGCCATAACATCATGCCTAATCTCCTTCTCAATCTCCTTAACTCTCTCAAGCTTAACATAGCGGACAAAAGCCCTTTCCGCAATAACCTCCGCGTCTTCACGTGGAATATTCCCAACCTCGGCATGCGCCAAGGCTAGAGCAGCCTCAACATCAAGCATTTTCTGAAGCCTATTCTCCTCCTCAAATATCCGTCGCATCTCAACTGTTCCATAGCGTCCAGTATCAATTGGTAGGATAGGCAACTTCAGTCCTCCGCAAAGATAAATTAACGTAAGAAGCTTTTACTAATTTCGCTAAAAGCTAAGGCGGAAAAGATGGGAGCACTAGTTGCAGTGTTAGATAAGAAAGGAAAAGCGGCGACAGAAAAAGCGGCAAGTATGCTAGAAGCTTTAAGGCATAGATTCGACCATTCCTACGGCATTGCAACTGAAAACTCAGCCTTCATAGCGAAAGACTACGGAAAACTTGTAAGCGGAATTCCAGAGGCATCAGCCGCCATAGGCTACGGACTATGCAAAATCAAACCCAAAGATGAATTCCAACCTTTACTAGAGGAAGCCTTTGCCTTCGCCTTGGAAGGAAGATTCTTCCCGCATCGAACACCTTCAGACCTAGAATTTGCAGTAAACATTCTAAAGCACAGCGTCGCCAATAAAGCAGAAGAACTAGTAGGAAACATTGATGGCTCATACAACTTTGTAGTCATACATAAGGGAAAAATACTGGTTGGAAGAGACCCCTTTGGAGCCCGCCCACTTTATTATGGAGAAAACAGCAAATTTGCAGCCGTAGCGTCAGAAATAAGAGCTCTACGAAAATTGGGAATGAAAGGAGAGTCCTTTCCTCCGGGAACAATCGCAGTCATGTCTAGCGACGGCTTTAAATTCAAAAAGGTGAGAAAAATTGCCAAACTTACTTTGGAGGATATAATTGAGGAAAAAGCCGTAAAAAATCTTCAAAAGTTGCTTTTAGAGGCTGTTAAAGAAAGGATTGTAGATTTAGACAGATTTGCCATAGCCTTTTCCGGAGGCCTAGACAGCGGAATACTAGCCTTGCTGGCCAAAAACTGCGGATTCACTCCTCAACTTGTATCTGTGGGATTAGAAGGAAAAAAGGAAACAGAAGAGGCCATTTCCTCAGCTGAAGAGCTTGAACTGCCCATAACAATGAAAGTCTTCAACAAAGAAGACATTGAAGCCATAATTCCTAAAGTTCTTTGGATAATTGAAGAGCCAGACCCCATAAAGTTAAGCATAGCAATACCGTTATTTTTCGCATCAGAAGCCGCCAACAAAAGAGGCTTAAAAGTAATTTTGACGGGACAGGGAAGCGACGAACTCTTTGCAGGATACAAAAAATATCTGCAGATATTCTCTGAAAAGGGAGAAAAAACCCTACATGAAGTTCTCCGCAAAGACTTTCTAAATTGCTATAAAACAAACTTTGAAAGAGACGAAAAGATCTGTGCTTTCCATAAGTTAGAGCTGAGGCTTCCCTTCGCAGACTGGGAACTGGCAAACTACGCATTAAGCCTACCGCCGAAACTCAAAATAACATTGGAAACGGGCCTAAGGAAAATTGTTTTAAGAAGAGCCGCCGAAAAACTGGGGCTTCCCTCTTTTATTGCTTACAAGCCCAAAAAAGCTATTCAATACGCCACAGGAGTAACCTCGGTTCTGAAGAAGATAGCGAGAAGGGAGGGATTAAGCCTGCAGAAATATGTAGAAAAAGTTTTTACTAAAATCCGTATTGGAGAGGAAAGTTATGGAGAAGACAGCTATAATTTATAGTCCAAAGTATTTGGAGCACAATCCTGGAAGAGGTCACCCCGAAAGCGCCGAAAGACTAAAAGCAATAATGAATGAACTGGAAAAAAGCGAAGTACTGAAAAATGGACAAGTGGAGGTTTTAGCTCCGGAGCCAGCTGAAGAAAAGGATTTAATGCTAGTGCATAAGCCAGATTACATTGAACTTGTTAAGAAAATGTGCAGCCGAGGCGGGGGCCTTCTAGACCTAGGCGACACAGTTGTTTCCCGCGAAAGCTTCAAAGCTGCCGTTTATGCTGTTGGCGGGGCGAAAATGGCTGCTGACTTAGTTATAAATGGAGATTTTAGAAATGCATTCGCTTTTGTTAGACCTCCAGGGCATCATGCTCTTCCTTATACTGCATGCGGATTTTGCATATTCAACAACATCGCAATTGCAGCCAAACATTTAATCCAAAACTATAACATTAAAAAAATACTAATCATAGACATTGATGCACACCATGGCAACGGAACCCAAGAAGTCTTCTATGAAACAGATAAAGTTCTCTACATGAGTTTGCATCAGGATCCGCGAGGCTTTCCAGGCGTTGGCTTTCCAGACGAAGTTGGGAAAGATGAGGGAGAGGGATTCACTGTCAATATTCCTTTTCCATTTAGAACAACCGACGAAATATACCTAGAAGCCTTTAATGAAATTGCAGTCCCGATTATTCGGCAATATTCACCGCAGTTTACATTGATGTCCGTCGGATTCGATTGCCACTATACTGACCCCGTAGCAAGCCTTTGGCTCTCCGCAAACGCTTACATCCACATTTTCAAAGAAATATACAAGTTGACTCATGGAAGATTCATCGCCATTTTGGAAGGCGGTTACAGCCTAGAATGGATAGGTAAGATGGCGGTGGCAGCAGTTTCCATAATGGCCGGGTTAGACTACAAGCTTGAGGATCAACCACCAGCCACTAGCGAAAGAGTTAGGAATAGAGCTAAGGACTTCCTAGATGAGGTTAGACGTGTTCAATTGGCCTATTGGAATTTAAGCTAGAAATTAGAAAAAGGAAGGATGAGGAGCTATTCGATAACTTCTATGGCATTTTCTGGACATTGAGTTTCGCATGCTCTGCAAGCTAGGCATTCATCAACATTCACTGGAACAGACTTTTCATTTTGAATCTCAAACACTCCCACTGGACATACATCTACGCATGTTCCACATCCAGTGCACTTTTCATGATCAACTTTTACCTCGACCATTCCTTGTCACTCCTCTCATCAATTTTCCGTATAGAATTTTACAAAAGTAAAATTGTAGAATAAAAGCGTTTTCAAATTTGGCTAGCTATATTCCTCTCTAAGCCTTAATAATGCTCCTTCAATCTTCAAGTTCGCCTCATCAATTCTCCTCTCGTGTTCCTCTAAAAGCCTACGATAAGCTTCTCTAGAAATTTCGCCGCGTCTATAACGGCTTCTCACCCTCCTAATTCCAGCCTCAGCCTCCTCAAGCTGGGCCTCAGCAATCTCCAACTGCCTAATTATATCTGCATAGCGTGGTCCAACCCTTCTAATGGTTTCTCTAAGGTCAGCTAAATCTTTGGAAAGCGAAGAAAGTTTATTTTCAAGCATTGTTTTTCTGACCTTATACTGCCTGCGTGGAATCCTTCCCTTTCTTGCCTGCTCCTCCAAACGTTCAATTCTAGATATAATCTTAATTCTTTCTTCATAACCCTCAACAAATCTTCTGAAAATCTTTGGAGAAACAACAACTTTTGGGACAGTTATTGGAGCCAAACTAGGCTTCTTCCGAACAAAAACCCCTAAGAGAATCGCTGCGCTTGAGATTAACGCAAGTAAGGTGTAGGGATAAGAAACCCAGAAAACATTCATTTTATACGTTATTGCCGCTCGGAACTCATTAAATATCGTGAAATTATGAAAAATGAATGTTATCGAATCCTTTGAGGAGTCTCTTTTGATAATGCTTGCTAGGGAGCAAACTCTGCTTGATGGTTTAAAGCTTATTCCTTGCGGGGATATAAATGATATAGCAAGCTTTTTAATTAGCAGAGGAGTAATCTTGCCCATCGTCATATTTAGCTCATATTCATCGTTGTTTTTCGATATTAAGGTTGAATTTAGTTTATAGACCAGAGAAAAAACACTTTTTTCGTTTGGTTCCGCATCTGGAATGTCTAATCTATTCTCTCCTAAATCGGCCTTCGAGACTTCTGAAACCCTTATCCCAGTTGCATCTTCAACTTTGAAGCCGTATCCCTCTTTTGGAAAGAAGACGGTTATGTGATCGATTGTTTTTGTCCCTTTGTTTATTATGTAATAGGTGTCCTTCACGTTTATATTTCCATAGAGATCAACTTCTATGTCCCGCTCCAACTTTTCTATTTCGGCGTATGGGAAGAATTCTGAGATCTTAAGACGCATCCATGCCTTTGCCTTGCTATAAATAAATTTTTCGAGAGGAATAGGATCGAGATGGTAATAGTTCTTGTTTTTTTCGGTCTCTGTTTTGTTACATACAAAGGAAGCCTCGGAAAAGTCTAGACTATCTGGGAATATTATGGTTGTATAACATTTTTCTACATCTACGGCCAAGCTTGGGAACAATGTGAAATTTATGGTAAGAAAGTCACCTTCTGCGGTTATAGGCCCTGAAAATATAAAGGTGACTGTAAAATTCTTTGGAGTAGAACTAATTTTGAATCCAGCACCTATAAGGTTCGCTAGAACTGCGTAGAAGCCAGGGACTCCAAGGCCGTAGTTTAGAACTATTGGGATTTCCCTGTTATCGGCAATAGCTAGGCAGTCGATTAGATATTGAGCATAATCGTATGGGAATCCTATTGGAAAATTCACGCTAACATTCTCATCTGCTGAAACCGTTAGGGTATCATTTATAACTATTAGGCCGCCCTCTAGGAGTTCTACTGTGTGTGCTACACTATGCACTTTTATTTTTGACATGTCCTGAGTAAAGGCGGAACTCGCTGAAGCATTTGGGATGAAAACTGGAATTTGGAAGAAAAGTAAGACAAGCATTATTATGAGCAAATGTTTAGTAGACATTTCTCATTTAACTCCTGAATGTGTATCGAAATTCTACGCGGCTTGGTTACTTATAAGATTTTAAGCTTGTTAATAATTGTTTTGAAAATGGGTTAATCGTTTATCTTTTATATTAACGTATCTCAAAACTTTTCGAGTCAAACTTGAACCCAAAATCTTTTCTAGGTCGCTTAGATATCGTATGGGCTTAATTTTTCTATATTCTATTATCTTTCTGGCGGTTATGGGGCCTATATGCGGTATTCTTATTATTTCCCTAAAGCTTGCAGTATTCAGGTCTATTGGAAAAATTTCAGGATGAATTTTCGCTAGTGCGACTTTCGGATCTACATTTGGTAAGAAGCCTTGATCGTCCATTATTTGTTCCAGTTCTTTTGCTGATATTCCATAGTCCCGAATGAGAAATGAGGCTTGGTATAGGCGATATTCCCTCCATGGCGGGCACGGCGGACGGCTTTCCAGCGGGGTCTGATTTATTGGTTCGAACCCGCTGTAGTATACCCTTCTTAATCCCATTTTTCTGTAAAGCCATTCGGTGACTTTCACGTGTTGTAAGTCGTTATCTTCGGTTGCACCAACTATTATTTGGGTGTCTATGCCTGCCCTTCCATAGCCGAAGCCTAAAAGTTGTCTTTCCCCTCTTAGACTCTTTATTTCCTCAGTTATCCATTCAAGTCTTTTTAGGATATCTTCTTTGAATCCTCCTTTGTCTGGGCATAACTCTGTAAATAAGTCTTCGCTTGGCGCTTCGATGTTTATTCCGATTCTATCGGCAAGTTTTGCAGCTTCCCTAATGTAGTAACGGTTTGTTCCAGGCATTATTCTCAGATGTATGTAGCCATCATAACCCATTCGCCTTAGCAAGCTTAGGACTTCGAGCTGCCTTTCGGATATGTAGTCTGGATCATTTGCAACTGAGGAGCTTAGGAATAATCCTCTGATTTTTCCTTGGTTCCATAGGTATATGGTCACCTTTGCGAGCTTTTCTGGCTCCCATGAAGTTCTTAGGCATTTTCTGCTGGCTCTAAATGCGCAATAGGCACATTCATTTTTACAATAGCTTGTGAGAAGAGTTTTTAAGAGGGGAACACATTTTCCTCTGGCTGCGGCCTCATATATAGGAACTACTGCCCTATCCCATCTTGCACCTAGGGTTAAAAAGTACCATTTGTCTCGTCTTTTAATCTGGGTGGCCACTCGTATTCGCCTAGGGCAATTAACAATTAATCAGAGATTATTATTCGGTTAATTAAATTAGGGTTCGCCGTAAATAAAGTAGTATCCTTCTTCCTTTTTTGGACCAAAGCTTCTTACTCCTTTCTCTTTGAGCTGTCTTCTTAGCTTTTTCGCGTATTCCACTGTTATTTCTCCTCTTTTTTCCATATAATCGATAATTTCTTCGGCTTGCTCCTCTGTGTCGCATCTTCGAATAAAGTCTATTACGTCTGGATCATAATGCTCAAATTTTCTTGAAACAGCTTTCTCTCCGGTTTTAATGTCTGTTCTAACAGAATTTATTGTTATTTTGCATTCTCCAAGCTCCATTTCTCTGGCTAAATTTGGAAACAACTTCTTGAATGTTTCCTTGTCAATCTCCATTTTAGAGACCTTCCGCCATCTGCTCGACTTCGCCTGTCCTTCAAAATAGCTTATGTGTTAGGAACTATTTAAGTCGATTTGAATATGACTCCATGGAAACCTTTCTTCGGAGCCCTTTCTTCTTAGATAATCCTCCAATCTAATGCTCGTTTCATTCAGTGCCTTTCTCCAAGCACCTAGTCCTCCACCATACCTCGCAGCCAACTCAACTGCCCTACCTAGCTTTCGATCTCCAAGCGAAAGTGCTGCTTGCATCTGCGCATGTCTAGGGTCTATTCCACTTATAACAAAACGAGAATCTCCCGAAAGCTTAGACTTGATTAGTTTTAGGCATCTCCGAATATACTCAAGCGGAGCGAATGGTGCGGTTTGGAACGGAGTGTGCGGCTTTGGAATTAATGGATTAATGCTTATGTGCACTGACTTGTTTCCATAACCCAATTCCGCCACTTTCTTTGAAAGGTTGATTATGGCTTCAATATCATCATATGTTTCGTTTGGCAGACCTATTATGAAGTAAAGCTTTATTCTCCTAATTCCGCATTCGCGGAGAATTTTGGCGGCGTCAATTATTTGTTCCTCACTTAAACCCTTCATGATAGCATTTCTAAGCCTTTGTGTTCCAGCTTCAGGCGCAATAGCAACTGTTCTCTGTCCTCCCTTCGATATGGCCTTTGCTAGACGCTCAGTTACCCTATCCGGCCTTAAGGATGGAATTGAAATTTTCCAACCCTGCGAAACTATGTATTCACATAGATCTTCAATCTTGGAATAATCTGATAGGCTGGCGCCTATAAGCGAAATCTTGTTCACTGGCGTATAATAGGTTCCTTCTTCGATTATTTCTTCAAGTCTTTTTAGGCTTCGCTCCCTTTTCGGCCTCGAAATATATCCTATAAGGCAAAATTTACAGCCTCTATTGCATCCGCGAGCAACTTCGACCGCCAATGTTTTTCCAAAAATGGGCATGTAGGGACTCCTAGCATCAACAAGGGGGACTTGTTGAGCTAATGGGTGTGGGGCATCATCCAAGTTTCTTATCCGGACCCTTCGGGGGCTATTATGTATTTTTGGGACGTATATCCCATTTAGGTCGGCGAATTCTTCTATTCTTCTCATCGGATTCCTTAATTCCTTTATCTTCTCAATTAGTTCGTCTAGAATTGGTTCAGCATCGCCTATAACAAATAGGTCTATGTAATCTGCGAGTGGTTCTGGATTTTCTGTTGCGCATGGCCCTCCAGCAATTATAAGGGGGCCTTTCTCAACTCTATCTTTGCGTCTGATAGGTATTCCAGATTCTAGGAGCATTCGAAGAACGTTAATGTAATCTTCTTCATATTGGAGGGAGAAAGCAACCACATCGAAATCTTTGAGGGGTCTCTGCGATTCTAGGCTTACTAACTTCTCATTTCTGGTTGGGATAAAGAATCTTTCACATGCAACATCTTCGCGTGAATTTAAGAGTGCGTATAAAAGCCGTATTGGAAGCCCTGTCATTCCAGCCCGATAAACATTTGGATAGCATAGGGCTATTTTTAGGTCTACTTTGCTCCAGTTTTTCTGAATGACATTGGACTCTGGAATTATGGGCTTTGGCATTTGATGCACTTAAATAAAATTTTAGTCTTGATGAGTAGATAAAGAGTCTGTTATTTTGGTAGAAACTTCTGAAGAGGGCTTGTCTTTAAGACTTTTTCTAATTCTTCTATATCTAGTCCGGTGATTTTGTCACCGTAAATTTCGCATTTCTCCACAGCTTCGGCTTCTTCTGAGGGCTTAACTACTATTTCAATTTCATAGCCAGAATACTCCAAAAATATGTGAAAAGAGGTTTTTTCTTCACCCCTTTTTTCTGTTGTTTGCCATTCTGCGTAACGAACAAAAAGCCCTGCGTTTTTCAGGGTTGTGGTTATTTCTTTTGGCTTGTCATGAAAAATGATTATGTCTATGTCGCTGTTTTTATTTGCTGTTCCACGCCAAACGCTTCCAATAAGTCTCGGATTGAAAACCTTCAGGATCTTCATTATCTGCAACGCCGTCTCTCGCATTTCTATTAGGCGTTTTTCTCTTTCTTCTCCCTCTAATTCTTGGGCTAGGCGGTCGAGCTCCTCAGCTATTTCGCGATTACTTGGGAGAATTTTCACGCCT
>Ga0190361_1000945_pt1 | contig 11159 bp, 4 predicted proteins | sample 48721845_MG_FD_161273 | JGI IMG/M metagenome (GOLD analysis project Ga0190361, IMG submission 161273) | Hydrothermal vent microbial mat bacterial communities from Southern Trench, Guaymas Basin, Mexico - 4872-18-4-5_MG | ecosystem: Environmental > Aquatic > Marine > Hydrothermal vents > Microbial...
GCTGATTGAAAGCAGCATAATCCTTCTGGATAAATTGGTTGAGTTGGGTCACTTGCTGGTCCACTTGTTGGCTAAATTCAGACAATTTGTCAAGTTCTGTTTGGGTGGGTCGGCCGGGAAAACCTGAAATAGAATAGGTTAGCATTAGCACTTGTTGAGGGAAGGTCCCGCCCCGCAGGGCCAATTCCCGGGTGACCCGATAGTTGAATGTCTTGGGAATGAGATTATCTTCAAAGACCTTGAGTTTCTTTTCCAACTCTTGCAGGGCTGACTCAAGGTTCGGCGTAGTTGGCTTTTTCTGGGCGAGCTGTTTCTTCAGCTTGTCAACTTCCCGACGGATATTTTTCACGGTGGTGACAGCCAGACCGATTTTCTTGGTCAAAATCATGGCTTTGATCTGGACCTCCAGTTGAGCCTGTCGGTCTTCCGGCAAGAATTCAAAGCGTGGGTCCGGCAGAACGAGGGCTTTTTGCGAAAGCGTCTTCTCCCCTACTTTGAGCTCAATTATATATTCTCCCGGTAGGGCAAAGGGTGGCTGGGCAAAGCCCAAAGCCGACGGCTTAATCGGTTCACCTCGCTCATCTCTGGGGATGAAGCGAAGATTCCAGACCGTCCGTTGCAAACCGGCAGTGGTGCGTAAGTCTTTGGCATAAACTTCTTCTCCGGCGGCGTTGCGGATGGTGAAGCGGGGGCGTTCCTTGAGTTTTTCTTTAAAATAGGTGTTAATGATCAAGCCGTAAGGGGGATTGGCGGCGGTAAAGGACTGTTTGGCGTAACTTTCCCGAGTGGTGCCGAAGAAATATTGAGTGGCCGGACGAATCGAGAAGAGATGAGCCGTCTCTTTAAGCACTTCCGGACTCATTTCTTGGAGCGGCCGGATATCATCCAGAATCCAGATACCCCGGCCATGGGTGCCGATAATCAAATCGTTTTCCCGGGGATGAACGGCTATATCCCGTACGGCCACTGTCGGCAGGTTGTTTTTGAGGGAGAACCAGGTTTGCCCGCCGTCCAGGGAAGCGTAAATCCCGAATTCAGTGCCAACATAAAGGAGTCGGGGATTGCGGGGGTCTTCGCGGATGACATGCACCCAACCGAAAGGCAGGTTGCCCTTAATGGATTGCCATGTTTTTCCGAAATCAGTGGTCTTATAAAGATAAGTTTGATAGTCGTCACGGCGGTGGTTATCAAAAGCCACATAAGCTGTCCCTGCCTCAAAGTGACTAGCTTCTATCCGGGAGCACCAAGAATGAGGGGGCAGGCCGGGAATATTTTTGACAACATTGGTCCAGGTCCGGCCGTTGTCGGTGGTCACCTGGACATTACCGTCATCGGTACCACACCAAATGACGCCAGCTTTCACTGGAGACTCAGCAATGGTGATGATGCTGCAATGGATTTCAGCTCCAGTATTATCAGGAGTTATGGGACCACCCGAGTCGACCATTTTTTTGGGGTCCTGGGTGGTCAAGTCAGGACTGATAATTTCCCAAGACTGTCCCTGGTCCCGGGAGCGGAAGAGGACATTACCGGCGGTATAGATGGTTTTAGGGTCATGGGGAGAGATAAGAATCGGTGAGTTCCAGTTATAGCGATAAGGAGGCTCAGTTAAAGGAGCCTCCGGACGAATTGTTTTACTTAGGCCGATACGACGGTCAAAACGATAAAGCCCATTCATTTGGTAATTGCCGTAGATTATATTGGGGTTACTATAATCGACCTGACAGTAAAAGCCATCGCCACCACCCACGACAAACCAATCACAATTGGTAATACCGCTGGCATCAAGAGTAGCGCTAGGTCCACCCCAGAGGCCATTATCCTGGAGCCCGCAATAAACATGGTAAGGTTTCTCCAGGTCATAACCTATCTGATAAACTTCAGCGGCATTGATATTCTGAACACTCCGCCACGTTCGGCCGCCATCATAAGTAATATCAATGCCCCCGTCATTCCCATCGATCAGATGCAGAGGATTATTAGGGTCAATCCAAAGAGCGTGATGGTCAGGATGGGTGCCTGAGGAAATGGGCCGGAATTTGCGGCCGCCGTCCCGGGAAACGAAACAGGCTCCCGAGAAAACATAAACCACCTGGTCATTGGTAGGGTCGACTCTGACCTGACTGTAATAGAAAGGCCGAAAATTAATCCGGTCGTAGGTTTTTTTGTCGCACATCCGCTGCCAACTTTCTCCTTTGTCTTCGGAACGCCACAGACCACCGTCTTTATGTTCAATTAAGGCATAGACCACATTAGGTTTGCTTCGGCTGACAGCCAGTCCGATGCGGCCCAGAATACCTTGCGGGAGGTCTTTGGTCAGCTTTTTCCAGGTCCGGCCACCGTCGGTGGTTTTATAGATAGCACTGCCTGGTCCACCCGAAGAGAAATAATAAGGTTGACGACGGAATTGATAGGCGGCAGCATAAAGAGTCAGACTGTCAGCCGGGTCCATGACCAGGTCGGCAATACCCGTGTTTTCGTCAATGTACAGGATTTTTTCCCAGGTTTTCCCGCCGTCGGTGGTTTTGTAGACGCCTCTTTCTTTATTGGGGCCCCAGAGATGCCCCAGAGCGGCCACATAAACAATATTCGGGTCGCCCGGGTTGATGACAATGCGGCTGATGTGTCGGGTTTCGGTGAGGCCCATATGTTGCCAGGATTTACCTCCGTTGGTCGATTTATAAACACCATCGCCGATAGTGACGCTGTTCCGACAGGTGGCCTCCCCGGTCCCTACCCAAATGATATCCGGATGAGAAGGGGCAATAGCGATATCGCCCACCGAAACTGTATTTTCTTTATAAAAAACAGGTTGCCAGGTGGTACCGTCATTGGTCGATTTCCAGACACCACTGGGGCCAACCGCCGCATAGATAATCCAGGGTTTACTCTTAACGGCTTCGATATCTACGGTGCGACCACCCGGAACAGCCGGTCCTAATTCCCGCCATTTAAGTCGGCTGAAGAGCTCTTTAACTTGGTCAGCTGATTGAGTAAAGGCCTTGAAATTGACCAGGGTTAAACTTAATAGGCCAATCAAAGTAAATAAAATAGCCCTTTTCATTCCCCAGGGGAAAATTTGATTCATGATTTTCTCCTTCCGTCCTTCAATTTTTTTTCAAAATATTAACATTCTTTTCCGCTAGAAAAAAGTCAATTAGCGGATTAAGAAAGTTTAATCCTGTTTATTTATACGAATTTTCTTCGCTTTCTGTTTGGTGGCATTGGAAGAAGGTCACGCGGCGTTTAGTCTTCACTTTTCAATTATATTTTGGCGTTCGCCTTATTAGCGAGGTTAAGCCTCCACCTTTCGTCTTTGAAGAACAGAATTGTTCACCATTTCTTCATCTTAAAAGCTTCTTTCTCCTCTTCAGTCTTCGGTCTTCGACCAAGAGAGCCTCGAACACGGTAAGAGAAAAAGAGGGCTATTTTGAGCCTGATAATTCGAAACTCCCTTCCTCCTTCTCAAACCGGCTGGGTCTAAGTTGCCTTGGTCATATATTTTAAAAAAAATCAATCAAAGTTTGGAATCAGCGGGGGCCGGAGAAGTTTTTTTTGACTTTCATCTGGGGTGATAAGATGAGAGGAGTTACAAGGTTAGAGGGAAAATTACCGGAGTCTAGAATCGGAATCTAAAAAATGAAAAATATTTTATTTCTAAAACTGTTTAATTTTAAAAATCGTAGTTATAAAATAAAAGACATTAATGGATGGATTTATATTTAGGTTGAAAAGGAGGTCAAATGAAAAGCCAAGCAAAGATTATGATTTTTGGCCTGATGATGTGCTTTTTGCTGGTAGCCTTTCCCCTCTTTAGTTTCTCGGCTGTTTTAGATAAAGCCTATCATTCACCTCAGCAAGTCAATCAGCAATTAAAGGTCTGGGCCAAGCAATATCCCAATTTGGTGAGGCTCCATTCTTTAGGGAAAAGCAGTGGTGGTTGTGAGCTGTTGGTGCTGGAAATTGCCCGGCAAGGGGACCGCCTTCCCTCCCCTAATGAACGGCCGGCAGTATTTATCGGTGGAAATCCTGAAGGAACTCAGCTCGTAGCGACCGAAGCGGCCCTGGTGCTGGCGGAGAAACTACTGACCCGAGCTAGACAAGATGAATTCACTAAGAAATTTTTGACCACTCACACGATTTACCTAGCCCCATTGCTTAACCCAGATGCGGCCAAACGTTACTTTGCCCGTGTTAAGTTAGAATCAATGACCAACGCCCGGCCGGTTGATGACGACCTGGATGAACTGGTGGATGAAGACGGGCCCGAAGACCTGAATAAAGACGGGTTTATTACTCAGATGAGAGTCAAGGACCCGGAAGGCAGCTGGATTCCCGACCCTAAAGAACCCCGCCTCATGCGCCGGGCTGACCCTAAAAAGGGTGAGAAAGGCCTTTACAAAATTTACACTGAGGGTATCGATAATGATGGCGATGGTCAATACAATGAGGACCCGCCGGGAGGAGTTATTGTCTGCCAGAACTTTCCCCACGATTTTGATTATAATAATCATAAAACCGGTTTATGGCCTGTTTCCGAACCCGAAACAATTGCTCTGCTTAAGTTTCTAACCACCCATAATAATATCGGGTTTATGTTTAATTTTTCCAGTGAAAACACCATTTTGAATATGAGACAGACCGGACGAGCTCAGGCCGGCAGTGACAAAGTGCGAGTGCCCCGCCGCTTTGCCACTTGGCTTGGCCTTGACCCAGAAAAAGAATATACCCTGAAAGAACTGGTAAGCACCTTCAAAGGCATGAACATTGGCGGTGGCATGGAAATCGATGAAAGTATGATCGCCATGATGCTTGGGTTGGGGCCTGCTATGGACCTTGATCGCCAAGACCGGGCTTATCTAGAAAAGATTCAGGAAGAATATAAAGAAAAGCTGAAGAAAGCTTCGCTGAAATACCCCGAGAGAAGAGCCAAAGGGGTGATGAAAGGCTCGCTGACGGCTTATGCTTATTTTCAGTATGGTGTGCCGGTGGTGGCTGTAGATGTCTGGCAGGTACCTGAGCCGGAGAAAAAGAAAAAAGGAGCAACTGGTACTCTGACGGTGGAGAAATTAAAGAAAATGAGTTCAGAAGAATTCCTGGCTCTGGGAGAAGAGAAAATCGCCGCCTTTTTGAAAGAACAAGGGGCTCCGGCCAATTTTAAAGCAGCCACGGTGATCAAAATGGTTAAATCCGGCCGACTGACTCCGGCCAAAATGGCTGAATTTATGGCTAAAATGCCTCGTCAAAGCGGTGATCAAGACAGCCAGCATCCTCAAGCTTACCTTCTAGAATGGTCAGATAAAAAACTCAATGGTCAGGGATTTGTTGACTGGCAACCTTATGAGCATCCCACCCTGGGTAAAGTAGAGATCGGTGGTTTTGTCCCCTTTGTGCGGACAGCCCCACCAGTAGAAGAAATTAAAAAGGCGGTTGATGTTCATACCGACTTTTTCTTTGATTTGCTGAAAAAATTACCCACCTTGGAGATAGCTGAAGTTAAGATTAAACCACTGGCCGATGAGTTATTTAAAGTTGAGATATTCTTAACCAACCGCGGCTGGTGGCCCACTTCTACCGCTCAAGGTAGACGAGCCCGCACCGCCTGGCCGATTAGAGTGGAGCTAAAACTGTCAGAGGGGCAAAAGGTTTTTTCCGGGCGGCGGGTGACCACAGTGCCTTATATTGAAGGCAGTGGGGCTGTAAAGAAAGTTGAATGGACGATTATCGGCCGCAAAGGTAGCCGACTAGAAGTTGTCGCCTGGACTCCCCGATTAGGCAAAGTAAAAAAATCTATTGTTTTAGGTAAGTGAGGAGGATAGCCATGTTTAATGGGATAAAAAAGATTTTACTAATGACTGGTATATTAGGCTTACTGCTAAATTTTTTGGCTCTCTCTTCTTGGGCTGGAGAAAAAGTTCATTTAACCTTTGACCATTATTATGATCATGCAGAGTTGACCAGAGCTCTTAAAGCCTTACAACAAGCTTATCCCCAGATGATGAAGGTTATCTCCCTGGGCAAGAGTTATCAGGGTCGGGATATTTGGGGAGTAATTTTAAATAACCCCAAAACCGGCCCAGCCGAACATAAACCTGGGTATTATATCGACGGCAACATCCATGGCAATGAAATTCAAGGGACAGAGGTTGTCCTTTACACCATCTGGTATCTGTTGAAAAATTACGGTCAGACCGAGTTGGCCACCCGATTGCTGGATGAAAAAGCTTTTTATTTTATCCCGACCATGAATCCCGACAGCCGCGACTGGTATATCCACAAAGCAGCTGACCCCAATAGCCCTCGCTCCGGACTGATTCCCTATGACAACGATCGAGATGGAGTAGCCGACGAGGATGGTCCGGAAGATTTAAATGGCGACGGCTCGATAACTTTGATGCGCAAGCGTGTCCCCAACGGCAATATGAAACCCCATCCAGATGATCCGCGGATATTAATTCCAGTCCGCCCTGGAGAAAAAGGAGAATATATTCTTCTGGGATTGGAAGGAATTGATAACGACGGTGATGGTCTGGTCAACGAAGACGGGCCGGGTGGTTATGATATGAACCGCAATTACGGCTTCAACTGGCAGCCGGATTACGTGCAACGGGGAGCCGGCCCTTATCCTTTCTGCTTTCCTGAGACCAAAGCTACCCGGGATTTTCTTCTGGCCCATCCCAATATTATGGGAGCTCAGAATTTCCATAATTCTGGCGGGATGATTTTGCGGGGACCAGGAGCAAAAAACATTGGCCACCCTCCACTGGCTGATCGCCGGGTTTACGATGAGATCGGAAAAAAGGGCGAAAGGATCCTTCCTGGTTACCGATATATGATTATTTATAAGGATCTTTATTCTGTCTATGGTGGCAGTGTTGATTTTATCTACAATGTCCTCGGAGCTTACACCTTCAGTAATGAGCTGGATATGGATTATTCCAGCATATGGAGAGAAATGGGTCGAGCGGGTTCATCTCCAAGAGGCGAAAAAGCCCCTGAGGATGAAGAACTGCAACGTTGGCAGCGCTATCAGCAAATGCTGGATGAAATGTTTTACCACGACCGTGTCTTGTTGGGCGAACAATACACCGATTGGCAGCCCTATAAGCATCCTCTTTATGGAGACATTGAAATTGGTGGCGTCAAGAAGTTCGGCCGCCGCGTCTCTCCCCTCTTCAAGCTGGCAGAAACCTGTCATCGCAACGCCGCCTTCTGTCTCTATCATGCCGACCAGTTACCGCGGCTGGAGTTTGATGAAGTCAAAGTAACCCGAATGGGTAAAAATCTTTATCAGGTGGATGTGGCTTTACGCAACACCCGAGTCACCCCGACCATTTCGGCTATTGCTCTCCAAAAAAAGCTTCATCGGGTGGATAAATTTAAAATTGAAGGACCAGGGGTTAAACTCCTGATGGCCGGTCGAATAACCGACCGTCTGCGTCAGCAAGTTACTCCTATTGACCCTAAAGGGAAGAATTTTATCTGGGTTAAATCGGGTATTCCAGGGTACACCCGCGCGGAATTCAGATTTCTGGTCAAGGGCAAAGGCCAGATCAAGTTAGTTTATGATTCCTTAAAAGGCGGCTATTACACCAAAACAGTTGATTTGAAGTAGAATCCGGAAAAGGGGATCTGATACTCCATTACGAGTGGCCAGACACCTTTAATCTGCGTCGCATAATTCTTGGGTGTCAGACACCTTATGTTTGGTGTCAGACACCATAATGAAGGTAGGACAAACCTGCCGACCACTTTATAATGTTTCACCTCTCTTTAGATCAACGGCTGAGGATGGATAAATCCATTAAGACCAGGAATTAATAGCCCCAAAATTTTATCTTCAACTCCCGAACTAGCTGTTTAGCTTTTTTCAGAGCCAATAAGGCTTGTTGATGGGTGTACTTAGTCAGAAAACTCCGCGCTTCGGCCGGATTCTGCTTGAGTAAGGCCAATGCCTGAGCTTCAATCTGGGGTTGAAGAGCGAATTGTTCCTTTTCCAGCGGATCCCAAATCTGACGAACTAATTTAATGGCCCGTTTATAGTCGCGTTCCACCAGATTTTCCAGCTCATTGAAAACATCGAAAGCAAAGTCTTCATCAAATTGGAGGAGTTCCTTTGGATAGTTAAAATGATGTTCGACGCTCAAAGCTTTATCTAAAGGCACAGGTTTATAATATTCTGCCGGGGTAGCCGTAATACCCAGATACCAGGGCGTAAAAACTCCACTACAGGGAGCGGCTGTGGTTCGCCACACCAGACAACCTACTTCTCGCGGCAGCCAGGAGCGGAGTTGATAGACGGCTCCTTCCTGGGTGGATTTACTGCAGATGGTGCCCGGGTTGCGGTTGAGGTGGGGTGAGCCTTTGGAGTAATTCGGGTTCTCATCAAAGGGACTGTTTTCCCCATGCGAACGGAGGATAGCCATTACATCCTGAACACTCATCTTGTGTTTGGGTTTCACGGCGAAAGGAAGACGACCGTCATGAGGCAGCTCAATGAATTTGCCTTTGACCAGGGATTGGGCATACCATTGCCGAGGGTCAACGCCGTATTTTTCCCGAAAGCTATTTTTCCGGGGCGGCGGGGTAAATACATCTTTAAAGCTAAAAGGTTGGCCGGAAGCCGGGTTATACCAGCCTCGCCGACGGGCATAGTCCACCAGACCAGGTGATGAGAGGACATTATTTGTATCCTCAAGGTCGGCTTCTTGACCGATAATATACAAATTGGGCAGTAAAACCACTCCGTCATCAGGGCATCTCTCAGCTATCCAGTGGCGTCCCCGGACCACCGCCAGAATCCAGGCTTCATTGGGGTCAGCGATAACATAGGTGCGGCCCATGGAAGTGTAGCCGAAGCGTTCAATCAATTCACCGGCGATTTTAACTCCTTCGCGGGCGGTGCGGGCTCTCTGGGCTACCAGACGCCGCAGCAGATAACCGATACCTCCATCCCTAATCTCACCTCGCTTGACCAGTTCTTCATAAGAGTCTTCTCGACTGGGGCAGGCATCCGAGACGATTACTACTCCCCATTCGTTAAAATAAGAGTCACCGAATTCGACCCCAGGGTTTTCTTGCCAGATAAAGGCGAAGGTTTGGGGGACTTCCTCCAGAGTACCGCCATTTTTCAGCTTTATTTTGATGCCGGGTGGGAATTTTAACCGGGGTACGTAGCGGTAATTGACAATCCGTCGGCCTCTATTTTGTTCATTATGCCCGACCAGAATCGAACCATCGCTGGAGGCCTTTTTGCCCACCACCACAGCGAAACAGTTAGCTTGAAGTAAGGGAGGGCCAGAAAAAGCCAGCCAAAACAAAATGAAGCTGGAGATAATCAAGTAAGTTAAACCGCGGGAAGAGAAAAGATTATTGAGATTACTTCGTTTTATTTTAATCATGGTCGCCTCCTCATAATTTTCCTACTTAAATCCTGATGAATATTTTCCGGCGGTAGAGAGGAGCTAAAACCGCCAGCCAGAAAGCCAGGAGAAACAGCGGAAACAACAGCGAGCCGCCGTAATTGCCCGCCCAGGGAGCCAGGAGTTTCTGGAAAATGAAACCTTTGAGCGAGATGGTCTGAGAGTTGGAAGCCAGCTTAATGACTCCCATGAGCTTGGCCAGCAGGGAGCTGCCGACATAGACAGTTATGGGGTTGGTGCCGAAGACAAGAAAGGGATAAGCCCATTTGCGATAGCCCCCTAATTCCACTACTAGCAGGCAGAGGCTGAGCATCAGAATAGCCGCTCCACCGGTGAAAAGAACGTAGGTGCTGGTCCAGAGATTTTTGTTAATAGGGAAAAAGGAGTGACCGACCAGCCCCAGGCCGAGCAGAACTAAGCCTACGGGAGCCAGCCAGGCCATTTTTACATTCAAGGGGAGTTGCTTCTGTCGCAGCCACTCCCCGGTAAAAACGCCCAGAAGAGTGGTTACCAGCGCCGGGAAGGTGCTCAACAGACCCTCAGGGTCAAAATGAGGGCGATAGAGATGTCCGGCCAGCAGGTGGGTGTCCAGGTAACCGGCCAGGTTGGCTTGGGGAGAGAAAGCGTCAGCCCCCTGTCCGGGAAAAGGCACAAATTTCAGCACGGCCCAATAGCCCACCAGAATGAAAAGCGAGAGTCCGAGCTGGAAGCGGCGGGAGGTTTTAAGATACAACAGGGAAGCCAGAAAATAGCAGAGAGCTATCCGTTGCAACACCCCGGGAATCCGCAAATGAGCCAGGTCGAAACGGGGAATGAAATTAAGCAACAGCCCCAGTAAAAAAAGGATGAGGCTGCGCCGAATAATTTTGGCATAAAGACGAGAGCCGGTCTCGCCGGCAGCCAGACGCCGGGACAGGGAAAGAGAAAGTGAAACACCGACGATAAAGAGAAAAAAGGGAAAGATAAGGTCGGTAGGCGTCCAACCGTGCCACTGGGCATGACGCAGCGGCGGCCAGACATAACGCCAGCTACCAGGATTGTTGACGATAATCATGGCAGCAATCGTCATTCCCCGGAAAACATCAAGAGCGGTCAGTCTTTTAGTCATGGGAAAATAGAAATTTATTTTACTCGTTATGGCCGGCTTAAATCAATCAAAATTCCCTCAAGTTTTCTAATTCCTTTTGTTTGGGGATGTTAAATTGAAATAAGCTATGTGATTGATTCTCCTCTTTTTGTTCTCTTTGATGTTTGGATTAAAGATATTTTTCCTCAGAGTATGGTCATCTATTTTGTTGTTTTTCTGAGGAGATTTATTTTTTATCTTAACTTACCACATCTTTACTTCTCTTCACTTCACTTCTCTTCTCTCTGGCCGGCCATCTACCTAGGGAGAAGACCGTTGTTTATAAGGGATGTACTTTTTCGTCCAAGATCAACCCGGCTAAGCGGGAACTTTGAGGCTTATTTCGCGGAATTGGTTTAATCTCTCCTTCAGAGAAAAATATCTATTTTAGTGAAAATAACCACTGAATCACCCTGCATTTTGAAGATGCGGGTTTTCTGGCCGGAGAAAAGAATTAAGAGAGATTTAATCAGTAATCAGTAGTCAGTATAAAACCTTCAACGACTGTAACGGCCCATCAGAACAGCCTGGTCTAAAATGTGACCTTCCATGGCGGCCATCAGCTGGGCTTTGGTAATGCCCGCCGGCAGATCGAGACGACAATCCAAGGC
>Ga0190361_1000946_pt1 | contig 11141 bp, 12 predicted proteins | sample 48721845_MG_FD_161273 | JGI IMG/M metagenome (GOLD analysis project Ga0190361, IMG submission 161273) | Hydrothermal vent microbial mat bacterial communities from Southern Trench, Guaymas Basin, Mexico - 4872-18-4-5_MG | ecosystem: Environmental > Aquatic > Marine > Hydrothermal vents >...
CCAAGAAGAGCATCTATCTGCACTGATTAAAAATAACCACATAAAATGACAAAGACAATAATATATTAGCATTTAGATAAATAAAGGAAGTATAATTACATTGGTATCTACCACGATTTTACTCATACCACACTCCGCTCTCTTTTACACTATTTCCTCCAAGAGACAGAATTCCTGCAAAAGAAGACAATCTTTTCTCTCTTTTAGTTCCTTCTATTGTATCAAAGCCTAATCGTCTTAATATCCTTACTGCATCCCTTGTAGTGAAATCAACCTTTGTAAGAGACACTTTCTTTTCACATACTATTTAAAAAATTAAAAGATAGTAGTATCTTTGTCAAATGATTTTAAAAATTATGTCCTCTATGAAGATTGATATCCTGAGACTCAGGGAAGAGGATTTTAATAAGGCGCTTTTAGAACTGATTCAGATCTATAGCGATGGATATAGGGATCTGGAAAGATACCATTACAAAAAGAGAAGGGATATCAGATCCTATATTAAGTGGCTCTATAAGGCGGATCCCTTTAGCTTTTTTGTAGGATATGTGGATGGAAAGAGAGCTGGATTTATAGCAGGTTCTAAGAGATGGAATGATTCCAGATATGGTGATATAAGTGAGATACATGAGTTAGTAGTAAGGAGCTCTTTTAAGGGAAAGGAGGTTTCAGATAGGCTACTTGAGGCATTACTTAATTTGTTTAAGGGAAGGATTGTTGGGCTCTGGGTAGGTGAAGAAAATCATAGGGCAATTAGGTTTTACAAGAGATATGGCTTTGTTGAGACAGGAAAGGTGGGGATATGGATCAGGATGATAAGGGAAGAGAGATAAAGGAGATACTTTTAAGGCTCATCTCCTTTAAGAGTTCAAGTGGAAAAGAGAAGGAGATCTTAGATTTTCTTTTAAGGTATCTTAGAGATTGTGGATTTGAGATCAAAAAAGAGATTGTAATGGGGGATAGATATAATCTTATTGGGATAAGAGGGAATCCTGAATTTCTTATCTCAACCCATGTAGATACCGTGCCCAGATGGGGGCATCCCCATGCATATAGGGCAAAGGTTGAAGGAGAAACTATCTGGGGGAGAGGAGCAGTTGATACAAAGGGGCAGATCGCATCCCTTCTTGTTGCGGTTAAAAACAGAAGAGATCTTCCCTGTGCCATTGCCTTTTTTATAGATGAAGAGGAAGAAGGAAGAGGGTCGCTGAATTTCTCTCCTCCCATTAATTTTAGAGGAGCAGTGGTTTTGGAACCTACTGATCTTAAGATTGCAACAAGACAGGCAGGAAGTATTGAGCTATTGATTGAATGTAGAGGCAGGTGCGCACATGGTGCGGTTCCAGGAAGAGGCAAAAATGCCATTGAGATCTTTTACAGGGTCTATAAGAGAGTTAAAGATCTTTCATTTCTTCAGGAAAGATCAGAGGATTTTAAATACTCAGGTATCAATATCGGTAAGATAAGGGGTGGGATTGACTGCCAAGTGGTTGCCCCAATCTGTAAGGCTGAACTTGATATACCCATATTTGAGGCACACCATAAAAGAGAGGTCTTTCAGGTCTTTGAAGAGCTAAAAGATAAATATCAGATAAGCTATGAGATTGAATATATGGATATGCCATATGCAATATCTAAAAAAGAAAAGGTGGTAGAGAGGCTCTCTGAGGCGGTTAAAAAGGAGATTAAAGTGGAATTTACATCTATGCCCGCATGGACAGATGCAGCAAATCTATTTAAAAAAGGAATACCATCGGTTATATTTGGTGCAGGAAGACTTGATATATGCCATTGCCCGGATGAAAGGATAGGTGTTAAGGAACTGGTGGTGCTATGTAGAATAATTGAAAATTTCTTGTCCTTAGAAGGGTGAAATAGATGGAGATTATAAGAAAGAGCCTGATTCAGGGTGCAAGAAAGGCTGAAGGGATAGTTGTTATAATAGATGTATTTAGGGCATTTACATCTGTTCCGCTGTTTTTTTATTTTGGTTCAAAGAGGGTGATACTTGAGCCTGATACAGGGCGTGCCATAAGGATGAAGAATTTAAATCCTTCATATATCTTAGTTGGAGAGGTGGATGAGGTTCCAATTGAAGAGGGAGATATGGGTAATTCCCCATCAGAGATCATTAAGAGAGGAAAAGATTTCTTTTATGGAAAAACTGTTATCCATCGAACCACTGCAGGAGTTCAGGGTGTAAGTGAAGCGATAAAAGGTGCTGATGAAGTGCTGCTTGGAAGCTTTGTCATTTCCAAGGCCACATGTGAATATATTAAAAAGAAGGCTCCTCAAAAGGTTACCATAGTGAGTATGGGTGAGAGGGGTAAGTCTCAATCCTTTGAGGATGAAAGATGCGGGGACTATATGGAATATCTCTTAAGAGGGGAAGGAAGATACGATCATATTGAGACATTAAAGGAAGTGATATATAGAGAGAGTGCGCAGAAGTTTTTAAAGAGGAAAAGGCCTTATCTTCCACCTGAAGATCCTTTGATCTGCCTTCAGATGGATCTATTTAGATTTGCTCTTATTGCAACAAGAAGAGATGATATGATAGAGGTAATCAGAGTAGATGGATAAGGTTAAGATAGAAAAAGATCAATTGTCTTTCAAAGAAGAGATACAGGATCGCACCTATTGATAAAAAGGGCCCAAAGGGAATACGGGTCCTGAATCCCCTCTTTTCAGCTAAAAGATATATGATTGCCACGATGAGTCCCAGGATTGAGGCAATTAATATTATGAAGGGAAGAGGTCTCCATCCCATCCATGCACCTATCATGGCAAAGAGCTTAATATCTCCTCCACCCATTCCCTGAGTCTTGGTGAGAAGTTCATATGCCGTTGCCACTAAGAACAGTCCACCACCCCCAAAGAGGATGCCAAGCAGAGATGAATGCCAAGATAGGTGTTTGAAAAAGAAGAGAGAAGATAAAAGGCCTAATATTATTCCTGAAATAGAAAGGATATCTGGTATTATCTGAAAATCAAGATCAATAAAGGTTATCACTATAAGGGCTGATACAAAATAGAGATATAGAGGATAATAGATACTAATGCCAAAGCGAAGAAACAGGGAAAGACTAAAGGTCCCTTCTAGGAGTTCTACAACTGGATAGCGTATGGAAATATAAGCTTTGCAATCTCTGCATCTTCCTCTTAAAAGTGCATAACTGAGCAGAGGAATATTATCATACCATCTTATCCTGTTTTTACAGTCTGGGCAGTGTGAGGGAGGGTTCAGGATAGATATATCTCGTGGGATGCGGTAGATGCAGACATTTAAAAAGCTTCCAAGAGAAAGGCCAAATAAAAAGGAGAATATGGAGAATATATTAAATAGATCCATCTTAAGACCCTCAATTTCAGGAATTATTCTTGAATATGGAAGAATAATCAATATAAAAAGACTGTATGATAATAGATATAAATTCACAAAATCCACAAAGGCGATTGATAAGAAGGGCATGTCAGATACTCAAAGAGGGAGGTGTAATTGCATATCCCACTGATACATTTTATGGCATTGGATGTGCAATTCAGAATAAAAAGGGAATAGAGATTATAAGGAGGATAAAAGATAGGCCTAAAAATAAGCCCTTTTCTATATTATGTGATGATCTCCATGAGATCAGCAGATATGCAAAGGTATCTAACTATGCATATAAGACAATGAAGAGGCTATTACCTGGACCATATACCTTTATATTAGAGGCCACAAAACTGGTTCCAAAGATAATGCTTACCAAGAGAAAGGAGATAGGTATAAGGATCCCAGATAATAATATCTGCAGAGCCATAGTAAAAGAACTGAGTATGCCCATCATAAGTAGCAGTGCTGATTATGAAACCCCTTATGAGATAGAGGAGGCATATAAGGGATATATCGATATGGTCATAGATGGAGGAATAATTATACCCACCCCATCCAGTGTAATATCTTTGGTGAATGATATTCCTCAGGTTTTGAGAGAAGGAAAAGGGGATGTGAGCATCTTTTATGGATAGGGAATAGGATTCCAGCGATACTGAAAAGGAGAGTTTAGCGTGCCTTCAATGATCTCTTTAACTCTGTCTCTATATCTTCCAAGTATAAGATCCAGCAGTCTGAATCTTTTTTGGGGGGGATACACTAAGCTGACCTCTTTTTTTATACCCACCAGCTTTTTGGCAATCTCTACAGCGTCTTGAAAATTTCCAAGCTCATCCAATAGCTTCAATCTTTTTGCCTGAGATCCGGTAAATATCCTACCATCTGCAATCTTTGCCACATCTTCAATAGGAAGATTTCTCCCCTTTGCCACATCTGCTATAAATTGCTCTTTTATTTCATATACAAGATTTTTAATGAGATCTCTTTCCTTATCGGTCAGTCTCCTATATGGAGATCCCATACTTTTAAATTCACCACTAGTAATCACTTCAAAACCTATCCCCAACTTTTTAAAGAGTTCATGGAGCTGAAGAAAGTTAACCACAACCCCAATACTTCCTGTGATAGTTCCAGGATTTGCAATAATCTTATCTGCTGCAGAGGCAATATAATACGCCCCAGATGCAGCAATGCCCCCTAAGGATGCGATCACCCTTTTTTCCTCTCTTGTCTTAATTACCTCCCTATAAATCTCTTGAGAAGGGCCTACACCTCCTCCTGGTGAATTTATCCTCAGAATTATGGCCTTAATGCTTTTGTCTTTTTTAAAATTAACAAGCTGAGAGATTATGGGTTCAGAACTAACTATAGGGCCTTTAATGGGTATGACACCGATTTTGTCCTGAATATGGAAGTCAGTTTCAAATATAGCTAATATGAGATAGGCAGATACACTTAATACTATTATTGCACCTACAAGGATACCTAAGGCCCAGACAATAGTCTTTGCCCTTGTTTTCATTAGGAGAGTTTTTACCCTTTACATTCAAATTTAAAAGATTTCTTTAGAATCTCACCCAGATTGGATGTAACCTCGTTTTTATTCTTTCGCATATAGCTTCTGATTTCACTCTTTTCTTCCTGCTCATGAAGTTTTTTAATGGAAAGACCTATTTTCTTCTTTTCCTTTGATACATTAATGACCTTTGCGTCAATAACATCCCCCACATTATATTGAGTTGCCGGATTTCCAGGGGTCTGCTTAGGGATTTCGGATATATGAATCAGCCCCTCTATTCCCTCTTCAAGCTCTAAGAATATACCAAAATCTGTAATATTTGTAATTGTGCCCGTTACTCTGCTACCCACCGGATATCTTTCAGGAACACTCTCCCAGGGATCAGGTAAGAGCTGTTTAATTCCAAGGGAAAATCTCTCATTTTCCTTATCTATATTTAACACCACTGCCTGAACATCTTGTCCCTTTCTGTATAGATCTGCGGGGTGGTTTATCCTCTTTGTCCAAGAGATGTCTGATACATGAACCAATCCATCAATTCCTTCATCTATGCCTATAAATAGGCCAAAGTCTGTAATATTCTTTATTCTTCCTTCAATAACAGTGCCTACAGGATATTTTTCAGAGACAATATCCCAAGGGTTGGGCTGAACCTGTTTTAACCCCAAGGATATACGCTTCTTTTCAGGCTCTATATTCAATACCACCGTCTCAACGATATCTCCTATCTTAACCACTTGTGAAGGATGTTTAATCTTCTTAGACCAAGAGAGCTCGGATATATGGATCAGCCCCTCTATTCCTTCTTCTAATTCCACAAATGCACCATAATCAGCGATACTTACAACCTTTCCTTTAACCCTCTTACCTATGGAGTATCTTTCAGCAGCACTATTCCAAGGATTAGGGGTAAGCTGTTTTATTCCTAAGGATACCCTCTCTTTCTTTCTGTCAAAATGAAGCACCTTTACTTTTATCTTATCTCCCACCCTGTAATTTTCAGAAGGATGTTTAACTCTACCCCATGACATATCAGTAATATGCACTAATCCATCAAGCCCTCCTAGGTCTATAAATAGTCCATAGTCTGTTATATTTTTTACCACCCCTTTTAACACAAGCCCCTCTTTAAGCGTATCCAGTAGTCTCTTCTTCTTTCTTTCTCTTTCTTCCTCTAAAATAGCCCTTCGAGATACCACAATATTTCCGTTTTTAAGATTGTATTTGAGTATCTTAAAAGAGTGTTTCGCCCCCACCCAAGAGTCAAAATTCCTTACAGGCTTAAGATCAATATGGGAGCCTGGAAGAAATGCCTTTAATCCTCCTAGATCCACTGTCATTCCTCCTTTAACCCTGGCAACTATCTTACCTTTAATGTATTCATTTTCCTGATGCATCCTCTTTATCTTTTCCCACATCTTGATCTTCAAAGCCTTATCATATGAAAGCAATATATCTCCGTCTTCCTCATCCGCCTTTTCCACTACTACCTCAATGCTCTCACCTACTTTTATAGGTAGATCTCCATCAGAGTTGATAAATTCATCCAATGGTATATAGCCTTCTGATTTATAACCAATATCCACTATTACACAGTCTTTCCCTATCTTTACCACTTCACCTTTAAGCAGTTCCCCCTGTCTTATGGATTTAAGACTCTTCTCGTATAACTCCGCAAAGGGATCATCACTAAATTCATTGGAATCTTCATGAGTAATCTCTTGTGTTGTTGATTCATTTGATATTATCTCATTCATTTAAACCCTTTCCCCCTATTGAAATTTTAAAAGATAGAGTCTCTATTATCAGAATAAATCTTATAATTCAACTTCTTTTATCTTAAAAATTAGCCTCTCAAGCACCTCTTGAACCCCAAGCTCCGTGGTATCTATTATAATCGCATCTTTTGCAGCTCTAAGGGGGGCAATGGCTCTTGAGGTGTCCTGTTCATCACGCCTCTTTAGATCCTTCATAATCTTTTTAAATTCCACATCCACTCCCTTTTCTTTTAATTGTATATATCTTCTTTTTGCCCTCTCTTTTAGGGTGGCAGTGAGAAAAAATTTAATCTTTGCACGGGGAAATACCACGGTTCCCATATCCCTTCCCTCTGCTATCACCTTTCCTTTCTCTGCCAATTTTCTTTGAAGTTCAAGCAGTGCCTCTCTTACCTCTTTTATTTTAGATATGCGAGATGATAACATATCCATCTCAGGGGTTCTTAGCTGCTCACTTACCTCTATACCATTTACATAGATAAGGGTGTCATCCTTATCATATTCAAACATAAGATCCATATTCTTTACAATCTCATATAGTCTTTTTCTGTCCTTTATATCAATTCCCTTATCTTTTATTTCATAAGCAACAGCACGGTATAGGGCTCCTGTATCCAGATAGGTAAACCCCAGTCTTTTAGCAAGGAGTCTTGCAATAGTGCTCTTTCCTGATCCAGCAGGTCCATCTATTGTTATTATAGAGTTATATTTCATTTCTTTCCTCTGAGGGACTTCTCCAAGGCACTGATAAATTTTCTATTTTCCTCCATCAGCCCCACATTTACCCTTATATACTTAGGAAGACCAAATCCATCCATAGGCCTTATTATTACTCCCTCTTTTAGCATCTGGGCATAGAGATCCTTTGCATTCAGAGGTGTCTCTATAAGGATAAAGTTGGTATGGGAAGGGATATAATTGAGCCTTAGTCTCTTAAGTTCAGAGTAGATATATTCCTTTCCCTTAGAGACCAATCTAAGGGTTGCATCTATGAAATCTCTATCCTTTAGTGCTGCAGTCGCTGCTACCTGTCCCAATGTGTTTACATTGAAGGGTTGTCTGACCCTATTCATAAAATGGATAAGTTTTGAAGCTCCAATTCCATATCCTATCCTTAGGCCCGCAAGGCCATAGAGTTTGGAAAATGTTCGGATAACTATCAGATTGGTAGATTTTTTGAGAAGCTCTATTGCAGTTCTTATTTCAGGATCATCCACAAATTCAATATATGCTTCATCAATTACAACTATTATATCTCGCGGTATCTGATCTATAAATTCCACCAAGGAGTCAAATTTAATTGCCGATCCTGTGGGATTATGGGGATTGTTAAGGAATATTATCTTTGTATCGCTGTCTATAAGCTTTAAGATCCTCTCTAAGTCAATGTTAAATTCCCTTAAAGGCACCTTTTTTATCCTGGCACCCATACTAAGAGAGACCCTTTCATACATCAAAAAGCCAGGTTCAGGAATAATTACCGCTTGGTGTGGCCTAAGAAGCGTCTTTATTGCAAGCTCAATTATCTCATCTGAACCGTTTCCAATAATGATCTCTTCTTTTGAAATGCCAAGTCTGGATGACAATTCCTCTTTTAAGATCTTACAGTCACTATCTGGGTATCTGTTAAGATTTCCCAAGTATTCTTTGATCTTTCTAATCGCTAAGGGTGATGACCCTAATGGGTTTTCATTAGATGCAAGTTTTATGGATTCTCTAATTCCAGATTCCCTTTGGAGCTCTTCTAAAGATTTGCCAGGCACATAAGACGGGATTTCCTCTATCCATTCTGGCACCAATCTTTTCATTAACTATAAAAATTTATATAAGGTAAAAAAAATATCAAGAAAATTATGGCTCTTTGTCAATTGTGTGGAGACATGGTATATATAGAGGGTTGAACCTGGGAAGTCTTTGAGCTATATTTTTTGGTGTGAGAAGAATAAATATTATTATATAATAATTAAAATTACTTTTAATTCCTTAAAAAAGGATTTTCATGGTGCATGATACTAAAGATAATAGGCTGATTCCACTTGGTAAGGTAGATCCTGGCAAAGAGGTTACGGTAGTATTAATAAATGCAGGCAGGGGTCTACAGTCAAGACTCTTTAGCATAGGGCTTGTTCCTGGGGTTACCATAAAGGTGCTTAGTAATACCCACGCAGGTCCTATTAGAATCTCGGTCAAGGATACAAGACTTGCCCTTGGCTGGGGAGTAGCCCAAAAGATTATAGTAAGTGAATAAGGAACTCTTCTGCACCACATAAATTTTTCACTATGTAGAATGAGGAAAGGTTTCCTTAGCAGGTAAGATAGAGCGGGTGAAAAGGTCATAAATAAGAGATAAAAGAGGGGGTCAGGATGGAGGCATTAGCAGAGATAATTGGGAGATTAGAGAAAGGGCAAAAGGTAAGAGTTGAAAAGATTGAAGCAGGGGCTACAACCAGAGGCTATTTAGAAGATTTGGGTGTAAGAGAAGGGACAGTCCTTACAATCCAATCTGAGCATGTCTTTCATGAGCACCGTGGCCCCTTGCACATTAAGGTAGGAGAAAGAAGTTTGATCTTGGGACAGGGAATGGCAGATAAGGTGATTGTAGATAAGCAGGGAATTGCAACTACTCTTTTAAGACTAGAGGCAAATGAAAAGGGTGTCGTTAAGGGTATAAGTGTCGGGAAGGAAAAAGAGGGGTTATTTAAAAATCTTGGAATATCTGAAGGGGAAGAAATAATTATGTTAGAACATTTGCCTGAAGAGGTATTTACTCTAAAGGTTGGGGAGATGGAATTTGATCTGGGAAGTGGGGAGGTATCTAAGGTCTTTGTAAAAAAGGATAGGGAAATATTGCAATTAAACCATTTAAATGCCGGAGAAAGTGGTGAGGTTATAGATATATTGGGAGGAACTCATATGGGGCAAAGGCTGAAAGAGGTAGATATTGAACCTGGTTCAACTATTACAATAGTAAAAAGAGAGGTAACTTCAGAGGCACCAAAACGTCTTGGTAAGGTAGTCTATGCCAAAGTTGATGATCAATACGAAGTCAGCCTTGGCCGTGGTATGGCAGAAAAGATCTTTGTAGAGGCCCTGTAGGCAATAGCTCAAGAAAATACATTCAAATAACGGACTTAAATGTCAGCCAGCCTGTAGACCAAGTTCCCCATTTTACTCACTTTTATTATCGTCTCTCATCTTTTTATCTATCTTTTGCCTTTGACTATATTTTACTCTTACGGTAATAATTCCTAAAATATCTTGATCTTGTAAGACTTTTGTATATAATAACCTAGATCAATAGATTAAGGAATTAAAAGGAGAGCTTTGAATTTTTCAAAGCTCTCATAAAAAAGCTGTAATTATAGGTTATTATAAGTTAATTTTTGGGGGTCTGGGGGTATAACCCCCAGTGTAAAAAGGGGTTATGCAAAGCTCTCAAAAGATTAATAGACAATCTAAAATCCTTTTAGTTTATCCTGCATATCCACCCACTTTCTGGAGTTTTAAATATGCCCTCAAATTTATCTCAAAAAAGGCGGCATTTCCTCCATTGGGGCTATTGACAGTTGCGGCACTTCTACCCAAAGACTGGAAGTTAAGGTTAATTGATATGAATGTGGAAAACCTGAAGGATGAAGATCTCCAATGGGCTGACTATATTTTTATAAGTGCTATGGAGATCCAAAAATCTTCTGTTAAAGAAGTAATAAGAAGGGCTAAGCGCCACAGAAAAAGGATAGTTGCAGGAGGCCCACTTTTTACAATCTCCCCTGAAGACTATTATCACCATGTAGATCATATTATAATGCAGGAAGCAGAGAGTTCTCTTCCTCTATTCTTAAAGGACCTTAAAGATGGAAATCTTAAAAAGATCTATAAATCCGAAATCTTTCCAGATATCACTCTTTCTCCTATTCCCAAGTGGGATCTTATAGATCTTAAAAAATATGCTGCTATGAGTATTCAGTATTGTAGAGGTTGTCCTTTTAATTGTGACTTTTGCAATATAAGGATATTAAATGGCAGAAGGCCGAGAGCAAAGGCCTATTCTCAAATTCTAAGTGAACTTGATTGTCTCTATAATATGGGATGGAGAGGTATTGTATTTTTTGTGGATGATAATTTTATAGGAAAACCACATAGATTAAAGACAGATCTTTTACCCCATTTAATTAGATGGATGAGAGAAAGGAATTATCCATTCTCTTTTTTAACAGAGGCATCCATAAACCTTGCAGACGATGAAGAGCTTATGAAGCTTATGGTAAAAGCTGGTTTTGATAGTGTATTTGTTGGAATTGAAAGTCCTGAAGAAATGAGCCTTTCAGAGTGTAACAAGACTCAAAATCTGAAGAGAGATCTATTGAGCTATGTCAGAAAGATGCAGATGAAGGGGCTTCAGGTATTGGGAGGATTTATAGTGGGATTTGATAATGATCCTCCTACAATATTTAAAAGACAGGTTGAA
>Ga0190361_1000947_pt1 | contig 11128 bp, 14 predicted proteins | sample 48721845_MG_FD_161273 | JGI IMG/M metagenome (GOLD analysis project Ga0190361, IMG submission 161273) | Hydrothermal vent microbial mat bacterial communities from Southern Trench, Guaymas Basin, Mexico - 4872-18-4-5_MG | ecosystem: Environmental > Aquatic > Marine > Hydrothermal vents >...
GGCTCCGCCCCACGACCCCGCAAGCCCTGTAAGGGCTTAACCATGTGCCGAAAAAGGAAAAGGCACGAAGAGATGAATGTCGAAATATATGGGTTCACGAAAAAGGAAAGAAGAGGGGCATAACTCCGAAAGGAAGAATGGACGGATGAAGGAATAAGTTTAATATAAATCAGGATGTGTATAGGTAAAGTAGGTTGAGGTGTTTTTCAGAGATGAAAAACGATTTTAAAGGAATGCTTCTTAAATCCATAACCCTCAAAACTCTTCTACCGCGTTTCTTAGAGCATGTTAATGTTAAAGCTTTCATGAGAGGTGTTATTTGGTATATTCTGCTTAACATATCACATATACTGAAAGCCATTTTCACATTAACATTCTTAGTAGCATTTTTGGGGCTTATTTGGAGATTTAACGTTTTATCTATAATCTACATAGAATTAACTTTGGTAGTTTGGTATTTCATCGTAAGCGCGATTTCACATTTACCGAAAAAGGCGGTAAATATTAGATTAAACACAGGGGAGATACTAAGAGAAGTGTATATTATTGAGGACTCTCCAAAAGGACATATTCTTGCCCTAACACAAGAAAATAAAGTAATTACAATAATGAAGAATTCGATAGTGATTATGGAATGAAAACTCCGCTACCATCAATTTATATTCACAGCAGGAAAATATTTATATATACATAGAAGCAACAGGAATTTTGGTGATATAAAATGAGCCTTTGGTTAGTAAGAGCGGGAAGACATGGGGAACAGGAGCAAGGAGCTTTAGAGAACGGAGTGGTAACAATCGGGTGGAATGAGTTCCCTGACCTCTCTAAAATAAAAACCAAAGAAGAACTTGCAAAACTTTATGCCAAAGTTTATCCGGGAGCCAAGAAAATGCAAGCGGTTAATGAAGTTGGACAAATATGGAGATTCATTCATGAAATACAAAAAGGTGACCTCGTAGCACTTCCACTTAAAAAGCAATCAGCCATAGCGATAGGTGAAGTAAGTAGGGAATACGAATACAGCGAACTTGCTAACAATATCAAACATATTAGACGAGTAAAGTGGTTGAAAACAATTCCCAGGTCTGCATTTGACCAGGATATTCTTTATTCACTCGGCGCATTTATGACTGTTTGTCAAATAAGCAGGAATGACGCTGAGAATCGTGTTAAAGAAGTGCTACGAAAAGAGATTCCGCCTGAGGTTGTTGAGGGACCTGAGGTTGCTGAGCAGACTATTGATGTTGAACAATATGCGAAAGACCAGATTGTAAAGCATATAGGACGAAAATTCAAAGGTCACAATTTAGCGCGATTAGTAGAAGCAATTCTCCATGCGCAAGGTTATGTTACAAAGGTGTCAGAACCGGGTCCTGATGGCGGTGTTGATATACTTGCTGCTGCGGGTCCGTTAGGTTTTGATAATCCTCGAATTTGTGTGCAAGTAAAATCATCGTCATCTCAAGCAGATGTTAAAGTTTTGAGAGAACTGCGGGGTGTAATGGCAAAAGTCCAAGCAAAACAAGGACTGTTGGTTTCTTGGGGTGGATTTACAAAAGAGGCTATTAAAGAAGCGAGGGATGCATTTTTCTCTACCCGGTTATGGGATGCGGGGGATTTGCTCGATGCGATTTTTAAATATTACGAACGGTTTGAGGATGAATTAAAGACAGAGTTACCACTGAAAAGGATATGGGGATTGGTTCTTGAGGAGGAATAAAGGGATAATAGTAGAATATTGGCGGAGAGATAAAGGAGATTACTATGATATCCGAACTTGTGAAATATTACATTTTTGAGGGGTTGGATAAGCAAATCCTCAGAAGAATTCCCTATTTTTTACTGTTTTCTCTAATCTTCTACCCGTTTAACATAGGGAGATTTGTTTCTTATCCTCTTCTATTTTGTTTCCTTATCATTGTTTTAATTTCAACTTCTCTCTTTAATTGGTATGTTAATAGAAATCTCGAAAGTTTGTTGACAAATGTAGATTTTAAAAATTTCACTAAAAAAATGTCGATGATAGTGGAAGATAGGAATTCTTTATTAGAAGATATAAAAAAATCCGAAAATTGGTGGATAATAATCATAGCTATTGTAAGTGGATTATCTTTTTTCTCGCTTTTTACTTCTGCATTTCTAATACTCTTCACGGATTTCAAAATATCGAAAGATATCATAGCTGTTGCCATAATTTTCGTAACCATTTATTTATATCAAGATATTGCTAAATCAGGTTTGTTCGAGGGATCAAAAGCATCAGAAACTAAATTTCCCTTTCTTTTGGATTTATTAGAGATGTATATAAACAATTCTTTTAGGCATCTTCCTGCAAAGAGAGTTTTGCCACAACCTCTTATACTGCTCTTGAGCAGAATAGTAGCACCTCTTACTTATCTATCACTTCCAAAATTTTCTTTTGATATGCTTTTTGTCTACAAGACTCCTGAAGTAGTGGAGTTAATAAGAAGTCTTGCAAAGAGAGATAATTATAGCCATATCAGCCTAAAACACGAAGGGGGACAATCCGCGGATGGTTTTTTTACAGAAGTAAGAAGAGAAAATGGCGAGAAAATAACAGTATTAAATGAAAAAAGCCCAAAAGAAAATTTTCCTTATTTATTTAATCCAAGTTATTCTTACTCTGAAAATGGAGGAAAGAAATGGATTGCATTTCGTGTGCTAGAAGAAAACGAAAAGACGGTAGGATATATCTTCATTCATTTATTTAGAGGAGTATTCGTTAAAAAAAGGGTAAAAAATACAGGCAGGCAACCATTTAAGCTAGAAAGCAAAGCTAAGCCAGTTCTTCTCTTTATTTTTATTGGAGAACGTAGCTATACCCAATACATAAAGACTGAAATTGAAGTTATTTCAACAAAAATTCCTCGAGAGATTATGGAATACGAAACATAGGATAAATGAGCATAAAAGGCAGAAAAAGGAGCATGAGTGGGTGAAGGTGACGGAGGGGAGAGAATGAAGAAAATGATAACTCTCAAAGAACATATAATCAATTACGCAAAGAATAAACGTTATTTCAATATAGACGATTTGAGGAAGTATTTTGATGAGAGAGGAATTGATTTCAAAAATGACACACTGAAAAAGTATCTCTACCTCTTGAAAAAAGAAAACGTTCTCTACGGAGCAGGCAGAGGATGGTATTCCACCATAAAAGAGGAATTTGTATTGGATACAAAGCCCGTAGAAGAAATTAGAGCTTTAATAAATGACAAGTTCCAACTCCTTGATTTCTCTTGTTGGGGTACTGAACAGATAAAAGGTTTCTTTCACCACCTGCCAAGCCAATTTGTACTTTCGTTTATGCCGATAAAGATTTTCTACAGGCATTAAAAGATTTTCTAACAGACAATGGCTACAATACCTATCTAAATCCCCGCAAAAGTGAAACGGAAAAGTATGTGGAATTAAAAAACCGAACTGTTATATTAAGACCTTTCATTTCTTCTCGTGAGCCTAAAAATCAGCGTTTTGCAAAAATATAGAAGATACTCGTGGATTTGTTTATGGAGACGAAAAAAGTCAATCTCATGGATAGGGAAGAGTGCCGGAAAATTATTTCCAATATAATCCTCAATTACCGCATAAATATAGCTGAGATGTTCGACTACGCGGAAAGGAGAGAAATAAAAGAAAAGATGCGGGCTATGTGCATGAATACAAAATCCATCTATGTCACATTTTTGTAAAATGTGGAAATAGTAGAATACTGGGCGAAAGATGGTTGACAGAACATGTTTTGAAAGATATTTAAAAAATGGGAAGAAGATAAAAGACCGACGGAGCATAACATTCCAAAGAGTCATTTTAAATTCTACTACATTTCTTCAATAGAAAATAGAGTGGCTTATGTCCTGCTTGATATTGTAAAAATGCCTTCTCCCTTTTCCGAAACAATTGAAAAGCCAATTATTCTACCGTTGTTTGAAGTTGAAAAAGATGTGAAAGTATCAATTCCTACAGTAAATAGCTTTACCGGAGACAAATTGAGTGCTTTTGCTCCTACGACTATTGGGATTCTTTTTGATAAAGGAAAATCAATGGAAATAATAAAACAATTATTTGACCTTGGAATTCTATTTGAATACATAACTGACCTGAAAGAAATCAGTCAGTCGTATAAAAAAAACTGCTGAAATTGAAGCTTCTTATCGTAATATGAGTTTGTCCATAGATGAATTTTTGAGTGATTCAGTAAAGGCTTCTTTTCTTATCTCTCAGTTAGATTTTCGTGTAAGTATTGAGAACGATTATACAAGAGAACTAAAAGACGGGATAAAAAGCATTAGAAGCCACATAATTGGAGGTAGGTATTCCTTTTCAAATGCTAAAGAGGATGCTTCAAAAGTTGCCTGTCTTGCTTTTTTAATTAAAGATGGCCATTTGGATATGGATATAGGAGAGCTAAAGCAAAATAGAGGAGATGTAGAGAGAATAAAGGATGTTCTTCTTCCAGGGGAATTCGATATTCTAAATAAACTAAAGGCGATTTCTCCGGAAAGTTTTTATTTATGGGCGATAGCTACTAAGGTAATACAGGAGTAATGCAACCATAAAGAAATTAAGAAGCAGATAGATACAAAAAGATAGCGTTTTTTGGCTCTTATACAAGAGATGAAGCGAAACCAGTTTGCTTGACCTTGTGGGAATAGAACGGGAACTGTCTGATGCGTTGGGTGTGAAGGCTGATTTGCTAACAGAAAAATCCATAAGTCCGTACTTAATTGAGAAACAAAGGTATAATAGACAAATGCCCACAAAGAAAAAAGGAAGAAGGACACACATAACAAAGGTTTATTGCGCTAAATGTCAAACTTTACTCTACAAATACCAAAAAGCAGGTCCCGGGTCGCTGATAAAATGCTACAAAGACAGAATAGCCGAAGATTACACACGAGGCGATTTAAAATGTCCTAAATGTGGTGAAACTTTTGCCAGAGAAGCTGTTTATCATGGAAAGCCAGCCAATAAAATTATCCGTGGTAAAGTTTATATTAGAAGTTAAAGAAGAGAATTTAAAACTTGACACATGTACCTTTATGCATAAGGTAAAAAAATGAACTGGAAAGAGATTTGGGAAGAGAAGCAAAAGCAGAGAATGAGACCCTTGAAGATAACATACGCTAAGGATTTTCGTGCTAAATTCGCCGAAGACTACTCTGCGCAGGCTAAATACAACAATTATGAATATGGAAGGAAAGCGGTAGGTGCATTGGGTGAGATACTGGATGATGACTTTGAAGTTCTGGAAATAGGTGCCGGACCCGGAACATTGACGATACCGTTAGCCATGAGGGTAAAAAGGGTGGTAGCCATTGAGTATTCCGAAACAGCTGTGAAGTATTTGAGGAGGAACATGAAAGAGAGTAAAGTTGAGAACATTGAAATAATGAATAGAAACTGGCTGGGAGTTGCCGACCATGAAATAAAAGACCGATTTGATTTAGCTGTGTGTTCTCATTTCCTGTGGCAGGTGCGCGACCTCGAGAAACATTTGAAGAAGATGGAGAACGCCTCACGGAGATATTGCGCGGTGATACAACCTGCGGGAAGAGATAGAATGGTGAAGGAGATGTGGACGGAAATAACCGGGAAAGATTACAAGGGCGAGTTTGACCCTGATGCCGATTACTTCGTTTATCTGGTACTGCGAGAGTGGGGTAGGCTGGTGGATGTGCGAGTAATGAATTACAGCGTAGAGCGTGATTTCGAGCAGGAAGTGCGGTACATAGCGAGTTTCATAGGTAAATATGTGGAGGTGGATACTCATGTGAAGGAAATCATCGAGCAATACGTTTCGGGGAAGGGAAAGGGTTTGCATAGAGAGAAGCGTTCGGCAGTGGTGATGTGGTGGGTTAGAAAAAAGTGAACTTGAGGCAGGATGGTTTTACCAAAGGAATTATGAACTCAGGCAATTTTTACAGCAGGGTAACGTATTTCCTTTTAGGGCTAAGGGACAAACTTGGCATACCGTTTAACCCACGAGAAGAGTTAAACAAGCTCGATATCCGAGAAGGGCAGATAATTCTGGATTACGGCTGTGGTATAGGTTCTTACACTTTCCCTATCGAAGAAGCAAGGACTTCGGAACATAATCACGATATTATCCGATAGGGAGACCGGCTTGCGTGATGATAGTGTGGATGTGGTTCTATTTTAGGGTGTGCTTCCGCAGATTAAGGATAAGGAGCGTGCTGAAGGAATTGCACAGGGTTTTGAAAAAGGGGCACATACAAGCGACTGCTCAATTACCCGCTCTGAACGCCCTTATACCATCTGCCGTATTCTTCAGTACCATAAATGCCAGTTCCTGAGAAGGGAACGATTTCAATCCGCAATCTGGACCCACATACCTTATTCGTTCATCAAATATAGAATATGCATGCTCCAATCGCCGCTTCACACGCTCTGGACTGTTATACTCACCTATTATAGCTTCTAAAATGGCTCTGTCGCTGAATGCCCTCGTATGATGTTTCTCATCGTATTCCGCAGCCATACTGAGTATATCAGTTCTTGAAATACCGACACGAAGGAACTTATCATAATTCTCCAGTTGCTTCTTATCTATCAGGTTCAATAACGCCGGATTCGCAGCTGATTCCACCCCCATCACGCTTATACCCTTCACTTGGCACACGAGTTCATAAAATATGGGTGAATGCAGGTGTATCTGCGTATCAATACCTTTCTGGAATGCGAACAGAGATGCCGTCTCCAGTGCCTTTATCACCCCTTCCTCCTCTATACGCGGGTCCAATCCCATGCTCGGCTCGTCTATCGAGACGCACCTGACCTCGTAATTCCGGGCTTGCTCTATGCTATGTTTTATGAATCTGCCAACCGATTTAGCGATGTTCAACAGTATATCAAGATAGACCGGCGGCTGGAATTGGCTGTAATACAGCTCTATCGGTCCAGTAACACATATCCGCAATTTCAGGCGCTCACCATTATCCGCTCTATACCTGGCAGCCAGCCCCTCAATCGCCTCTAACTCCACTATCCGCGCTTCCTCATCCCTTATCAGCAGTGGCGCTTCCGTCTTCTTATCGTCCATAATCGGGTCACTAAACTGAGAGAGCATATCCTGGAATTGCGGATAATTGGGAAGTTCAACACCCGCATTTATCTTCTGCCACATCGCATCTGCTATCATATTATACAATGCTTCTGCCTTTGCTTCTCGGCGTGTGGGTGTGGATATAGATGTGGATGTGGATGCAGATAGCTCAGCAAAAGCTTCTTTTAGCCACTCCCTGCTCGTGCCTTCGGGTAATGGATAGCTCCCTATATCGTCGTATATTGCCCCGTCCATTGGAAACCTCTCCCTCTTATGTTAAAAATTGCACCTCTCAATAACCAGGAAGTGGAAGATATAGATATAGATATGTTTATCTATACTCATAAATGAAGATGCCGTGTTGTCAATCTTGATAAAGGACGTGCGGATGTGTCTTTAACGCATTCTCAGCATTCTTTTTAAAACTTATTGACTTCTCGAACCATCTCATGTTCTTCTCATGCCCTAATTTACCCTAATTTATATCCTGGAGATATTGATAAGGGCTTAGGGAGGTTAAATCATACCGAGCTGCTCCGAGGGTATCTTCTTTGGTACAGAAGTGGAATACGGTGGCGTAGAACGGCGATGGATAGTGGTCTTTTCAGAGAAAGCTTTTGCGAGAGAGGAGAAGACGCTGGGAAGAAGGAGAAAGGGCGGGAAAGGCAACCCCGTTAGGGAGCAAGCCACGATAGGGGCGAAGCGTTTTGCGAGGCGGGTAAACTTCACTCATATTTTCACTTTCCTATGGATTTTCCCTCATCTATTTCAAAATCTTCAAAGACTGTGGGTGCATGCTTTTTGAGAATTTACTATTAGGTCATATGAGATTTGAATTCCAACTTCAAACTCAAATATATAAATATAAAAAGGTTATAAACTTTTCCAAATTTATTTAGTAATACATAAATTACATAAATATATATAATTTTTGCGCTTTTGGAAGTACTGAATCATGCCCATCTTCATATTTGAGATATAACGAAATATATCATCGTCCTGAATATAATAAGTCAAGTAGCTTTTAAAAAATGGGTTACAGCGCAAATATAGAGGTGTTCAGTATGTCATATAATACCAGATGTGGCAGAGGATTGGAATGTCATATAATACCAAAGCCCGTTCTGGAGGCTTTGATATACCTTTTTAGAGCCTCTCGCGGTTTATGACATATAATATAGATTATATGACTAATCTGAACCTGGCGATATCTCTAAATCTACCCCTCTTTCTTCGTCATCTCTCTTGAAGTTCATTCTTTCCTCCAAATCCTATCTATGGATCTCTTTATATTTCGGTGCTTCCGAATGGGGGTGGTTCCGAACCGAAATTTGTATCATCTGAATCTGACCTCAATAGAATGTGCATGTCTCTCCATACCCTCTGCCCTTGATAATCTCACTACAACATCCCTCAGCCGCTCCAGAGCGGATTTATCCATGTGCTGCACGGTGATCCGATGCATGAAATGAGCAACATCAAGCCCTGAGAATATTCTTGCATAGCCCGCAGTGGGTAGCACGTGATTCGCACCGGTTGCGTAATCGCCAGCCGCTACCGGTGTGTAATCGCCTATGAATACTGACCCTGCGTTCTTTATCTGCTTAAGTACCTCAAGTGGGTTGCTTACCATTATCGCAAGGTGCTCTGGCGCATACATATTCGCGAATTCTATGCACTCCTCTATATTGGACGCGAGTATTATCCAATTCTGAGTTTCCCTCTCTGAGTCTGAGCCTATCTCCTGCTCTACTTCCTCTGCTATTCGCCTGGAATCGGTGATGAGAACCGCTCTTGAGTTTATGCCGTGCTCCGCCTGTGCAAGCATATCGGCAGCAACAAAGTCCGGATTCGCACTCGCATCGGCGATAATCAACACCTCAGAGGGACCAGCAGGGAAATCTATCTCCACATATTCACGAACAAGCATCTTCGCCGCTGTTACGTACAGGTTCCCGGGTCCCACTATCTTCTCCACTTTTGGTATACTCTCGGTCCCGAAAGCGAGAGCAGCAATCGCCTGCGCACCTCCTACTTTGAATATCCGGGTGGCTCCTGCGAGCTCCGCGGCGTAAAGCGTAGGTGGCTCCAGATTGCCTTTCTTGCCCGGCGGGCTACACACTATTATATCACGTACACCCGCTACCTTTGCTGGTGTCACGCACATCAATGCGGTACTGAAATAAGCTGCCGGGACATAAGCTCCAACCGCCTCAAACGGGCGATACAGCTCACCGATATACATCCCCTCTGCGAACCTCTCTATCCATGCCGCCTTCTTCTGTCGGTGATGGAAATTCCTTATCCGGCTCAATGCCTCCTCGATATACAACTTCAGCTCGCTATCAACACTCGCTCTCGCCGATTCCTTCTCCTCTTCGCTCACTTCTATCTCATCCAGACGCACAGAATCGAACTTAAGGGTGTACTCACGCAATGCATCATCTCCTCGCTTCTTCACCGATGTGATTATCTCTCTCACAATGGGCATGACCGAATTCAGGTCATGTTTCCGGTCGAATAATCCCCTCTCTCGCTCTATCTCGCTTAACTTCTTTATCATGCTATGCTCAACAAGAAAGAGAATAGAAGCTTTCAAATTTATATACTTCTCTATCACTTCTATTCTTCAAGGGCAAAGGGCAGTGAGAAGTGAGAGAAGATGACAGAAAAGGAAGAGGAAGAAGGTATTAACTTCCATATCCAGATCCCCGAAGGTGTGGAAGTAGTGATAGAGGGGCGAAAAGTGAAGGTTACAGGACCAATAGGCGAGATAGAGCGCGAATTATGGCACCCTGGAGTGCGGATAGGTATAGATAAGAATATGAACGAAGTGGTTATCAGGACAGAGAACGCGAGGAAGAAGCTAAAAGCAATTGCCGGTACTTTCGCTTCTCATATCAAAAATATGATTACCGGAGTGAAGGAAGGGTTCTTTTATCGGTTGAAAGCTGTCCATGCTCATTTCCCCATGCAGATGGCGGTAACTAAGGATGGCAAGGGTGTCTCAATCTCAAATTTCCTGGGCGAGCGGAGACCGAGGATAGCGAAGCTCATGGATGGTGTGAAGGTAGAGATAAGGGATAAAGGCTCAGAGATATTACTGACGGGTGTGAACAAAGAGGCGGTAGGACAGAGTGCTGCGAATATAGAACAGACAACGAGGATAAAGGGCTATGACCCCAGAGTCTTTCAGGATGGTATCTATCTCGTGGAGAAGGGTGTAGGTGTGGGTGTGGGCAATGGCAATGGCAATGGCAATGGTAGCGGCAACGGCAACGGTGACGGGTATTGAAAGTAGCTATTAGATGATGAGAGGAGATAAGAGGAGATGAGGAGTCATGCCTGAAATAATAGAGGGTGTAAGCCCCACACGTATGGAGTTACTACGATTGAGCCGCAGGGAGAAGTTAGCGGAGAAGGGGCATGACCTGCTGAGGGAGAAGAGGGATGCCCTGATTGCGGAATTCCTGGATATTATAGGTGAGGTACGAGACATAAGGAAAGAGGTGGAAGCGAAGTTGGGCGAAGCTTTTGAGTCCTTAATCCTCGCACAGGCTTTATCTGGTGTCGAGCAGGTGAGGCAACAGTCACTGATGACCGGTCATAGGATCCTCATTGATTCTTCCACAAGGAGCATAATGGGTGTGCAGATACCAATCTTAGAGCTCTCAGATAAACTGGTGAGAAATGTTACCGAACGCGGCTATAGCCTTATTGACTCCTCTTCTGCACTTGATAGGGCTGCGAGGAGCTTTGAAGAGGCTTTGCAACTGATAATAAAACTCGGTGAGATGGAAGAAGCGGTCCGAAATCTCGCAGGTGAAGTGGAGAAGACAAAGAGACGCGTTAATGCACTTGAATATATCATGATCCCCAGTTTAAAGGCGACCAGGAAATATATTCGGATGCGACTGGAAGAGATGGAACGTGAGAATTTCACGCGGTTGAAGAAGATAAAAGCGATGCTGGAGCGGGGGAGTGAGTAGTAGAGGTAGAGATGTTAGATAAATTAAGCAGTTCGTTGAAGGAGACGGTCAA
>Ga0190361_1000950_pt1 | contig 11115 bp, 8 predicted proteins | sample 48721845_MG_FD_161273 | JGI IMG/M metagenome (GOLD analysis project Ga0190361, IMG submission 161273) | Hydrothermal vent microbial mat bacterial communities from Southern Trench, Guaymas Basin, Mexico - 4872-18-4-5_MG | ecosystem: Environmental > Aquatic > Marine > Hydrothermal vents > Microbial...
AATCCTAAACAAATCCAAATGACCAAAATTCAAAATTCAAAACAATATTTAAAAAAATTAAAGTTTTGAATTTTGAACATTTGAATTTTGATATTGTTTAGGATTTAGAAATTAGGATTTTGAATTTAATCACTTTTGCGCTTTAAGTTAAAGTAGTTGGATGGTACAAGTAATATTTATGTTAATTTATTTTTAAAAGATTGTCAAACAAATTTAATTAGATTATTATAATTATAAGTATGATATCCATTCTTGAAGGAAAAGTAGAATTAAAGACAGAAAAATTTGCCATAGTTAAAACTAATGGTATAGGATTTAAAGTATTCTGTCCGGAGAAAGTTTTACAAAATTTAGGTGACAACAAAAAAATAAGGTTGTTCACATATCTTTATGTAAAGGAAGGGGTTCTTGATTTATATGGTTTTTTATCTTATGAGCAGTTAGAGCTTTTTCAGTTGCTTATCTCTGTTAGGGGCGTTGGACCAAAGGCGGGATTGGGAATTTTGTCTTCTGCATCGGTGAAAGAGATAAGAGCTTCTATTGCGAGCGGGCAGGTTGCTCTTTTAACTAAAGTAGCAGGGATAGGAAGAAAATTAGCAGAACGGGCGATATTAGAATTAAGGGGGAAAATTTTAGCCACCGGAAGTGAGGTGAAAAAGCTAACCGAAGATAACGACGCAATAGAAGCATTAATCTCTTTGGGGTATTCTTTTTCTCAGGCAAAAGAGGCATTAAGTAAAGTTTCTTTAGATATCAAAGATACCGAAGAAAAAGTGAAACAAGCGCTTAAGGTTTTAGGGAAATATAAATGACAGATAAAGAAAAATGGAACAATTTCATAAAAGAAAACAATGGTTCGTTTTTGCAGTCATTCCAATGGGGAGAATTTCAGAAATCTCTTGGCAGGAAGATATTTAGAATTGAAATAGAAAACAATCTAAGGGCTCTAATAATAAAACATAATTTGCCGTTTAAAAAAAGTTTTCTGTATTGTCCGCGGGGACCGGTAATAAAGAATTTAAAAAGTTTTGGAGAATTTGTGCAAAAGATTAAAAAAATTGCCTTAGAAGAAAATGCTATTTTTTTTAAAATAGAGCCAGATTTTGATTTTGATAATATTTCGTGTTTTGGTTTTAGAAAGTCGTTTCGTGAGATTCAACCAAGCAAAACATTAATTTTAGATATTTCAAAACCAGAGGAGGAATTGTTATCAAAAATGCACTGTAAAACGCGATATAATATAAGATTGGCAGAAAGAAAGGGGGTAGTGGTAAAAATTTCGGATTCCTGCAATTATTTTAATGATTTCTTCACTCTTTTAGAAAAAAGCGCAAAAAGAGATGATTTTAGGACCCACCCAAAACAATATTATAAAAGGCAACTTTTAATTAACGATGATGAGTATAGAACTTCTCTTTTTATTGCCTATTATAAAAATATTCCTATTGCTGGAATTATGGTGAATTTTTTTGGCCTAACCGCAACATACCTTCACGGAGGATTTGATTATAATTTTAGAAACTTAATGGCTCCATATAAATTGCAATATGAGGCAATAAGAAGAGCCAAGATGATGAGATGCAAATATTATGATTTTTGGGGCATAGAAGAGAAAAGATGGCCGGGAGTGACCCGTTTTAAAAAGGGATTTGGAGGAAAGAAAGTAGTTTATCCGGGCTCTTTTGATTTGATACTTTCAAAAAACTGGTATATAATTTACAAAGTCAGCAGAAAAATTCTAATATGAAATTAAGCTCAAAGCGCAAAACGCAAAGCGCAAAGCTACAGCGTAAAGCTTAAAGCTAAAAAGAAAAAATTTCGGTTTACGCTTTGAGTTGTAGTTTTGCGCTTTGAGCTTTGAGCTTTGCGCTTAATTTTATCATGCTTTATAAAACTCCTGCAGTTATTATAAGGAGAGTTGACTTAAAGAATGCTGACCGACTTATAATCGCATATACCAAAGAATTTGGCAAAGTTTCTTTAAAAGCAAAATCAGTGAAAAAAGAAACTTCTAAATTAAAAGGACATTTGGAGCTATTTATCTTAACCTATTTAATGTTTGCAGAAGGAAAAAATTTGAATGTTGTAACCGGAGCAGAAACTATAAATTCCTTTCATTTTTTGCATTCCAATTTGGCTAATTTATTTTATGCATACTATTTTTCTGAGATTTTAGATAAAATGATAGTAGCCCCGGAAAAAGATATCAGAATTTGGAATCTTGTTTCGGAAAGTTTTTATAGATTGGATTCTAGACAAACTGATTTAGAAAAGTTGAGAAAAAACTTTGAGAGCAGTCTTTTGAATTATCTTGGTTATGGGTTTTTAAAAGATTCTTTAACTTTTATTCAATCAATTTGTTATGATAAGATTTATTCATATAAATTTTTAAAATTATTTAAGCAAAATGGAGCTTAAAAATCTTAAAAAGAAATTATACAACAAAAAACCATTGGAACAGCGAGATTACTATCCGGAGAAATTTATTCCAGGAAAGGAGCCGGAAGAGATTAAATTGGAGGAATGGGAAAGGACGGGAAATCAGAGTATTTTTAAAAAAACTAAAAGAAAAATATTCTGGAGTATTTTTGCAGTACTTTCTGTCTTAGTTGTTTTAATAGCAGGAGGAGTATTTTTTTATCAGTTTTATTTTTCTTTTGATAAATCTCAAGTTAAAATTTTAATTTCAGGCCCTTTGAATGCCTTAAGCGGAGATGAAATAACCTATACAGTCAAATGCGAAAACCAATCTAAAGTTGACTTAATTAATGCGAAATTGTATTTTTGGTTTCCTGAAAACTCTCTGCCATCAGATGAAAATGGAGATTTAAGAATTATAAATTTGCAAGATATTCCCAAAAATTCTCAGAAACAATTAGAATTTAAGGCAAAAATTTTTGGTTCTAAAGGAGAGAAAAAAATCGCTAAGGCAAAATTAATATACAAACCACTTCATATTTCTTCTTTATTTGAAAATGAATCAGAATTCGAAACCTCTATTATAGAAGTTCCTTTAATTTTAGATTTTGATTTGCCGGAAAAGTTGGTAAGCGGACAGGAAATTAGATTTTCATTAGAGTATATTAATCAAAGTCAAGTTTCCTTTGATGGTTTAAAGATTAAGATAGTTTATCCTTCTGGTTTTCATTTTAAATCATCTGCGCCATTACCTTCTGAAGGGGATAACATCTGGAGGATCGGAGATTTAAATGCAAATGAAAGTGGGAAAATTTTTATCCAAGGGACAATTGAAGGAAATATTGATGAGCCAAAACCCTTTCAAGCGAGAATAGGAAAAGAAAAGGAAGAAAAGTTTATTGTTTATTCTCAAACCACAGAATCCTCCAGAATCTCGTCCCCCCCTTTGTTTGTAAAGCAATTTATAAACGATAAGATAGAATATGTTGCAAAAGAAGGAGAAACATTGGATTATAGAATAGAATATAAAAATACTTGTGATGTAGGAATTAAAAATGTAATAATTACTTGCGAATTAAAGGGCAAGGCATTAGATTTTTCTTCGTTGGAGCTTGAAGAAGGCTCTTTTTCAGAGCAAACACATACTATAACTTGGGGACCATCTGATATTTCTGATTTGGAACTTTTAGCCCCGGGGGAAAGTGGAGAGGTAAAATTTTCTATAAAAGTTAAAAAGCCCTTGCCCGTTTTTTCGTATAACGATAAAAATTTTAAAGTTGTTTCTATTGTTAAAATCAATACTTTGAGCCCGCCATTAGTTTTATCAGACATGCAGATAGGGAGTGAAAATGAAATTATAACTAAAATAAAAACAAAATTAGTTTTGGAAGCAAAGGGATATTTCAGAAATTCTCTTATCTCAAATAATGGTCCAATTCCTCCTAAGGTTGGAGAAAAAACTACGTATACTATTGTATGGCAGGTTTTAAATAGTTCAAATGATTTAACCGAGACAAAAGTTGAGACAAAATTACCTTCTTATATTAACTGGACCGGAAATTTGGAGCCTGATAATCAAGATGTAAGATATGATCCTATTACCAGAAAAGTCACTTGGTATATAGGTTACTTACCAGCGGGAACAGGGATAATTACGCCCGTAAGGCAAGTGGCTTTTCAAATAGGCCTTATTCCTTCTTTGTATCAGGTTGGAGATTTGGTAAAGCTCATTGAAGAAAGCAAAGCTGTTGGCAAAGATTACTTTGTCAATGAAAAGATTCAGGTGAGAGATAAAGAAATTTATACCGATTTACCAGATGATGATACTATTTCAAGAAGAGATGGGAAAGTGGTGAGGTGAAAATATAAATTTTCAAAACACTATGGTAGAACTAAATAAAATAGTTTCATTATGTAAAAGAAGAGGGTTTATTTTTCCGTCTTCCGAAATCTATGGAGGCATAGGTGGGATTTGGGATTACGGACCTTTAGGAGTAGAATTAAAAAGAAATCTTATTAATTTTTGGTGGAAAAGATTTGTTCAGGAAAGAGATGATATAGTAGGAATAGGAGGTTCAATTTTGATGAATCCATCAGTTTGGAAGGCATCAGGTCATTTAGACAGGTTTACAGATCCATTGATAGAATGCAAAAAATGTCACTCTCGTTTTAGAGCAGATTTTGTAGAAGGAGAATGCCCTAATTGCGGAAGCAGAGAGTTTACTGAGCCCAAGCAGTTTAACCTGTTGTTTAAAACCTATGTCGGGCCGGTAGAGGATGAATCTTCCAAGACTTATTTAAGACCAGAAACAGCTCAATCTATGTTTGTGGATTTTAAATTGGTTTCAGAGAGTTTTAGGTTGAAGATTCCGTTTGGGATTGCTCAAGTTGGAAGATGTTTTAGAAATGAAATTACTATTGGAAATTTTACCTTCCGCTCTAGAGAGTTTGATTTAGCAGAGTTTGAATATTTTGTAAAACCAAAAGAAGACGAAAAATGGTTTGATTATTGGCTTTCTTGCTGGAAAAGGTTCTTTTTGGATCTAGGAATTAAGGAGAAAAATATTAATTTAAGAGAACATAAAAAGGAAGAGTTAGCGCATTATTCAAAAAGAACCGTAGATCTAGAATATAAATTTCCATTTGGTGTATGTGAATTGGCTGGTGTAGCAAACAGAACAGATTATGATTTAAAAAGACATTCTGAATTTTCCGGAAAAGATTTAATGTATTACGATAGCGAAACAAAAGAAAGTTACTTTCCTTATGTAATTGAACCTACTATGGGCATAGATAGGGCTGTTTTGGCTTTTTTGGTAGATGCATATGAGGAAATAAAAGGTGGAAGAACAAAGACTACTGAATCTACTAAAGAAACAGAGATTGTTCTCCGCTTGAATCCTGTTTTATCCCCTATTAAAGTAGCAATTCTTCCGTTGTTAAAAAATAAAGCAAAACTAAGGGAAAAGGCAAAAGAAGTGTATAATTTATTAAAATCTTATTTTAGTTGTTATTATGATGAAGTGGGTTCTATAGGAAGAAGGTACAGAAGGCAGGATGAAATAGGTACACCTTTTTGTATAACTATCGATTTTGAAAGTTTAGAAAAAAATGATGTTACAATAAGAGATAGGGATACTATGAAACAAAAAAGAGTAAGAATAGAAGAATTAAAAGATGTTTTGGAAGAGAAACTAAGAAACAGTTTCTATTACTGAGGGGGCAGCCCCTCCGACATATGTCGGAGGGGCTGCCCCCACAAAATATGGAAATTGGCAAGGTCCAAAAAAGATCAATAACAGAGGAAATGAAAGAGTCCTATCTGGACTATGCTATGTCTGTGATTATTTCCCGCGCGTTGCCGGATGTAAGAGACGGTTTAAAACCGGTACAGAGAAGGATTTTATATTCAATGTGGGAAGAGGGATTAAAATCTTCTGCAAAATTTAGAAAATCCGCTACAGTAGTAGGAGCATGTTTGGGTCGTTATCATCCTCATGGGGATATACCTGTTTATGATGCTTTAGTAAGAATGGCTCAAGATTTTTCTTTAAGATATCCATTAATTCAAGGTCAAGGGAATTTTGGCTCAATTGATTCTGATCCTCCTGCTGCTCAGAGGTATACAGAGTGTAAACTTTCTAGAATCGCAGAAGAGATGCTTTATGATATTGAAAAAGAAACTGTTCCTTGGGTGGATAATTATGATGGCACTAGAAAAGAACCTAGTGTTCTTCCTGCTAAAATTCCCCAATTGCTTCTTAATGGATGTATGGGAATTGCTGTAGGAATGGCTACAAATATCCCATCTCATAATTTATCCGAGTTGGTTGATGCAATTATTTACAAAATAGATAATCCTAATGCTACCACAGAGGATTTATTTAATTTTATCCAAGGCCCGGATTTCCCTACCGGAGGAATAATTTACGACAGAAAAGGAATGATTTCTGCTTATTCTACAGGGAAAGGACCAATAACAATGAGGGCAAAAACGGAGATTGCGGAAAGCAAGAAAGGGAGATTTCAAATTATCATTACAGAGATTCCTTATGGGGTAAATAAGGCGGGTTTAGTAGAACGGATAGCGGAGTTAGTAAAGAATAAAAAGATTCAAGGGATAAGAGATATAAGAGACGAATCAGACAAGGAGGGGATAAGAGTGGTGATCGACCTAAAGCCGGATATTGCTCCGCAGAGGGTTCTTAATAGATTATTTAAATTAACGGATTTGCAAAAGGTATTTCATTTGAATATGCTGGCTTTGGTAGATGGGATTCAACCACAGGTTTTGTCTTTGCCTAGATTAATTGAAGAGTTTATAAAGCACAGACAGGAAGTAGTAACAAGAAGAACGCAATTTGATCTAAACTGCGCGAAACATAGAGCCCATATTTTAGAGGGATTAAAAAAAGCATTGGATTATATAGATGAGGTAATTGATACAATCAAGAAATCAAAAGATAGAGAGACCGCTCATAAAAATTTAATGAAAAAATTTAAATTAACAGATATTCAGGCCACTGCTATTTTAGAAATGAAACTCCAAAGCTTGGCCGGATTAGAAAGAAAGAAGATTTTGCAAGAATTAAAGGAAAAATTAGAGATTATTAAGAAATTGACAGATTTATTAAAAAGCCCGAAGAAAATTTTAGGCGTGGTTAAGAAGGAATTAAGAGAAATTAAGGAGAAATATAGAGACGAGAGAAGGACAAAAGTGGTAATAAGGGCGTTAAGAGGCATAAAGGAAGAAGAAACTATCCCTAATGAGGAGTGTATAATTATTTTAACCAGAAACGGTTATATTAAAAGAGTTAGCCCAAAGATTTACAAAGCCCAGAGACGAGGCGGCACGGGCGTTATTGGAATTGCGCCCAGAAAAGAAGATGCAGTAAATCACTTTGTATTTGCTTCTACTTTAGACAATATATTATTTTTTACTGATAAAGGCAAAGTTTTTCAGACAAAAGCATATGAAATTCCCGAAGCAGGGAGGTTGTCTAAGGGTCAAGCGATTGTAAATATCATTTCTATAAATCCAGATGAGAGAATTACTGCTGTGCTCCCATTATCTTTTAAAGAGAGTAAATACCTAATAATGGCTACCAGGAATGGGGTAGTTAAAAAAACTTGTCTTGAAGAGTTTTCTTGTGTGAGAAGAAACGGGCTTATTGCTATAAGATTGGAAGGAAATGATGTTTTGGAATGGGCAAACGCAACTTCGGGAAAAGATGAAATATTATTGATAACCCAAAACGGACAATCTATTAGATTTAAGGAAAGAGATATAAGGCCAATGGGGAGAAATGCTTCAGGGGTGATAGGGATCAGATTAACAAAAGAAGATAAAGTAGTAGGGATGGGAGTTGTGAGAAAGCATTATGATTCTGGTTCTGAGTTGTTGGTAATAACTGAAAACGGATTTGGGAAAAAGACAGATTTAAGGCATTATAAATTACAGAGAAGAGGGGGTAAGGGTATTAAAACAGCACGGCTAACTGATAAAACAGGCAAACTGATATGCGGATTAATTATAAAGCCAGAGCAAGAAAATCTAATGGTAATTTCTAAAAAAGGACATGTTATTAAAATAAAAATTAAGGATATTCCTAACTTAAGTAGAGCAACCAAGGGAGTTAAAATTATGAGATTAAAAGCAAAAGATAAAGTGGCATCGGTAATTGGAATATAGATGGCTATATAATTTACAATGCCAAATGGAACCGGAGGGTTTTTAAATCCGGAGAAAGTATTACTTCAATTGGGAATAAAGCCGGGAATGAAAGTGGCTGATTTTGGCTGTGGCCACGGTTATTTTGCTATTCCTTTAGCAAGACTGATAAAAGATAACGGTTTTGTATTTGCTATAGATGTATTGCCTGATGCCATAGAAGCAGTTAATAGCAAAATTAAACTTTTCAATTTGTCCAATATAAAAGCTATTCGGGCAAATGTAGAGATGTTTGGCGGTTCTTCTCTTAAGGGTTCTAGTGTAGATATGGTACTTTTAGCTAACATTCTGTTTCAATCTAAAAAGAAAAGTGATATTATAAAAGAAGCAAGAAGAGTGCTAAAATCAAACGGAAAACTTATTATAATTGATTGGAAAGTGAATAATCTTTTAGCCCCTAAAGAAGGATGGTTGATTTCCAAAGAACAAAGCATAAAATTAGCCCAAAAGCAAGGGTTTATATTTGAAAAAGAATTTGAAGTGGATAAATCACATTATGGCCTTGTTTTTGTTAAAAGTTTTTAATTCAATATGAATAAAGGAAAAATTATTATTGTTGTAATAGTCCTTATTATTCTAATTTTAGTAATGGGAATATTTTTCTTTGGAAGAAAACCTGCTTCTCCTGAAAAAATTACTTTGGAATTTTGGGGGGTATATGATGATTCCGATATAATAGAACCATTTATTAAAGAATTTAGAAAAATTCAACCTAATATTAAAATTGTTTATCATAAAAAATTATTTGATAGTTACCAAAAAGAATTATTAGAGGCCTGGGCTTCAGGAAGAGGACCAGATATTTTCTATATTCACAATACTTGGCTTCCTGGATATATAGACAAAATTACTCCTTGTCCTGAAAAATTAATCTCATTGAAAAATTATCGAGATTCTTTTGTAGATGTATGCTATAATGATTTTGTGGAAAACTCACATATTTACGCCGTTCCTTTATATGTAGATACTTTGGCTCTTTTTTATAATAAGGATTTTTTTAATAGCGTAGGAATTGCCACGCCTCCTGAAACCTGGGAAGATTTTGTAGAAGATGTAAAAAAACTTACCATAAAGGATGAATTTGGAAATATTAAAAGAGCAGGTGCAGCAATAGGTACATATAAAAATGTAAACCGGGCCTTTGATATTTTAAGCTTATTAATGCTTCAGTCAGGAACAAAAATGGTAGATAAAAAGAGAAAAAAAGCAACTTTTAATGAGCCAGTTTATTATCAAGGAGAAAAATATCCAGTAGGAGAAATGGCTTTGCAGTTTTATACTGATTTTGCTAATCCATTAAAAGAAGTTTATACCTGGAATAACTATATGCACTATTCTATTGATGCATTTTACGAAAAAAGCGCAGCAATGATGTTTAATTACTCTTATCATATTTTTACTATAAGAAGAAAAGCGCCTTATTTAAATTTCGGAGTATCTTTTATGCCACAATTAAAAGGAAGAGAAAGGGATATAAATTATGCTAATTATTTCGGTTTAAGTATATCTAAAAATTGCAAACATCCATACTGGGCTTGGTATTTTATAACTTGGCTTACCAACAAAGAAAATTCATATAAATATCTTCAGAAGACAAAAAGGCCTACGGCCAGAAGAGATTTAGTTTCCTTGCAGGAAAATGACATAGATTTAGGAATATTTACAAAACAATCTCTAACTGCTAGTTCTTGGTATATTCCAGACAAAGAAGTAGTTGAAAAGATATTTGAAAATATGATAGAATCAGTAATAAAAGGGGAATCTCCTAAAGAGGCCTTAGATAAAGCAAAAAAAGAAGTGGATAAAATATGGGAGTAATTTTAGTTATTTTTGCCATAGCAGAAAGATAGAAATTTATTGAGGTTTGAATCTTAAGGGTCTTACCCTCCTCCGACATATATCGTAGGAGGGTAAGACCCTAATGAAAATGTATAAAAGATTAATTTTTATTTCCATAATTCCCATTTTCTTTTTGGGTTTAGTAACATTTGTTAATTCTGCTGATGATCCCGAACTTTGTACCGAAAAACTCGGCGGTTTAAGCGGAGATTGGCTGGGGTGGCAAGGAATAACCTACAAAAATCCTGATTCAGCGGCTCAGGAGGTAAGAGATAATAAAGTAATTACTAAAATACATATAGGAATTGCCGAAAAGGGAGCGCCTTGGTATTCTTGGCCATTTGGAGGGATTTGGGGAGATGGAGATTATGATATTCCTGATTTCAGATTATATTATACAAATTTAGATAGTTCCAATGGTGAATGGACTGATTGGCATTATATTAAAGATATAAAACACGATGGTATTCTCTCTTGTTCTTCTGGAGATGTTATCAAAGCATTTGAGTTTCAAAGAATATATAAAGACAAAGGTGATCACGACGGGATTATTGCGAGAATTAAATGTGGAAAGATAGAAGAATCAGCAGAGTTTTTGCCGTGGGGAGATTGGGTAGTGATTAATGAAAAGGCATGGAGCGGACAACCTACTGAACATGCTTGCAAGGGGGTCTTTTCTTTAGGGGTTAATGAATATTTTGATGGTATGGCTTGGTGCTATAAACATAGAGATAAAGGAGATAGAGATTTTTCTTGTGTAAATATAAGAAGAAGCTCTTATAATAACCTTCAAAAACCTTCTCCTCCTCTTAATCTTTCTTATACTTGTTCTTCTAGTGGCAATAAAGTAACTTTATCTTGGGATCCTGTGTTTGGGGCTACTTCTTATGGTATAAGAGTTCATGACGGCACTCTAGAAATTACATCTAAAGAAATTACTAACACTTCTTATATTCAAAATATTAACTGTAATCATAACTATACTTGGTGGGTTCATGCTATAAATTCTGCCGGCTGGAGCGATGCTTCCCATTCTAGTTTTAATTGTCCTTGTAGTGATCAAAATTTACCTTCCTGCAATTTTAATATTTTTCCTTCTACTATAAAAAAAGGAGAAAAATTCTTTT
>Ga0190361_1000953_pt1 | contig 11104 bp, 8 predicted proteins | sample 48721845_MG_FD_161273 | JGI IMG/M metagenome (GOLD analysis project Ga0190361, IMG submission 161273) | Hydrothermal vent microbial mat bacterial communities from Southern Trench, Guaymas Basin, Mexico - 4872-18-4-5_MG | ecosystem: Environmental > Aquatic > Marine > Hydrothermal vents > Microbial...
GCAACGCTTCCGGCCCAGGTCACAGTTTCCACTGGGATTCTGACACTGGAATGTATAGAGATGATGCAGACCATTTGGGCTTAGCTACTGGGGGTGTTTCCAGAATATATATAGATGATTCAGGTAACGTCGGCATCGGGACGGTGAATCCACAAGCGAAGTTGGATGTGAATGGAACTATAAGTGGATTGAGTAATTCCATTGAGTATAAGACCTGTACCGGTAGTGGTTCGAATGTTGCTTCTTGCACAGCAAATTGTTCGCCAGGATATAAGGTTATCGGAGGTGGATGTGAGGTAACAGGTGGTGGGGACTGGAATCAGGTATATGCTACCAGGCCTACTGCTGACAATGATGGCTGGTTTTGTAAAGTTACTGTAGATTGGGACCATGGTGCCAGTATGGCTTGTAAGGGATATGCCATCTGTATAAGAGAGTAATTCATGAGAAAGTTGAGAGAAATAAGAAGTGAGACTGTGATACGCAATACAGGCAATGTCGGCATCGCTCCCACATCTAATTTAGTAGGTGTAGGGGCATCGGCACGACGAATCTAGGAGGCTATAAGTTTTATGTTAATGGTACAGCATATTCTACTGGAGGTTGGCAAAGTTCAGATTTGAGGTTGAAAAATATTATTTCAGGTATTGAGAACCCCGTAGAGAAATTAAAGAAGTTAAGAGGAGTTAAATTTGAGTGGAAAACAGACAAGCATCCAGAAAAAGGCTTACCTCAAGGTGTCCATTATGGACTAGTTGCTTAGGAAGTAGAAAAAGTGTTTCCTAAGGTGATTGGAGTGGATAACGAAGGATATAAAACATTATTCTACAACGAATTAATTCCTATCTTGATAGAAGTAATAAAGAGGCAGGAAAAAAGAATTGAAGCACTGGAGAAAAAAACTTAATCTTAAGCCTGTTAATCTAAGAAAGTAATAAATTTCTTAGCTCTAAGTTCTATCTTATTTCTGCTCCAAATTCTTTTTCTAACATTTCTGAGATTTTTTGAACATCCTGATCTACTTCAGATTTAGTTAAAGTTTTATATTTAGATCTGAATACTAATCTAAAGGTTAAACCTCGGTTTTCCATCCCAATTTGAGGACTTACATATTCATCAATTAAATCTACATCTCTTAAATTGCTTAGTTTCATTAACTGAATTACCTCTATAATTTTTCCAATCTTGTATTTCTTATTAACCAGAATAGATATATCTCTAATTGAAGAAGGATACTTTGGTAATGGCTGAAATGAGATTTCTTCTTTAACTAGCTTTAATAATTTACTTAGATTAATTTGAGCAAAGGATTGTTGCTTTGACCCAGTTACATAGCCAAGTTTCTGGGAATCTCCCTCAATTTCTAAATAGTCTTGCTTAGGAATTAATAAAAATTTTACTAGTCCAACTTTTCTAAGCAGCCAATTAACCAGTCCTTTTAATTCAAAAAAAGGCTGGTCAGTGCCGGCTATAGCTAAGCCAAGTTGCCAGCTTTCTTTGGCTTCTGAATTTTCCAGACAGAAAGTTTTGCCAATTTCAAAGATTTTAACCTGTCCAAATTCTTTTAAGTTTTGCTTGATGTTTTTATATAAACCATAGATTAAATCTGGTCTTAAATAGGCAAATTGTTCGCTTACTGGATTTTGAATTTCAATTGGCTTTTTTGTTTCTGGCGGTTTGATTTTCAAGTCGTTTTTAGAGACAAATGAATAGTTATAAACTTCATTAAACCCAAGGCTTGTCAGTAAATCTCTTATTTTTTGATTGAATAGAATAATCTCTTCAGTTTTAGGTGTTTGAATGAGTGATATCGGCGGCTGAGGCTTTAGATTTTGATAGCCATAAACTCTAATTACTTCTTCAGCTAGATCAGCAAATTCTCTAATATCAATTCTTAAATCTGGAACTTCTACTTTCAGTGAATTGTTTACTCTTTTAACTTTCATTCCTAGCTTGCTTAGATATTTGCAAATGGTTGAGACGGGTAAAGAAATTCCAATTAATTTTTCAAATCTCTTGACTGAAAAAGTTAGAATTTTTTTGGATGGACGAACACAGATTTTATCAATTAGTTTTCCAGGCTTAGCTCCAATTTCTCTGAGTAGTTTATTAGCCAGACTTAATCCATATTGAGGGAGGTAATAGGATAATTGATGAGAAAATCTATTTGAGGCATCAGTAGATAATCTGATTTTTTTAGATGTTTGATGAATATTTACTCTATCAAACCAGGCAGATTCTATAATTATTCTTTTGGTGTTTTTGTCTACTTCTGCTTTCTTGCCACCTTTAATACCTGCAATGACCAAAGGTTCTTTACTGTCAGCTATTAATAAAACTGATGGGTCTAAATTGATTGTTTCATTTTCCAGAGTAACAATTTTTTCGTTTTGATAAGCTCTTCTGATTATAATTTTTTTAACTAGTTGGTTTTTAAATTTTACTGTTTCAATTTTATCGTAATCAAAAACATGTAGCGGCTGGCCTGATAAAATCATAGCATAATTCATTAAATCAACTAGATTATTTACAGAATTAAGACCAGCTTGAGCTAAAATATCTCTTAACCATTTTGGAGACTGTTTAACTTTAACGTTTTCAAAATATTGAGCCATATATCTGCGACATAGTCTTTTATCCTTTACTTCTACTTCAAAATTTCCAAGCTTTTGATTTTTTACTAGATTGATTTTGGGATACTTCCAATTTAAATCTAGCTTAGCTGAAAGTTCTTGAGCTATTCCGTAATGGGAGGCTAAATCAGAATAACGGTTATGAGGGATTTCTATATCTATAGTTCCATTACCCAGGCTATTAGCTTCAGCAATATAGAGATTTAAAACTTGGACAAGCTGTTTTTCAGATTTAATTTCAGGAATTATTTTTTTAATTAGTTTATAAGAAAACTTCATAATTTTAGAATTGTTTTATAAATCTTAAATCACCAGAGTAAAACAATCTAATATCTGGAATTTTATATTTGAGCATAGCCATTCTTTCTATTCCCAAACCAAATGCAAAACCTTGCCATAGTCTGGGGTTGTATTTTACTGCTTTAAATACTCTGGGGTGAACCATTCCTGCTCCCATAATTTCTAGCCAATCTGAGTTGTCAATCTTAATATCAATTTCAAGACCCGGTTCTACAAATGGAAAATATCCTGGTCGATATCTAATATTTACATCTTTGCCAAAAAACTTCTTTAAAAACTGTTCAATTATATACTTGAAATTAGCTAAGTTAACCTTTTTTTCTACCATTAGTCCTTCTAACTGGTAAAAGTTTATTTGGTGAGATGCATCAATTGCTTCATGTCTAAATACTCTTCCTGGAGCAATAATTCGAAACGGGGGTCGGTTTTTTTCCATATATCTTATCTGAACCGGGGAGGTGTGAGTTCGGAGTAGTAGGTTTTTCGGATTTTTTAACCAGAGAGTATCCCACATATCTCTGGCTGGGTGATCTCGAGGAATATTTAGTGCGTCAAAATTGTGGTATTCATCTTCAATTTCTGGACCTTCTGCCACGCTAAAGTTTAAAGAAAGAAAAATTTGCCTAATTTCTCGTTTGGTTTGAGTTAAAATATGAAGATGCCCAGGTTCTACTTTTTTACCTGGCCTGGTAATATCAAATTCCTGAACTGGACCAATCTTTTTTAATTGTTCGACTTTCCAGTCAAGCGACTTTTGGATTTCCAATTTTAACTGGTTAGCTAAAGGACCAATTTCTCTTTTTTGTTCTAAGGAAAGTTGTTTAAGTCTTCTCAAAACCTTGGTCAATTTTCCTCTTTTCCTACCTAGGTATTCTATTCGAACTTTTTCTAAATCATCAAAGGATTTTATTTGTCTTAATTTTTCTAAAAATTCTTGCTTAAGGTTTTCAATATCTCTTTTTTCCATGTAAGGAATTGAACTGGAGATTTTTAAATTTAGGTTGACGACAGTCTGTCACTATTCAAACTTAGCGGACCCGATGGGATTTGAACCCACGATCTCCTCCGTGACAGGGAGGCGCGATAGACCGGACTACGCTACGGGTCCAAACTTCTTTATTTAACGGCTGGTAAAGTTCTCTAGTTTATTACAACGTTGCCTAGTGCCAGCAAGAGGAATCGAACCTCTGTCTAGGGTTTATGAGTCCCTCGTTCTACCATTGAACTATGCTGGCTTGCGGGGGCAGGAGTTGAACCTGCTCCTAGAGGTTATGGGCCTCTCGAGGTAACCGTTCCTCCACCCCGCACTGTTATTATAGAAAATAAAATAAATAAATCAAGGTAAGTCTTTAAGCTAAAAGCTTTGGGGTATATAATTAAAATATGCAAGTTCCAAAAGAAGTAATGGAAATTGTTAGAAAGCTTACTCAGGCTGGCTTTGAAGCTTATTTAGTTGGTGGGTGTGTAAGAGATATTCTACTAAATAAAAAACCTACTGATTGGGATGTAACTACCAATGCCAGACCAGAAGAGATTCAACAGATTTTTCCAGATAGTACTTATGAAAACAAATTTGGAACTGTAAGAGTTAAAACCAACTCAAAAGATCCAACATTAAAGGTAGTTGAAGTTACAACTTTTAGGTTGGAAGGGAGATACACTGACCGAAGGCACCCTGACGTAATAAAATTCGCAGATAATTTAAAAGATGATTTAGTTAGAAGGGATTTTACTGTGAATGCTATGGCTGTGAAAGTTTTTCCTAAGTCAGAGTTTAAAACTCCAAATATCCAGATTATTGATTTATTCAATGGCCAGGATGATTTGAAGAAAAGGTTAATTAGAGCTGTTGGTGATCCTCAAAAAAGATTTGAAGAAGATGCCTTAAGGTTGATCAGAGCAGTAAGATTAAGCTGTCAGTTAGAGTTTGAAATTGAAAGAAATACCTATCAGGCTATAGCAAAGCAGGCTAAGCTAATCTCAATAATTGCCAAAGAGAGAATCAGAGATGAACTAATAAAAATAATCAATACTAAACTTGCTGCTCGTGGGATTAATCAGCTGCACAAACTAGGGTTGCTAAAATTTATTATTCCAGAGTTAGAAGAAGGAATAAAAGTTGGACCAGCTAAGCATCACATTTATAACGTGTATGAACATTCAATTCGGTCTTTAGACTATGCAGCTAAAAAGGGTTTTTCTCTGGAGGTAAGATTAGCTGCTTTGTTTCATGATATTGCTAAGCCTAGATGCAAAAGAGGAACTGGAAAAACTGCTACTTTCTATGGACATGAAGTAGTTGGAGCAAGAATGACCAGAGAAATTCTAACTCGGTTACATTTTCCAAAAAAAATAATTGACAAAGTAGCTCATTTAGTTAGATACCATCTCTTTTATTATAATGTCGGAGAAGTAACTGAAGCTGGTGTAAGAAGGTTTTTAAGAAGAGTGGGTCCGGAAAATGTTGATGATTTAATAAAATTAAGACAAGCTGATAGAATTGGTTCAGGAGTCCCAAAGGCAGTACCTTATCGAATTAGACATCTTTTGTACATGATTGAAAAAGTAAAGCATCATCCAATTTCAGTTAAAATGCTCAAAATAGATGGAAATCAAGTAATGAAAATTGCCAAAATTCCACCAGGACCAAAAGTTGGCTGGATTCTGACAATTTTACTGGATAGAGTACTTGAGGATCCAAGTAGAAATTGTCGAAAAGTTTTAGAATCAGAGGTTAAAAATTTGATGAAATTGAGTGATGCTAAACTAAAGCAAATGGCCAATCAGGCTAAAAAGAGAAAGATGGAGTTTGAAAAAGGTATTGAAATTGGAATGAAAAGAAAGTATTATGTTCGCTAGCATTGGTTTAGGTGATTTAAGATTTTAAATTCGGAGTGTAGTATAGTGGTAGTACGCAGGCTTCGGGAGTCTGTAGTCTGGGTTCGATTCCCAGCACTCCGAATAAAAAACCCCATAGATTAAAATCTATGGGGTATTTTTTTAAGAAAAAAATCTAAAATTCTTTTAAAAAAGTTCTTGGGGTACTTTATTTCAGAAGGAAACTCAGCTTGTCTTAAGCTTACTTCTCTTACTCCAGCAGTTACAATCTGCTCAATTTTATCAAATTCGAATAACTTAAAACCTGAAACCTTTGGCTTTAAAACAATGTCAGCATTTTTCAGACAAGCTTTTATCAGTTGATGCTGGTAAATAGCAATTAAAGAATCTAGCAGTCTATGACTAAAAGTGTAATCTAAGAGCTTTTTCCAATTAATTTTTGGTTCAAGTATCTTTATTATTTTTTCATCACTAGTTACATCTACTGCAACTATAAACTCTGCCCCCATCTTTTTGACCACATCAACTGGAATCGGGTTTGAGAAGCCACCATCAACTAGCCAGTACTTTCCAATTTTTACCGGACTAAAGATTAGTGGGAGACTCATGCTGGCTTTTATAGCTTTAGCCAAGTTTCCTTTTTTCAGGACAACCTGTTTTTTGTTTTTAAGGTTAGTGGCAATTGCAGCAAATGGGATTGAACAATTTTCAATTTTAATGCTTCCAATATTTTTGACTAACAACCTAGTGATTGTCTTATCTCTGAACTGACGGTTCTTCGAATCGCTATTGTCTAATATCTTACCAAATCCGGGAAAGTTTTTCCGGATAAATAGAAATAACTTCTTTAAGGATTTAACTTCTTTATTTGCAGCATACCATCCTCCAACTAAAGCTCCCATACTGGTTCCGCAAATAAAACTAATTTTTACACCTATTTTCTCTAGTGCCTCAATTACTCCAATATGTGCCAGGGCTCTAGCACCACCACCACTGAGAGCCAATCCAACTTTCTTAGACATAATCTACCTCCTTCCTTATTTTTTGTTTTTAAGTAACCTATTAAATTTATACCATGCTTTTTTTAGATTTGTCAAAGGTAAACTGCAAAAGACGAGATACATTTTTGACATCTCCAAAATGCTAGATATTGGTATAATTAGTGAAAGAAAGGGTCGAAAATCATCAAAAATTAGTCAAAATGCACCTCATCAATATAGCAAAAAGAGTATTTTCACAATGGTGAAATTTGTTAAGAGATTTTAGATATTTGCCATTTATCAATTTTCAATTTTCAATTACCCAGAAGAATTTAACTTCAAACTATCTCGCAAGCTTTAGGATACAAAACTCCTATTGAGATAATCTGTGGAAGGAGTCAATGTCAAAAATGTACTCATCTTGTACAAGTACAAGGGTTTGACATTTTTAAAATAAAATGGTAGAATTTTACCAGTGTTAAAGTTAAATTTAAACAATACTTTAAGGAAGCTTGATAAGCTTGCCGATGACTTACTAAATCGGCTTTCTTTAAGACAGAGAGAGGTATTAATTAAAAGATTTTCTCTTAAGGGTAAAAAATATACCCTGGAAGAAATTGGAAGGGAATGGGGTGTTACTAGGGAAAGGGTAAGACAGGTTGAAGCTCAGGCTCTAGATAAAATAAAACCAATTATTTCTGAAAAGGATTTTGCTCAAGTTGATAGCTATCTTGATCAGGTGGGAGGATTGTACCGTGATGATTTGTTGATGAAAGAATTTGAGTTTTATAGCAATAATGTAAATGCTTCTAAGCTAAGATTTTTATTCCAGGTTAGAGGAAAACCCTACTTTTTTAAAGAGAACCAAGATTTTTATAGTTTCTGGTATTTAAGTCCTGAAATTAAACAAAAAGCCTTTAATCAGATAAAGGCATTTTTGAAATTTTTCTCTAGTAATAAAAAGGACATTTTGGAACGAAAAACTTATATTTCAAGAATTAAAGACTGGCTCACAATCAATTGTCTAAGTATTTCTAAGCACTTTGGAATAAATTCTTTTGGTGACTTTGGGTTGACCAGCTGGCCAGAAATTAATCCTAAGAGAATTAGGGATCGGTCATATCTGGTTTTAAAAAAGGTTAATAGGCCACTTCATTTTCAAGAAATCAATAATCTGGTTAATTATTATTTTGGTGAGAATAAATCTTCACCGCAGACGGTTCACAATGAATTAATTAGAGATTCAAGGTTTGTGCTAGTTGGTCGTGGAATTTATGCGTTAGAAGAGCATGGATACAGGAAAGGAACTCTGAAAGAATTGATAGTTGAAATACTTAAAAAGTATCAGACTATGCCGGCTGAAAAAATTGTGAAGTTGGTTAAAAAACAAAGATTGTTTCAGGAAAGTAGCATTATTCTAAATCTTCGGGATAGAAAACTATTTAAGAAGCTAGATAATAATAAATATACTTTAGCATAGCGGATTATGGTCATAGTGTGGCTATTGTTAGCCTTAGGGGTGGTAATTGTAGTTTTATTTTGGAAACGTATTTCAGCTAGTTGGCTGGAGTATGTAGAAAGAAGATATCGGCAGAAAAAAAACTGGAAATTATTGGAGGTAACTATACCTATTGAAGTAACCAAGGGACCTAAAGCTATGGAACAAGTTTTAATAGCTTTGCATCAGCCAGGTGCTAATATTATTGAGAAAAGATTTTGGTTTAAAGGATTGCAGAATATTTTTTCTAAAATTGATTGTTTTCTGGACCAATGGATAAGAGGAAAAAGAAAGGAATTTAGTCTGGAATTGATGGGAAGAGCCAGAGAGGTTCATTCTTATATTCGAGTTCCAGGAGAGTATCGAAATTTAGTAGAATCGGTAATTTATTCTCAATATCCTCAAGCTGAAATTGTTGAACAGAATGATTATACTGAAGATTTTCCAGTTGAACTGATTGGTTCAGTTTATGACCTGTGGAGCGCTGAATTTGTGTTGGCTAAAGATAGCGTTTATCCGATTAAGACTTATTTATCCTTTGAAGGGAAAAAGGGAAAAACTGAAGTGGTTGATCCTTTAAGTCATGTATTTGAAGTAATCTCTGAACTAAAGAAGGATGAGGCAATCTGGCTTCAGATGATAATTAGACCAGCCCCAGAAAGTTTTTACCAAAGAGGAGAAAAAGTTATTGCTGAACTATCTAAAAAGAAACCTCCTTCAAAAAGCCCTGCTGAAGTATTTATTGATTTTTTAAGTAACTTAATTAGAGCTCCCTTTGAGCCGGTTCTTACTGAAAAAGAAGAAAAGAAAAAAGCACCCAGCTTGAGTCAGAGAGAACGAAAGATAATAGAAGCAATAGAAAATAAGCTTTCCAAACTAGCTTATCAGGTTGGAATAAGATTTATTTATATTGATAGAATAGATGCATTTACAGCTTCTAATGTTTCAGCTGTACGACAATTCTTCTCATTATTTAGCAGTTTAGACCTTAATGCTTTTAAGATGAAGCCAATCTCAGTGAAAGTTCCAGTTACAGCTCGAAAATTTTTAAAAAGAAAAAGAGAATACTTAATGAGTTATAAAGAAAGAAAATTTCCTCAGGAAAGTTCCATTTTAAGTACTGAGGAGCTGGCATCCATTTATCACTATCCTACCGAAGCAGTTGAAGTACCAATATTTCGGAAGAAACCCAAGAAAGCTAAGCCACCTTCAGAATTGCCGGTAATGTAGCGAAATCGATGCTTCCTTATCAATTTCTTCTTTATTCTATAACTTTCTTTTTAAGTGGAATTTTTATAGCTTCTTTTCAGCTTAGTTTTTTAATTATTTCATTAATAGTTCTGCTATTTTGTTTAATTTTGATTTTTTTAACATTTTTTTACCCTGAAAAATCGAAGTTTTTCATTTGTTTAGCTGGTTTATCTTTCTTTATTTTAGCTGGAACATCCTACTTTTTATTTTTTAAGGATTTAGATTTAACTCCAGACTGTCCTGATTTTCTTCTATCAGCTAGAAAATTTATGGTAAATTCGTTTAAGCGAGTTTTGCCGGTGCTGGAAAGTAAATACCTAACCAGTTTAATGTTTGGAGAAAAATATCAGCTAAGTCAAGAATTTAGAGATTTACTTGCTTCAGCTGGAGTAGCTCATCTGGTAGCTTTCTCTGGTTTACATCTGACCATATCAACTTTATTGATAACCGGGGTAATTTCTTATTTTTTCTCACCTGGTTTCAGTTTACTTATAACCATAATTTTGATTTCATTATTACTTCTAATCACTGGATTTAGAGCTACAGCTTTACGAGCAGGTATTATGATGATTGCTTACCTTCTAGCCAGTCAGGTTGGCCGGAAAATAAAACCAGTTATCATTGTTAGTTTAACTGCATTAATAATAGTGCTTTTAAAGCCAGCCGCTTTAACTCAGGACTTAGGATTTCAATTTTCCTTTTTAGCTGTTTTGGGATTGATTTATATTAAAGAACCTTTGCGAAGATTTTTGAAAATGAAAAATCAGCCTGGGATTCTTTCCTGGAGAGAGATTTTTTTGACTACCAGTTCGGCTTTAATTGCAGTTAACCCGCTGTTAATAATTAAGTTTAATCAAATATCGCTGGTAGCTATAGTTTCCAACTTACTGATTTTAGGATTTGTACCCCTAACTTTAGTTTTAGGATACCTGATTGGATTTTCTGCTATTCTTTCTAACCATTTATCTATTATACTTGGATGGTTTGCTTATATATTGATAAAATATCAGATTTCAGTAATTCAAATTTTTGGAAGGTTAAATCAAATTATTCAGAATAGCCTTCCCTTTACTTTTTTCACAAATTTTGGTATAGTAGCCCTGTATTGTTTGGGAGTTATTATTCTGATTTACAGAAATAAAGCACATGACGCGCTCTAAGATTTATAAACGGGGAACAGTAATTGAAGCATTACCTGGTTTAACTTTTAGGGTAAAACTAGACCAGCAAGAAGAGATTTTAGCTCATCTTTCAGGAAAAATGAAAATGTACCGTATTAAGATAGTACCTGGAGATAAAGTAGATGTAGAAATTTCTCCTTACGATGCTAGTCGGGGTAGGATAATTAGAAGATTGTAAGTTAATTATTATGAAGGTGAAAAGCTCGGTTAAAAAAAGGTGTAAGAATTGTAAGATTGTCCGCCGAAAAAAGCGGGTTTATGTTATCTGCAAAAATCCCAAGCATAAACAAAGACAGGGATGATAAAAATTCAAAATTCAAAAATCAAAAATCAAAATGACAATTTAAAATTCAAAATGAACAAATGTTAAAATGATTTTGAAATTTGCTAATTTTAACATTTTACATTTATTATTATGCGTTT
>Ga0190361_1000954_pt1 | contig 11095 bp, 7 predicted proteins | sample 48721845_MG_FD_161273 | JGI IMG/M metagenome (GOLD analysis project Ga0190361, IMG submission 161273) | Hydrothermal vent microbial mat bacterial communities from Southern Trench, Guaymas Basin, Mexico - 4872-18-4-5_MG | ecosystem: Environmental > Aquatic > Marine > Hydrothermal vents > Microbial...
TGTCGGGCTTTCATACGGATTTGCAGGGTTCACGGAGATACCGGAACCCATGCAGGTTATGGGAACAATGGCTACCGCCATGTACACGACCCTGTACGGACTTTTTCTGCGCCTGGGAGCAGGAGAGATCCGGAAACATTTTTCGTTCTTCATCTCCAAAACAGCAGCACTGACACCGTACAACAGACCCGAAAACAGTCTGGAGGCACAGCGATGAATAACACAACACTTATGGATGTCATTCTCTTGTTCGTGTTCTCAATTCTCGCGCTTTCGCCGACCTTTATTAAGGCACCCTCACAGAAACAGCGTGAGAAAACCCCGCAGTTTCAACAAGACGCTGCGGCTTCTCGCTTCGCACTGCAAAGACACCAACTGACCCTGCGGGTGCTTCCTGACAGCAGGCTACTCCTGAAAAACAGAGCCTTAAGGTGGGTCCAAGCGAAGGCGGCTCTGTCCCGACTTCTTAAAAAGGGTGTCTTCGACGAAGTTATTCTGGAGGTTGCTCCGAATACCAAAGGAGGTGATGTGGTGGCAGCGGTCAATTGTGTGGTTGAGGCAGGTTGCAGAAACATCGGTTTCCGTCAGGTGGGAGGAGGAACAGGCGATGCGGACGGCAAATAAAGCTGATCTGGTGTTTGTGGCGGTTCTTGTCTCGATAGCGTTTCATTTCCTGCTACTTGTCCCGATAAAGGGTTCCGCCAGACGCGGCGGAAAAGCTGTTCAACGCCAAGTCAAAGAAAAGCGTTCCGCATTGCAGAAAGCGCACGAAGCGAAACTTCGCGCCCATAAGGAACGACAGCAGATGACAGTGAAGGCAACACTCTATCCTGTCGCACCGAAGAAAAAGAAGGTTGAGAATCCGCGTCGGTCGGCTCTGAAGCGTACTCCCCCGATTTCTTCACAACATTTGCCCCAGAAAACCTCCTCTTTCGGGCAAGGGACATCGGGTGTTTTGGGTGCTGTTGACAGAATCGATTGCTCCAATCCGACCAGGGTTCTGGAAGCGGCAGCCGATGGCACCATTCTTCTCCTGCTTCTTCTCGAAAAACCGGAAGCATTCTATCGCCTGCACCTTCTGTACACAGACAACGGCTCCTTCGTTGCAACCCGAGGCGAGCGCCTTGAGTCCCCCCGAGCCTACGAGTTGTACCAACTGCCACAGTGTGAAATATTCCAGAAACTGCTAATCGAAGTAACGCAATCTCACGAGAGGGTATATGCCCACCTGCTGCTTGGTATCCCCCCATTACTTGCGTACCGTATGCTCAAGGAGAAGGAAGCGTTCCTGAAAAAGCACAGAATACACGAAAAAAATGTGCGCTCATTTACCTACACTCTGACCAAGGACGAGAAAGGCTGGCATATTAGAGTGCTCTGGGCTATCCTGACAAGCGGCTCGAAAATCCCTGAAATGTAACCCCCACACAATAGAGAGCGTGAAGATGCGTCGGAGACGGCAAAAACAGAAAAGCCTGAAAACAGATATTAGACTGGGAGCAAGGCTCGGATTCAGCAACCTTGCGGAGTTGGAGAACATCATCTCTGAGGTGGACTTTTCGGTTGAGTTGGCGTTACCACATCTGACCAGCGATTTCGCCCGTGTTGCCGACCGTATCCCTGACATCCGCGATACGGTGAAAGCGGCAGGGATTGAGGTTCTATCGGTGCACGCCCCTCAGGGCGACCTTGCCGCCGAGGATTACCGTACCTGGGCGGAACCTACACTCTGGCTCGCCAAGCAACTCGGTGCAAAAAGCGTGACACTCCATCCCCCCAACGCCCGCAAACAGCGGACAATTCATCAAGCCACTTTTATGCGCCACCTCAGGGAACTGCAGCAGAAAAGCAGAATTGTAATCGCTGTGGAAACATTTCTTGGAAAACGCCGCGTGCTTCATCCCAACGAGGTCGTCGGTCTCAATATCCCCATGGTGCTTGACACTTCACACATCCACGATCAAGAGTATATCCTCACTCTCCTCAGAGAATATTGTCAGAACATTCCAACAGTTCACCTTTCTTCGTGGAATGAGAAGGAGCAGCATCTACCGATAGATCGGTTCTGTCTGAGGGTTGTTCGACTACTGGCGCGGTCATCGTGGTGCGGGAGCATCATTCTGGAGTATCTTCCGTGGCATCGTTACCGAGTGAAGGACGATTTGTTGCTGCTTCGGAAGTTCCTTGCTGGAGAGCAGGTTACTGTTTTACCCCGGGATGACCGCTACCGTCACGACCCTTCCCGCTGGCGTTTCGCATAACAAACAGATTCGGAACCGAACCTTAACGTAGCGTAGCGTCGTACACCCATCTACGCCGGTTCCAGACAGAAATTAATGCTCGGCAGAACCAGTTATCACGTGGCAGGGAAAGGAAGATAACCGGAGCCGTACAGGTTCACATTTCCCCAGAACAGGTCCCACGGCCACGGGTTGTCGGGTGATAAAGTGGCGTCACTCTGTTCGTCGACGAAATCCCTCTTAATCCTCTTGAGTGTCTCGGCAAAGATCCGCGGTAAAAAGATGCTTTGTCTCCCTTTTATCCTTTCTTGAACGATACGCTCATAGGTTTCGTCGTGGAACTCTGCCGCGAAGTCGGTTGTTGAACCTCCTCCCACAAGCAAGAGGCTGAAGGCAGGCGTTACCAGGTTGAAGGAGCGTGCCAGAAGCCTGCGCAGCGTCCCTTCAAACGCGCCCCTCTTCAACCTGCCACGAACATCGCACGCCCAGAAGGTTAGAAGTCCATTCTGAGGGATTTCTCCCAGAATAGAAGGTGGGTGTTCCTCGTCGTGATGACAAAGAACATCAACGCAAAAAATCCTTTCCCGAATCCCTTCGATATCCTTTCTAACCCGAACTCCGATTACCTGCCAGTTGTTGTCCCCTGTGCCATATCCGTCACGCCAGTCGTCTCTCGCGGAATTCAATTTGGTATTCCTAAGGTCTTGACTGTCATCAGGAACCGTAACGATAACAGTAAGTGGCTTCACTATCTGACTCTGCGACTCTCTAAGCGACCTTTGGAACTGCGCCAGATTGACGTTTATCGTGTAACCACCTATTGCATCAATGAAAAATTGTGGCTTCCGGTTATCTGTCCTTTTCTTTTTTTTACCCGGCAGGAAACCGCTGAATGCCCACGCTCGCGCCTCCGTTCTCGTGTCGCCTTCTGCCTTCCCATTTTCAACCAGTGGGAGAACACTGAACGGAATCTCAAACAGCAAGCCATCCGGAATTATTGAAACAGATTTCCCCCTCATCAGTTTCCCCACTTCATTAAGCCCGATTCCCTCACTTATCTTCTTCAAGGCGTTTCGCATTGTTTTCAGCAGCATAGCGTAGACCTCTTCTGGGCTTCCAACCGCATCTTCCCCAATCTCTTCCCTAATTTCTTCTATAACCAGACCCTCATGCTCACCACTGAACAATCGTTCGTATTTGCCATGCGCCCACCGAAGGTTGCTCAAAAGTTGCGCCAGTTTCTCATCAGGAAAAATGCTGTGTCCAAACGCCACGTACAGTTCATTAAGGAACGGCTTAGGCACGGTCCATCTTGAGGTGTCGGACTTCTGATTAACATCCGTCAGAGGTTCCTTCGATATGTATATCCCGAACAGACTCCTGCCGATATGGCTGAACAGAAGTATGCCATCGTAACCGATCAGCGAATCACAAATGCTTTTCTCATCATAAACCTCCATCACAACATCTTCACCGCCGCCTCCCATCTCCATATAAAACAGCAGGTCCTTGCGCAAATCAAACGCCGCAAGAACATACCTGAACAGTTCTCTTTTCATATCTTCATCCAAAGAGATTCCCTTAAACGCTTTCATCCATTTACGCGGAACAGCAAGGACGAAGTGCGACGCCGCTATCAAATCACCAGCAATCGCGCTCCACCTCCTGAAATTCCTCACCCGCTCCTCTTCATCCCAGCCACTCCCTTTCGCCTGGTACTCGGCAAACAGATTCTCAAATTCAGTCTTGATATCCTCACAGAGTGGCGAAATGCGCTCCCTACATACTGCCGCCGCTTTCAGCCTCAACTCCCAGTATCCATACCCGGGATGTTCCCTGAGCGCCTCTATCCACCTGAGCAGACGGTCAGGATCAATCAATTCGCTCGCCTGTCTCCCACGTTCTTCCAGTTCCTCAACCTCTGATAGATAAAAATAGAGCACATCTGATAATTCGCGGGCGGGAAACTCCTTTGAAACCCCCTGTTCCTCCACCACCTCCATACCCAGATTCACGACCTTCTGGACCACATCGGCTGATAGTTCTGAAAAAAGTCCTTTGACTTTAGATGGTGACCGTATAAATTCCGCGGCGAGTGCTTTCAGCAACCCCCAGCACCACCTCCGCTTCCTTTCTCGTCCCAGTCCGGGCAATTCCCTCAAGACTCCTTCTACCTTCTGTATCACTTTTTCCCTGACCTTGTTGTTCCAGAACAGACCGTACCTCCGTAACACATCTTGGGTAAATTCTAACTTGTCGGCGTCGGTGAATCCTACTCCCCTAAATGCCATTTCAAGATGCTCAAAAAGGGCTCTCCTTACATCTTCTTTCTCTTTCGATTCTAAAAGAAAATAACCAGCGGATGAAACAGACAGCAGCCCATACAGCAGGCATTTTCGTTTCGACTCCCCCCGCAACGGTAACTGCCGGCAAACCTGCTCAGCTATCTTCGCGCTTTCAAGAAAGTAAATAGTCAATCCTGTCGAGCCGAGATGGTAACCCGCTATAGCGCACATCTTCAGTCCATAAGGAGTTCCCGCCGCTTTCCCCAAGTCGAAAGCCGCCTTCCAGTCTTCTATTGCCCCCATACTATTTCCGAGCGCCGCTCTGGCGTCTCCGCGGTTGTAGTATGCAGACACATTTTGTGGGTTCAGTTCTATTGCTTCTGCGTAATCCGCAGTTGCACCATTCAGATCGCCTTTTTCCGCCCTAGCAACTCCACGGCTGGTATACGCATCTGCCAGACCTTGTTTATCTCCTACCGTCTTGAACAACTCCATGGCTATGGTGAGATCCTCGATGGCTCCGTCTAGATCACCTTTCTTCGCTCTGGCGACGCCACGGTGGAGATATGCCTTCGCATCCTGTAGGTTCAGTTTTATTGCTTTTGTGTAATCCTCAATAGCACCGTCTAGGTCGCCTTGTTCCTCCTTGGCAATGCCACGGTTGTTATATGCAGCGGGATCCTGTGGGTTCAGTTCTATCGCTTTTGTGAAATCCTCGATGGCACCGTACAGGTCGCCTATATCTATTCTGACCTTGCCGCGATTGTAATACGCTTGCGCCTGTTTCTGCTTATCCCCTGCCGCACCGGACAACTCTATGGCTTTTGTGAAATCCTCAATGGCGCCGTCCAGGTCGTCTTTATACGCTCTGGCGATGCCACGGTTGTTATATGCAGCAGCATACTGCGGGTTCAGCTTTATTGCTTTTGTGAAATCCTCAATTGCCCCCTCAAGGTCGCCTATATCCATTCTGACCTTGCCGCGATTGTAATACGCTTGCGCCTGTTTCTGCTTATCCCCTGCCGCACCGACCAATTTTATGGCTTTGCCAAAATCTTCAATTGCTCCACCAAAGTCACCTTTGGAATACCTAGCGACCCCGCGGTTGTAATGTGCAACCGCATCCCACGAGTTTAGCTCTATTGCCCTTGTGTAATCGTCTATAGCGCCGTCTAAGTCGTCCTTAACCGCTTTAGCGATGCCGCGGCTGCAATACGCCTTCGCGCCCTTGTCAGGTAACAGTGCCCGCAGTCTAACCGCTTCGTTGTAATCCGCAATCGCTCTGTCATACTCCCCTTTGTTTGCCCACGCGTTGCCGCGGTTGTAATACGCTTGCGCGAGGTCCGGTTTCAACTCTATCGCCTTGGTGAAATCCTCAATCGCTTTGTCATACTCGCCTTTGTCATGCCACGCATTGCCGCGGTTGTTGTATGCCGCCGCATAGTCCGGCTCCAACTCTATCGCCTTGGTGTAATCCTCAATTGCTCTGTCATACTCGCCTTTGTGACGCCACGCAAGGCCGCGGTTGTTGTATGCCTCCGCATCGTCAGGGTTCAACTCTATCGCCTTGGTGAAATCCTCAATCGCTCTGTCATACTCGCCTTTGTCATCCCACGCATTGCCGCGGTTGTAGTATGCCTCCGCAAAATCCGGCTTCAACTCTATCGCCTTGGTGAAATCCGCAATCGCTTTGTCATGCTTGCCCTTGCGACGCCACGCCTCACCGCGGTTGTTATATGCAATAGCCTGTCTTTGCTTATCTCCTGCCGCACCGACCAATTTTATGGCTTGGCTGAAATCTGCAATTGCTCCGTCCAAGTCGCCCTGATAAGATCTGGCGAGGCCACGGTAAAAATACTCGGCCGCATCCTGTACTTCCCGGTTCCCGCTGGCAGGAGTAAGCCACGAGCACATAGTGCTCCTCCAGAACCCTCTATCTGTAAAGCGATACGGTAAGTTCGCCCTTTTCAGAAAGGTTTCTTATGACTTCAAGTTGTTCCTCTGACAGTGGGGCAGAGGTTCTACTTCCGGAGCGTCTTATTTCGATCACAGGTGTTTCATCGTCTTTCCTGTGAATCACTATCGTGTTGATTGCCTCTGGAACCTTTTCGAACTCAATCAGGACTTCTTCGCCGCGGGCGATGACCCACATATACATCTTAGTGTTCAGTTCAGCAACCGGAATTTTAATCATCCTGTGCAGGACCCTACGGTTTGCCCCGGCTGCCACACCCAGAGGTGGCTTGCCAAGTTCAAACGGTATAGAGCAGATCAGGTTTCCAGCCAGACTTCGCTCCGCTTTTTGTGCAAGGAGCAATCCCTTCTCATCGCCCACAGCGGAGAATCTTCTCCTTGCTTCCTCCAAATATTGTATAGCGCGTTGCCTGTCGCCTTTCTCCGCCGTTGCTATCGCAAGATTGTAGTATGCCCTTGCAACCCAGGGAGTCTCTCCTTCCGTTTCGAAAAGTTCCCGGGCTCTGGAGTAGTCTTTGATGGCGTTTTCTATGTCTCCCTTCCTGTAGAAGGCGTCACCCCGCTTCAGGTAGGCTCTGGCATAATCGGGTTTCAGTTTGATGGCTTTTGTCAGATCCTCGATGGCGCCGTCCAGATCACCTTTGTAATACTTCGCGTTGCCACGGTTGTTATATGCTCTTGCATCCTGTGGGTTCAGTTCTACGGCTTTTGTATAATCAGCGATGGCACCGTTCAGGTCACCCATTTCCGCTCTCGCAAAGCCACGGTTGTTATACGCCGCCGCATAGTCCGGCTTCAACTCTATCGCCTTGGTGTAATCCTCAATCGCTCTGTCATACTCCCCTTTGTTTGCCCACGCATTGCCGCGGTTGTAATACGCTTGCGCGAGGTCCGGTTTCAACTCTACAGCCCTGCTGAAATCCTCTATCGCCTTATCATACTCTCCTTTATCCACCCACGCAATGCCGCGGTTGTTGTATGCCTCCGCATAGTCCGGTTTCAACTCTATGGCTTTTGTGTAGTCAGCGATGGCACCGTCCAGGTCGCCTTTAGCCGCTCTGGCATCGCCACGCTTGAGGAAGAACTCTGCTTTCGCCGCATCTGTTATTTCTACATCGCCCCCTTTTCGCATTTCCTGCTCATAACGTCCTGCAGTCGCCAGACAATATGCACACTCAATTATGTGCCTTAACTGCTCATCAGAAAGGGAGGTGACCTCCCCTTTCGCCAGGGTAAGTGATATCTCCAGTGCGTCATCAGGGCAATCTGCCCCCGGGAAGACGCCGGTAAGGAAGAATGCCTCATAGCACTCCCGACACTCTTTCAAATGCGAAAAAACATAGTGCCAGAACCGGTCGTCCTCTTCTTCCAGCCCATCATCCGGTCGCATCGACTCCAGCAATTCCATCAACTTTTCACAGAATCTTTTCTTGCCGTTTGCCATTGTCATTCTCCTTAAAAGAAATCCTTCCCGAACCTTCTTCTCAACTCGCTCCGAAGTTTCTTCCTAACGCGGCAACAACTTTGTCTCAAACTTGCTTCCTTCTTTTTCAAAATAGTCTTATCTATGTGAACCGCAACATCATCGCTTCCGCTGGATTGCAGAACGAGGCTTATCTGGTCAGGGGAATACTCAAAAAGTTGAAGAACAAGTATCACGTATGGCTCGGGGATTTTTGCGTCTTGCATGATTTTTGCAACCGCACTTGGATGAAAGTTGGAACGAAGCATCTCAATTAGCGCAATCCGTTCATAAGGAATTTTTACGTCAGGTACAGCCCGTAAAATAAGAGCAGCGAGCCCCTTCCTGTCAGCCGGAGTTCCGTGCTTTTCAAAGTGTTCCAAGAGTCTTTGGAGTTCAAATATTTCCTCTTCCTCAGAAGTCTTCTCCTCTTTTCGAATAGCCATCTCGACAGGAGTGGGTTCAGTGGAAGCCGGTTCAGGCGGTGCCATCTCGTCTGTTCGGGTTTCATAGAGAAGTCTTTCCCGCTTCCTTTGTTTTGCCGATTTTTTTCTTTCGGCCATCAACACGTTGTTCATTACCGCGAAAACAAAAAGGGCAACGGACCCTTTGTCACGCAGGGATGCTAAGATTCGTTCAGGATTTTTGTTAGCAATTTTTATACATGTTTCAAGAGTTTTGCCAATGATGTTTCGAATCATATCTTCATCGTGAATCCCTCGTTTAATAATTCGTTTCCTCATTGCCTCGATATTCTCTTCCTTAGAGAAGAATTCCCTGATCAACCTTTCCGCCTCTTCAGGGAGCATTGGACTCTCCTCCAGGACAGCGGAGGTCTCTTTTGCCGTTTCAGGCTGAAGCCTTGGGTTACTCTCTGCTCCCATCATATCCATGTTCCTCCACCTCGTCTATTTTTGTTAGTGCTTTGCCAAATCATATGTGACAGGGTTTCACAGATTTTTTGAGCATTCCCTTACAAAAACTTGGTTGTGGGATCTGCTTTGGGGAAGTGCCGGGCTGCGTAACTTAGGTCAAATTTTTCTTTAGGAAAGCGTCACATCTTGCCTTCCGTTTTCGCTTATACAGTTGGAGCGACCGATTGGAGGATGTGCCATGCCATTGATTATTAAGGACAGAAACGGAAACGAAGTGCTGTTCGAGCGTTTTGCCTATGGAACCCCCAAAAGTTTGCTGGAGCGACTTGGTAAGGCACTTGAGAGACTCTCTTATGGGAAGGTTCATCTGGATGGGGTGGAGAGAAACTGGGGGATTGGATTCGCGACGCATCCTGGATTTGTTCGGGAAAAGAACGAAGATTTCGCGGTTGCGTTTTCGATTGGTGATGTGCAGGTAGGGATTGTGGCAGATGGACTTTCACATCCTGCAGGAGGGTGGTGGGCATCTAGGGCGGCTGTGCTAGTTGCTGCGTGGACACTCGCTAGAGGGATTGATCGGTCATTGCGTTCCGGCAACACACAGGGTGTTGTTAGTTGGCCACACAGGTTTGCACTGCAGGCTGTTCATAACGCGGCGCGGATTCTTGAACACCTTAGACAGCAGAACCCGGAACCTTTCAAGTCCGGCCGTACAACACTGATCTGCGTGGTAGCAACGCGTAATTATGTGGGGTGGGCTCATATTGGAGATGGTGCGTTGTGGCTGCTGCGTCCTGCGGATGCTTCTTTCCATTCGCTTATTCAGCCGCAGCGCCTGGAACCTCATTCCTCAGTGGTTACCGGGTCTCTTGGTTTTCCGCTTGAGGGGGTTGCGGAATGCGGTGTTGTGAAACGAGTAAGGGGCGACTTTATCGTTGTCTGCACAGATGGGGTCTCAGACTATGTTGTTTCACCGCCGTCATTCTGTTCCACGCTTCTTGCAAAAGCCATCGAGTATAAGGGACGCCTGCACAGGATGGTGCCCGCGGTTCTGGCGCAGATGGCAGCGCTAAAAACGTCGAAAGGTTTTTATCGATGCTTGGACAATTTAAGCCTTGTCGTCCTCTGCGACGGGCAGAAGCCCGAATTCTGCGAGGGATTCTGGAAGAGGGTGTTGGAGGGCTGAAGGATGGGGCTGAAAAAAGGGAGTAAGATTTATTTCCCAAATGAGAAGGTTAAGGTGAGAGTGGGGAATGTGATCGGCCGTGGAGGTCAGGCGGTTGTGTGGAAAGCCGGGAAATATGTGGTGAAGGAGTTCTCCCCTGTACTCAATCAGCGTGGGCGACGTGGCTTCTCCGCAAAACACATTATGCAACGGCTCTGCTATCTTCGCGACCTCCATCTTGACCGTAAGAACGGACTGATTGTGCCGCCCATCGATGTAATCCAGCAGGGAGATGTGGTGATTGCGCTTTACCGATATGTCGATGGTGTGCCTTTGGAGAAGGTTATAGAAGGGAATTGTGGCACACGTCTGAGCCTGCTTGAAGCCCTCCAGATCGCATATGATATCGCTTCCTGCCTCGACGAGTGTGAGCGCTGCGGAATCTCCCACGGCGACATTTCTGCAAACAATGTTTTGGTTGTTTTGGTTTCTCCCAATGGAGGAAGTTACTGGGTACCTTATTTGATAGACATTGACAATTTTGTGGCGCTGAACAGTTCGGTCCCTCACCCCACCCATTACGGACAACATCTGTTTATGGCGCCTGAGATATGGCACTCCGCGCTGAAAGGGCAGGAGCGTTACCCCGACCTCTTCTCTGACCGTTACAGCCTGGCGGTTCTCCTGCACTGGTTGTTGCTTCTGCGTCATCCACATTGGCGCGTGATCTGCAGCGGGAAAAATTTTCGGTCTATTAAGGAACTAGGAGCCCAACTTCTTCAGGAGATGGAAGCGGGCTGGGCTGATGACCCGTATGGAAATGGAACGACAGAGCCAAATGGTATTGGTGGATATCCTGTCTCAGTACTCGACTATCAACTCATTACCTTGCTGCGGTCCGGTTTGAGTACCGACCCGGGGTCGCGCCCCAGTGCGGGAACTTGGAAGAAAGCGCTGGAGCAGTCAATCCGTTTTACCGCACCGTGTCCTCGGTGCAACGCGCTTAACATCGTTGATGCTCTCAAAAAGTGCTGCTGGTCTTGTAAAACTCCGCTCCCTGATCCAGCGCTTAAACTGCCATCAGGTTTGAAACG
>Ga0190361_1000955_pt1 | contig 11090 bp, 7 predicted proteins | sample 48721845_MG_FD_161273 | JGI IMG/M metagenome (GOLD analysis project Ga0190361, IMG submission 161273) | Hydrothermal vent microbial mat bacterial communities from Southern Trench, Guaymas Basin, Mexico - 4872-18-4-5_MG | ecosystem: Environmental > Aquatic > Marine > Hydrothermal vents > Microbial...
AGATAACAGAAAAATTTTATCTGAGTACTATTACTGGCTTGCAGCATTTGCTTATCGGGTACATTCTCTCGATTTAGCAATGGACTATGCTGAAAAATCACTTTCTAAGTATAAGAAAAACCAAAAAGCGAAACATCTTTTAAACCACATATGGCATCATGAATTAAGGCCAAATATATGGAGTTGGTGGTTTAACTCACCGAAGTATCTGTTTAGATGGCTAAAAAGAGTATCCGGAATAATTATCTTTTTATTGATACTTTTGCCCTTGATAATAAACTTCATTCCTACTGTATTGTTTACTAAATTTAATTTAGAAAAAATTACCACTATGCTAGTTACATTACCTACTTCAGTAATTATATTTTATTTATCATTTTTTGCTCTCTTATTTCTCCTTCCCGGAATTAGACAATTAAAAACACCCTATTTTGAACTGGAGATAACAGAGTTACCTAAAAGGTCCTTTACCTCATATATGGCGGAAATATATAGTGTGTTGCTTAACGAACTTTAATCTCCGAGTACTTGTGATGTTAACTAGGTGCAAGTATCTTAAAATTAGTTTTTGAATTAAAATAATTCTCCTTCTAAATTTCTTCTAAAATTGAAAATCGGAAGCCATGATCAGCACCATTAACTCGGAAGCTCTAGAGAGGCTATCATCCAGAATTGGAATTCGAGATTGATGTATATGATTCCAATTGTGTTTTTCAGGAAGGATATCTACGATAGGTAATACCTGAGAAAGCTTGGATTAAACGGAAAGCAGATAAAGGCGTGATGTATGTAAAGCAGAAGGTGGAAATAACCGATAGGGATTATCAGGAGTTAAAAAATACCTAAACCCACCGCTACGAGAGAGTCAACTGAATTGGTTAGAATGGAATAACTTTCTCGAGGGGTTTAAGAAAGAAAGATTTTTACTGTATTTTGAACAAGTCCTAAATAAACCAAAGATCTAAAAACGTTTATAGAGAAACAACTTCACCTCCTTTGAGCCAAATCTCCCCAATGACTCAAATGCCTAAGGATTGAAAAAATTGGGATATAAGTATTGTGTTCTAGTTTTCTTACACAAACATTGTAATCTTTGGTGCTATGGGAAGTCAGAGTGAAACACAAGCGGTTTTGTTACTGATTATATGGATCTCTTACTCAATCTTTTGCAGGGGATCAAAAAAGAAGGAAAGGTAAACTCTATCGTCTCCCTTTGGAGAAACTAATAGAGAAAACAAAAGAGAAGAAACTGTTTTTGCACTAGATTACAAGAATACTATCCTTCTCAAGAAGTTGCATATGAATGTGAGTTATTACATAAAATAAAAGTATTTTTGAAGTGAATTACACCCTATCTCTGAGGTAGGGGCTTAATTTTTTTACTACATAGTCTACTGTCAACTCTTCATCATATTTGAATTCTATCAATTTATATCCTAATTTTTTGCAAAGCATTCTTTTCTTTTTGTCCCTTTCCGCTCTTTTTTTAAAACCTTCTTCTCCTCCCCAGTGTTTAAACACTCTAAAATGTTGTTCCCCCTGATATTCTATGCCCAATTTTAATTCTGGAATCCAGATATCGATCTCCAAACCTTCCAGTTCTTTCCCTCTATAATGGTGAATCACTTTTTTATCTGAAAAAATAGTCTGCACAATTTTAAATAGTTGGGTCTCCGAATTCCATTTTTCACCTATCTTAGGATAACCAAATCTTTCTCTCAGCTCATTCTCATTCTCCTTAGCTTGATTTCTCTTTAAAAGTGTAGAACTATATTTCCTTTTAGCAAACAAATTATAGTAAGGAAGAAATTTCTGGAGAAAACTAGAGTAGTACATAGAGCTTCCATAAGTAAGTTTTGGAAATTTTTTGGTACACAAATGACAAATATTTGGTTTAAATTTTATATTTCTAATACGCTCTTTCGTCTCAACATTCTTTAACGATACAAATCTGAATATATCCTGCTCAATATCGATATAATCCTCAAAGCATCTACAAGTATATATTTTCCCGCATCTTCTGCAAATAAAAATAATAGGAAAAGTCACTAACCCTATACGTACCTCATCTAAGTACACATTTTTACATTCACAATTCTCATAGTATTTTTTGAAAATCGGCTCTAAAGCCTCTCTTTTGAACCGAATCCCAAACAAACACACATATGATTTCTTTTTGCGAGGAGTTATATGATATGAGTATCCTACAATCTTAATACCCTCCCACAATATTATTTCAATATCATAACCCCCATTCTCTACTAAGACTGAGATGTTTCCTATAGAAAATTCATCATTTTTAAAAAAAGCCCACAGAGAGGGAAAGTAGTGGAAATCATTCCAATAATTGGTTGCTGTTAAACTATAATCTCCATGACCAAACTTTGAACAAAATTTTACATCCAACTTTTTATCTTCCTCAGTTAACCAATCTTTAACTATAATTGGCTCCTTTTCTACAACCTTTCCAGATATCAAATTGGCTCTGTTCCCCAAAGATACATTTCTATAGACTTTAACTCCATGTTCAATAAAAATTTTTTCCAATTCTTTTTTGAAAAATCGTCGTACATCTTGAAATAGGTCTCCTCGTTCTTCGATCTCATTAAGCAAAGCTTTTTCAAAAGTTCTTTGTATTATATCTTTATCAACGAAGACTTTAACTTTCATGCCGCTTATGATATATATACTAAAGAAACAATCTGCGTTTTTCAAAGTTTGATACAAATTTAGCTTTACAAGCCCTTAAATTGCCCTAAAGCTAAAATAAGTTACATTATTGATACGTGAAAAAAAGAAATAAGAAAAGCAAAGGTTCAAATTTTGAGAGTATTATCACTTACAAGGATAAAATTCAGCAAGGAAATTTAATTTTTGTAACACAGTTCGACGTAATCAACGTCTATAAGAGTAGAAAAAGTTATAATTAAAGTAAAAAGAGGTCCTGAAAGGTGACTTCGGAAATATAGAGGGTATATGAACTAACGACCTAGAGAGGGATGAGAAGAGAGTTATTTTTTATCATTTAAAAAGTAAAGAATCAAGGGAGGGCAATCGCGTTTTTTATATTACTCATATTTTTAATCCGGTGGCCGCAGGTTCGAGTCCTGCACGGCCCATTTTTTAAGGGCTCTTATGAAACCACATACTTTATCCTACCATCACCTCCTCGTACATCGAGCAAATGCAACCTAAAGCGTCAAATTCCAAATTTTCCCGGGAGTTTCGGGAAGAGCCTAGTGAATTTTATTTCTTTAAGTCCACTCAGAAATCTAGTAAGTCTCTCGATCCCAATACCAAATCCCGCTGAAGGAGGGACACCCTCTTCAATGAGTGAAAGATAAATGTCATAAAAGTCAGCGTCAATTCCCTTTTTCATGAGCATCCTTTTCAATCTTTCCGGTCTCCACTCCCTCTCTCCACCTGATATTGCTTCCCCGAACCCTTCAGGATAAAGGAGATCAAAATCAACCATGGTACCAGTCTGATGGTCTTCTCTATAGTAGAATTCCCTCAGTTGCGAGGGGAAATCTATTACCCACAGTGGCTGCGAAGCCTTCTCCGAGAGTCTGTACTCAAAATCATCTCCATATTTTTCCACAGCTTCACTATAAGTAATCCTTGGAAACGGCCTTTTCAAACGAGGCAATCTTCTTCCGAAGAAACTTAATTCTTCCTCTCCCTGGACTCTTTCAAATAGGTAAAGGAGCATTTCTTCGATGAAGTCCATTATCTCTTCCCTTGACGCCTCTCTTATTTCAAGGTCAAGCTGGACAAATTCTACAAGATGCCTGCTTGTGGTCGCTTTTTCAGGAGGTTCAATTCTGAAGTTAGGAGAGAAGATAAAGATCTTTTCAAAGCTCAGCATGGAAAGCTGCTTATGGAAAATCATGCTTTTGGTCAGCTGAAATCTGTGACCATAGACATCAAAAAAAATAGCCTCATAAGGAGATGAGAGAGGGTCTGTGATAGGAGATGCTATTACAGGGAATAGTTCAATAAAACCCTTTCTCTCAAGATATGTTCTCAACATAAATATTATTTTGCTTTTCAACCTATTTACCATATATGTTTTTTTATCTAATAAATGTCTTCTTATACAAAGAACCTCTTTTATTTTTTCCATGTCTTTACCTCCTTTACTATTTTTTAGGGAATTTTAAGGAAGTATTTTTAAGGTTATATAAAAAGAAATACACGTCCCCCGCTGTTAACGGGGGACGTTATTATTGAAGAAATTAATAATAAGAAGTGGCATTAAAAACTGGTAAATAAGCCCAGAAATTATCTTAGAATCTCTTTTATTTATTTTATCTCTCAATACACTTTCCATCCACATCCTAATAAAAGTTTAAACTCTCTGTTAAAAATAATCAACTTTTTTCTCTACTTAACTACATATCACCTCATCTTTACAATTTTTAACAAATTACACGTCTTTATACCTCCGGCCTTTTTATACGAAATTTTGAGAAAATAAATCCCTGCTTGGACTTTCTTACCATTTTGCTCTTTACCATCCCAGAGGACACCATGAGCCAGGCAAGAAAAATCAGTATTTAATGTTCTCACAAGCCTGCCGGTTAAATCATAAATCTCCAGAACCACTTTCTGTTTTTCGTATACATTATCCCATTGAGTATCTTCTGTATTTATACATTTAATGCTAACAGATGTGGAAAACGGATTTGGAATTACCCTGAAGTTGAGAGTGTTGAATAAAAGGTCATGCTCTTTCTCTTCTACACCTGTAAAGAAACCTAATTCAGCCCACACTCTGTATGAAGAATAAGGATAGGGTGTAAAAGAGGAATATGCTGTAAGATAACTATATCCGTGAGCAGCAAGACTCGGCTCCTTACCCTCACTCACTTTAAAGGAATCAATGATACTACCATCCATTGATAGTTTCACTCCCAGCACTTCTCCTTCTCTCTGGCCAATAATGAGATATCCATCGTCACAGAACTCAACTCTTGGCATATGCAGATACAAAGGAATATAACATGTATCCCTCGGCTCTCCGCCTACACTTAACCATTTTCCAATCAACCCTCCTCCACTTTGATATACACAGAAATAGTTGCTTCCATCATAGGTTAGGGAAGGACAGCTCCCCTCTCCGATTGGAACCCTGAGGTAAAGAATACCGCCGTATCCCCCTATAGATGAGCAAAATACACTATCAATAAAAAAATCTGTTTCACCCCAAGCAATTAAATAACTATTATTATAATCATTGAAGCAGACTGAGACAGAACCCAACATGAATGCTGTAGAAGGAGTATTTGAAATATCTATTGGAGGTTGCCATATAAGACCTCCTGTATCAATGTTACAGACATACACTCCTGTAGGATAGCTTAGCTTTATCCAGCTTATACAAAATGTATTTGCTCCCCCATCCACATCAAGAGCAGGGATATAACTGATGCTATCTTCAATTAGCAAAGTTTCAGCCACTGCCATACCATCTCTTGTGATCCTTTTTCCTTTAATGGTTGAATCACTTGCATCTTGCCATACACAGAAATAATAAGGGTCTTCATAAGCAACAGCGGGCAATTCTCCTCGAAAATCAACTCTAATTTTCTTCAAGGGATCTCCTGTAGAATTAAGCAATTCCCCTTCAATACCTAAAAAATCGTCCTGCCACACAACCAGCATGCTGTCACCTCCAAACGCACAATCCGGCCTTCGTTGGATTGTTGCGGTTATTCCTACATTTTTACAATACCAGCCATCAAGAAACACACCATCTTCATCTATACGACTACCAACAATTCCCATCCTGTACGATTCAGTATGTTTCCATAATGCAAAGTATACATTGTTGCAGAAGGCTACATCAGTATAAATCCGGGAAATTATAAGAGAATTAGTTGAACGATGATGAGAAACTACGGTTCCATCTGTTTGAACCAATGCATTCACTACATCCTTATATCCGTAGTTTTCAATATAGGTTACAATAAATTTATTACCATCTGAGGCAACAGCAGGGTATAGCTCATCATAAGCACTTGCTTGGGATATTAAGATAGAGGGGTCGTCCAATACATTACCATCCCCATCCACTCTTGTGCCGTATATATCCTTATCACCTTCTCTTGTGTCTTCCCACACACAGAGCCAGTAACCATTACAATAGCCTACGCGGGGATTTGACCGACTTCCTGTAGCATTAACCAACTTTATTCCACCCACATCCAGAACAGTTCCATCTGGTGTCACTCTTGCACCGTATATCTCCCAGTAACCTCCCCTATTATCCACCCAGACAACAAAAAAATTAGTACCATTGAAAGAGATATTCGGAGAACCTTGAGTACCTGTCTCTGCACAAATTGTAAATAATGTGGAAACATTGCCATCAATGCTAACAGTTTTTCCTTTGATATCACCATCCAGTGTTGCCCAAACCACCATATACCTGGAGGATCCATCATATGCAATTCTCGGAGAGTAAACATCCTCGTTCATAATGGTAATTCCAAGGGTGTCTATAACCTCATTCCCCTTCACTCTTGCCCCCTTTAAAGATGCACTATCACACCAGACAACAAAGTAATTATCACCATCCGCACTTGTGTATCCGAATGCAATTGCAGGATAACGTTGACTATAAGTTTTTCGAGATATCAAAATTCCACAGGTGTCCAGAACCTCACCATCTGTTGATATTCTTGTCCCATATATATGACGATACTCTTCTCTCTCATCTTCCCATACAGCAAAGAAACTGAACGTTCCTCTTGCAATTGAGGGTCTATCTTGACCTCCAGGAAGCCAGTAGATCGGCGGCTCGGGGTCTACCATGAAACTCCCGGATACTTTCCCGATCATCAGACTGAAAAAGAGGATACTTAAGAATACTATACTTTTAGAACTCATTTTACCACCCCCTCCATTCAGATTCTGATATACTTAATATAAACCAAAAAAAATAAAAGTCAAGGCTCGGTATTAGCAGTCTTCACACAACATCCGGATTTATAAATAGATCTATCCACGGAAACTGTGGATAGCAAACTGGGATACCAGAAATTCCAGGCTCTTTTTTTCTTTATAATCACCAGATACTCAATCCCGCTCGTAAAGAGATATGCCCAGAAGACCATCTTCAGATGCTGAAAACCGATTCGTTGATTCCACAGAATGGCGTCAGAAAGGACCACTGGGTTAACTCATATCCAAAATGGAGTATAATAAAGATAAATAGATAAATTAATGACTTAATAAATATGTTCATGCCCACCTCCTTATCATGCTGTGTGAAATAATATAGCAATAAAAAAGAAAATACAAAAACTGAGAATGAGTCTCATTTGCTCTTGACAGTTCTCATATTTTTATTTAAATTAAATAAACTCAACCTAAAAGGAGGTGTGAGTGATGTGGTGGGTACCATGGTTTGGATGGGGAAGAGGCTGGGGACGTGGTAACCCGTTCCCCTTCTGCAGATTTTTCCCATGGCTACCCAGAGGATGGAGATGGTTCATGCCACTTGCTCCATACTATCCATCCACTGTGTACCCCTACTGGAATCCGTACTACGGTTTCACATTCTATCCACAGTACTATTATCCCCAGACCCCTTATACAACGTCATCTATTCAAACTAAGCAAGCCTGAAAGGAGGTGGTCGTATGTTCTACTACCTTTGGGGGAAAGGATATAACCTTCTTCCCTATATCTGGTATAAGATGCAGATCTTAAACCCATGGTTCCTTTACTTCTATCCACCTATCCCCAAAAATACAGAACTGGAAATGCTTAAAGACTTCAAAAAGACCTTAGAAGAAGAGCTGCAATGGATTGAGGAAAGGATAAAAAGCTTAGAAGAAGGAAAAGAGAGCTAAGGAATCTGGATTAAGGAACATCTTATTGCATAATATTATTGTATTTTGCCGTAAGTTCTTCACGTGGAATAAGAGGGTGACTTATTGCCTCGAAGATTTCTTTTCTCATCTTGCCCTGGGTCACAAATTCATAACCTGCCTTTTTAACGGCATTTAATACAGCTTTCCCCTCTTCCGTCACTTTATCATTCTGCCTTAAGAGAAATGCATGGGGTCTTAATCCTGCTCCGGCAAATTTAACACCGGCAGCTTCTGCAAGTTCTCTGACAATGCGAACTACTGTATCAAAGTTTTCCAGTTCCCACCATCCTCCAGCGGAAAAGAGTGCAATTTCCTGAATTTTTACATCCTCATGAAATCTCGATAAAACGACTTTCCTACACATTTCCAGAATTCTTGCTTTCTCTGGCCTTTCGGAAAGCATCATCCTGTGGTTCGTATCCAAGCTCCTCCCTTGCATTAGAAATATCCCAGAAGGAACCTCTATTGTTTGAAACCCCGTAATAGATTCCGAATTTTACATCCGAAGACAGGCTTTTTTCAACGAGCTGAACGAGATCATTGTGACTGAGCCATATTTTCATGAGTCTTTTATTATCTGTTGGATCATCATTTCTTAAAACGGCTCCAATTCTCAAGCAAATGGATGAAATTCCATAGAGTTCAAAATATTCTCTTGCAAGCGCTTCCCCAAACACCTTACTTACAGCATAATCACTGTCAGGCCTTATGGGGTCGTATACTGTTATTTTCCTGGGGTTCTCCTCACTATAAAGTTCCGGATTCTCATAACATCCTGTAACATGGTTGGAGCTTGCAAAGACAATTTTATTAACCCCGAATTTTTTGGCACATTCATAGATATTTTTTGTGCCTATAATATTATTTTTAAGCACAGACTCCCATGGCGCATAAACTCTGGGGTCCGCTGCAAGATGAACCACATAATCGGGCATAACTTCTCTGAAGACTTTTTCAATCATCGGATAATCTGAAATATCAACTTTGAAGTACTTGGGAAAGCAGGAATCTTTTATATCCACACCGTAGATTTCATACCCTGAAAGAGCTTCCCTTAATATTCTCCCTATAGTTCCCTCTATTCCAGTAATTAACAATTTTTTCTTCATTTAAGTTACTCCTTATTAAAAAATTAATAGGCTATTGATCTATATTTACGAAAACTTATTAAATATCTGTTTTCTTACAGCACCGGAAAATATTTCTCTATCTCATATTTTGTCACTTTTGTTCTGTAGTCGTCCCATTGTGCTTTCTTTGAAGCGATGAGTTTTTCAAAGGCAGAATCTCCCAGTACTTTTCTTACAATTGTACCCTTCTCGGCCTCCATAATCGCTTCAATCAAGCTTCCTGGTAAGGATTCAATCCCTTTCTCCTTCCTTTCTTCAGAGGTAAAGTGATACACATTCTCCTCCATTGCAGGTGGGAGCTCATATTTTTTCTTTATACCTTCAAGACCAGCGGCAAGGAGGACTGCAAAGACCAGATAGGGGTTGCAGGCAGGATCAGGTGAACGATACTCCACTCTCATGGATGACCTCTTCTCCAATGGAATAGCGGGAATTCTCACCAGTGGGGATCTATTGTATCTTCCCCAGCATATGTATACAGGAGCTTCATATCCTGGAACAAGTCTCTTATAGGAATTGATCCACTGGTTGGTAACAAGGGTTATCTCTCGGGAATGTCGTAACAACCCCGCAAGAAACCCACGCCCCGTTTCTGAAAGATGGTACAGATCGCTTTCATCAAAGAAAGTGTTCTCTTTCCCTCGGAAAAGTGATTGATGAAGATGTAAGCCACTGCCATTGATCCCCTCCACAGGCTTTGGCATAAATGTAGCATAGTATCCATTCTTTTCAGCCACATATTTTACAATAAATTTTACTGTTACCAAGGCATCCGCCATTGTGAGGGCATCACTATATTTAAGATCTATTTCATACTGTGAGGGGGAACCTTCGTGATGGATATACTCCACTTCTATTCCCATGGAAGCTAGGAGTTCCACAGTTTCCCTTAAAAGAGCTTCACCGGTATCAGGTGGTATGTAATCAAAATACCCCTTGAAATCCAGAAACTCGGTGCCCTTACGGGATTTAAAGTAGAAAAATTCAAGCTCTGGACCCACATAATAGGTAAATCCTTCTTTCTCTGCATCTTTAAGAGCTTTTCTGAGTATCCATCTGGGAGAATCTTCATAATAATTACCATCGGGAGTCTTCACGTCACAGAAGACTCTGGCGATTTTGCCCACACTGCTTTCCACAGGGAGAATCACAAAGGTGGATAGATCCGGATACAAGGACATGTCACTTTCTTCAATCCTTGCAAATCCCCTGATGGAACTGCCATCAAATGAAGCTCCCCACGTGAGAACGTCATCCCATCTTGAAGCAGGTATGGAGACACTCTTGAGACTCCCCTCCAGATCTGTAAACCAGAGCTGGATGAATTTTATCCTCTCTTCTTTTATGATTTTTCTGATCTCTTCCCTATGCATTCTCTCCTCCTTCAAAATAATGGGGATATTATAAATGAAAAAAAACTTTATTCAAAAAAATCTTTTTTCGTATCGGCATTGAAGAAATAGCGTCGTTACCGGCCTAGAGAAGTAAAACTTTTTACCAGTATTTCTGTTTCCTCATATTTCCAGCTGAATATCTTATGCCACAGAAGGTTGCCATCTCTATCGGTTTTGATTAAATAAACCTCCCTGTCCCCCCTGCTATAGGATTCTGTGGTACCGGCTATAATATAGCCCCCATCTGCTGTTTGCTGTACTGAACTGGCCAGATCATTTCCCAACCATCCAAAGGTTTTATACCACAGCATATCGCCTCTTGAATTTGTTTTCACAAGATACACATCATCTCCACCCTTTCCTTGGGAATCTGTCCATCCGGCTATAATATATCCTCCCTCTTTCAGCGGATTTACATAAGCCCCGGATTCATTGTGTCTCCCCCCAAAGGTATTTCTCCATAATAAATTTCCCTCTGTATCAATTTTAAGAAGCAATACATCATCTCTACCTGCCCCGTAAGATTTTGTCCATCCTGTAACAATATATTCTCCTTCTACCTCTTTTACACTATAAGCTCCATCGTCCTTCTCACCCCCGTAAGTATTCTGCCAGATGAGTTTTCCATTACCATCTACCTTTAAAACATACACATCTTTGTTTTTGCTAAAGGATGAAGTCCA
>Ga0190361_1000956_pt1 | contig 11071 bp, 9 predicted proteins | sample 48721845_MG_FD_161273 | JGI IMG/M metagenome (GOLD analysis project Ga0190361, IMG submission 161273) | Hydrothermal vent microbial mat bacterial communities from Southern Trench, Guaymas Basin, Mexico - 4872-18-4-5_MG | ecosystem: Environmental > Aquatic > Marine > Hydrothermal vents > Microbial...
CAAAAACATAGAATCCGGCATTGTACAGGTTTTCTTCAAACATATACCGAAAGAATTCATCATATACAGCGACTCCATTTCGTTGAATAATTGCCCTATCAATATCAAACAGCTTTCTTCCAAGAACGTACTTATCTAACAGGAAGAAAGCAACGGTTATATCATCTACAAATTCGGGCTTTAAAAAATTGCGAACTTTACTATTTGTTTTGTTAAGTACTGTCCTCAAACCCTCCACTCTTTCTGGATACTGCAATGCATAAAGCAGTAAAGCCATAGCATGCATGCAGAAAAAATCAACATACTTTGGCCCTCTCTTCAAACCATTGAAATAACTTTCATTGCACTGGCATTTCACCTTCCAATTAGTTTGGTCTGTTCTGTAGGCATAAATAGAAACATTATACTCATTGCCTCGTGTTTTTCTCGGAACAGTACCAACCAAGCTGCCTCTTGTTGCTTTTGCTCTAATATCTTCAAACGATCTTTCCCAGAATTTCACAATCCCATCATGCTCTTGTTTGATCCTTTCCCTAACGTATTTCGCTGGATTACCTTCTTTTTTAAGCATTTGCTCAAGTTTTTTCGCCTTCCTTTTTCCAACATCGTTTTTTCTTGCAACAAACCATCGATTAAAGTATCTATTAACTATTCTCTCCAATTCACTTGCTGACATAAGCAGAATTTTAGCCTGAATCATAGAGGTCGGCGGCAAATAAACGAAAGAATCACCTGCATGAAATCCAAGCCCATAGCGCCTTCCACATAAGCCAAGAGTGACTTGTCCTTTTTTCATCTTAAACAGATTATTAAAACACCCCTTTACTAAGAAGAACTATGAAATAAGTATTAGAAGATTTTAAATTTATCTGCTTGCATCAGCTTGCCTTTCGAGTTCGTACTTTTTCGTTATAGCATTTGACTGCGGACTGCATTCGTAAGCAGCAATAATCTCATTAGCTAAACTTTCTGCAATACCTGTCTTTGTATTAAAACATTTATGATAAGCTCCCTGTGCAATATGTCTTAAAGCAAGATCGATCCTTCTCTGCGGAGCGCAATCGACTGCTTTTGGATATCTTGCACCGCCGTATTCAATGGCAATAACCTCATCCCTTGGAGCAGCATTTTCCAAAGCCTTAACAAAAACTTTTATAGGATTTTCACCTGTTTTCTTTGCAATAATATCAAATGCGCCTTCCACAATTCTATAAGCATTCAGCCATTTTCCAGTAAATTTGTAACTCGTTTTGAAATGCTTTTTTCCTTTATGTCCGCTAACCATAATTTTGTTAATCAACCTTTCAACAATAAATGCCTTGTTTTTGTAAAATCTTTTACAAGCATATCGTGCAAAACTTCTTGGCACTATCTTCGGTTCGAGGTTAATGTATTTAACAAGTCCTTTATCTTCAACTTTAACGCCTTCCACACTCCATTTTCCAAAGACTTTTAGTTTTTCAGCCATTTTCAGCTTTTTACCTTCTTGCCTTTTCAATCTTTCCAGCAAGTAAAGCACTTAAAGATTGATCATTAACAGCAACGACCTTCCATCTTACACCTGGAATATCCCCCTTTGCCCTGCCCATCTTCCCGCCGATAAACTCAACGGTTACTTCATCGTGTTCATCAATAAACTTGGTTGCGCCGCTACCAGGAACAAACGCCGTAATTTGCCTGCCGTTTTTAATAAGCTGTACTCTTACACATTTTCTCATAGCACTATTTGGCTGCTTTGCTTCAAGTTGTACTTTCTCCAAAACTATGCCTTTTGCCATTGGAGCCCCTTCTAATGGATCACTCTTTTCTTTCAATCTAAAAATTCTTCTAATGTATTTTCTATCATGCCGTCTACCTTTTTTTCTTTGTTTTTTCAATTTCCTTCCAGCAAACAAGCCCCTTGATTTCTTTGCCATGTTTTAGATTTTCATACCTTTGATTTAAAAATTCTTCGGTATTCTGATTTCTTTTATATTATTAAAAAATCTCTTAACGATTTTCTCTGCTAATCTGAGATTTTCAGCATTTTTACCGATCATCTTCCCTCTTTCGTGCTTATCTTTTGGCGTTATTAAAATCATACCATCTTTTTTCTCAAGGCGCTCAATCTTGCACGGAAAGAAAACATTCCTGATGAATTGCTCAAGTTCATCACTGTACTCTACTATTTTTATCTTTTTCTTTAATGCCTTTTCAATTTTATCTACATTCTTTGCCTTTACACCAAGTGCTTTTCTTATATCTCCTTTTTTAACAACAAAAACAATCCTGTCATTGTGTTCAAAGCAATCTTTTACTCCAGCCCCAGTAAACATTTCAAAGATAGAAATAAAACGCATCGATTTTATATTGTACTTTACTCTCATTTATTTCCTCCGCGTTTTTGTTTTTGTTTTTGCTTCTTTTTTAATCCCAAGAACAGCAATAAAGAAAGGTTTCCTACAAAACATACCGAGTTCTTCATTTGTTTTCTTTAACTTGCTAACTTTACATTCAGAAAGCTTAGCTAAGTATTTAATCTCCTTTTCGATATCTAGTGGACAATTCGAAGAAAGATATACTTCCTTAATTTCATCTCTTTTCAAACCTTTTACTACTCTTTCTACCCCAATAACTGCCTTTTTTTCATCAACAGCCTTCCTTATGTCTTTCAGTACCATTTTATTTCAGCTTTGTGACAAGTCCAGGAAGCCCTGTTCCAACAGGAACCGGTTGATTAACCATAACATTCTCAACGACCGAGCTTAGTTTATCCTCTTCTCCAATCAAAGCAGCGTTTATTAAATGTTTTATTGGAGTTTCAAAGCTTGCCCTTGCCAAAACGCTGGCTTTTTCACTAACAACACCATACCTTGTGATCCCTTTTATCTTTCCTGTAGCACACATCATATCAGCCACCAGCATTATATGCCTCACGTCCACATTCAAACCTTGCGACTCCATCACTTTCATAACTTCATTAATGATCGCTTCTCTTGCGGCTTCTATGCCCAAAACAGCAGCAATTTCGTGAATATCATTCGTTAGTGTTCTTTTTTCATCTACTTCAGGCATTCGTAAAATCTCTTTTAGATTCGATCCTGCTGTTATAATAATATATTCGTCTCCTCTCTTAACAACCAAAACCTGCTTTATTCCTTTAACCCCCCTTATAAAAGTACCCTTCAACTTGTCTTTAAGTTTATACAGTTCTAGTAGTCCTCCTTCTTTTTTTAGCTTAATCTCCAACCCCCTCTCACTTTCTTTTACAGAACTTTTTGTCTGCTTTTTGACAGCCTTTATCACAGTGCTAAGATTTATTCCAAGATCACGCATCTTTTCCATATCGAGAACAACCTCAACAGTCATGCTTCCAACATTAACAAGGAATTCTTCAGCTAACTGGCCAAGCTTTGTTTCTCTTATCGAGAGGGCGATCTTCTTTATGTCTTTCCCTTTATTATAAGGTGACTTAAGATATATTTCCATCATCGGTGTTTGAATTTCCTTTCTCCCGTCAAGAATTTCAATTATTCTCGGCAAACCGATAGCAACACTCATTTCAGCGACGCCAGCAAAATGGAATGTGTTGAGTGTCATCTGCGTACCGGGTTCACCAATACTTTCTGCGGCAACAAGACCGACGCATTCGCCAGGTGCAATACGGGAAGCAAGATATTCCTCTTTCAATTTCTCAAGCGCAGCTTTTAGTTTAGTTTTTCCAAGATTTGCTTGCTGAAGCTCTTCAATAATATTTGGAGGCAATATCTTTGCATACTCCTTAAATTCTTTTAAATCAGACATTTGATACCACCGACTGAACATTTATTTTTCCGCCTTCGCTTTTTGAAACATCAATGCCATCTTCACCATAAGTAAATTGAATTATATTGCCGCCAGCTTCCCTCACTGTTCCGTCATATTCGACTTTTAAGTCCTGTAAAGCATTTGCTAATCTTCTATACAAATAGCCGCTCTTCGGCGTTCTAAGTGCAGTATCCATTAATCCATCTCTTCCTGTTATTGCTGCAAAGAAAAATTCATGGGGCAGCAAACCTTCCTTATAACTCCTTCTAATAAATCCATGCGCAGCAGGACCAAGATCATACTTTCTAAAACAAGATAAAGTTCTGTGTTTATAACCACGTTCGATCCTCTTCCCCCTCAAAGCCTGCTGTCCAACTGTTGCACTCATCTGAGTTAAATTAAGGTAATTTCCCCTTGCACCGCTTTCAGCCATAATCTGGAAAAACGAGCCAGAAACATATTCTCTTATCAGTTCGCCTGCTTTGTTTCTTGCCCTGTTCAACAATTCCAAAATCTTCAACTCAACGGTCTCTAGCAAAGTTCTACCAGGATAAACTTCAAGCATTCCTTGTTGATACAATCCTATCACATTTTCAGCTTCCTCTTCAGCCTTATCAAGAATCTCCTTTATCTTCAATTTAATTTCCCCTGGTAGATCCGCATCAGCCAAACCAGCAGTAAACCCATACTTTAGCAACACTTTAATTCCAAGCCTAAATATCAAACCTATTATTTCAATAGTTTTCTCAGAACCATACTTTTTGTGCAATGCCCTTAACATCAAACCAGCTTCTGGACCAAGGCATCCCTTATCCATAACTCCTTTAATCAATTTTCCATTTTTTATTATAACTTCATAATCACCTTCTTCGTTAACACCTCTTGAACTGCCAACAAAACAAAAATCCTTTGGGAATATACAACTAAAAACTTCTTTTCCAGAAACAAATTCCTTATTCGGCAGCCTGCTAAAATCTTCAACACCAATGCTAGCTAAAAGATCAACAGCCTCATTTCGTTTTAACTTCATACCTTTTGTTAGCAAGTAATTGCCACTGATTGCATCTTGAATACAACCCATAATTGCCAAGCCGTATCTTGGCGAAATCAATTGCGTTGGAATCGCCATAAGCTCTTTAGCTTCTGCTCTTGCTTCTTCTGTTTGAGGTATATGTAAATTCATTTCGTCGCCGTCAAAATCAGCATTATAAGGATGACAAACAGCAGGATTTAGTCTAAATGTTTTGTAGGGCAAAACCTTAATCCTATGAGACATCATGCTCATTCTGTGCAAAGAAGGTTGTCTATTAAAGACAGCAATATCGCCATTCAATAAATGCCTTTCAACTACATAACCAGGAGCGAGTTCCTCGAGCAATTGTTCTTTGGTTTCGTCAGTAATTTTTTTCCTCTTTCCGTCAGGCCTTATAACATAATTTGCTCCGGGATAATTTGTTGGACCTACCCTAACAAAATGCTTCAGATATTCAATGTTCCATTCAGTAACCCTTTCTGGTACTGTTAGTTTCATTGCAACAACCAAAGGAACACCGACCTCATCAAGCATAAGCATAGGATCAGGACTTATTACTGTTCTCGCACTGAAGTTTGTTCTCTTTCCAGCAAGATTATGCCTTATTCTTCCTTCCTTGCTTTTAATTCGTTCAGTTAGTGTTTTTAGAGGATGTCCGCTCTTGTGTCTTGCAGGAGGAATTTGTGCAATGGTATTATCAAAATAAGTGGTAATATGATATTGCAACAGCTCCCATAAATCTTCGATAATTATCTCGGGCGCTCCAGCATTTATATTCTCGAATAATCGCTGATTAATCCTAACTATGTCCCCGAGCTTGTGCGTTAAATCATCTTCGCTTCTTTCACCAGTTTCAAGCGTAATGCTCGGCCTCATAGTTACTGGCGGTATTGGCAAAACAGTAAGTACAGCCCATTCAGGTCTCATTGCTTTTGGATTTATACCGAAAATCGCAAGATCATCATCCGGAATTTTTTCAAGCCTCGCCCTTATCTCAATTGGACTCAGCTTCTTTTCGTTCTCTAAAAAAGTGGTCGGCTTTTCTAATGTAATCTTTAACTGTTTAGTTCCGCAATATGGGCATTTATTTATCGTCTTTAATTTAGTAATAATCTTTTTAATTTCCTCTCTTCTCCTTTCAATACCTTCCTCTTCCTCGATTTTTTTTAACTTTGTTTTGTAGCGTGAAATAACATCAATAGGAATCAGAATTCTTCCGCAATCTTTGCATGTGCATCTAAGCAAGTCATAAATCAGTTTAACAAACTTGACATGTACCACCGGCCTTGCAAGTTCGATATAGCCAAAATGTCCGACGCATTCCTTTAGCCTGCCGCCACATGTTTTGCACCTCAATCCAGGATCTATAACTCCGAGCCTCAAGTCCATCAAGCCGCCATCAACAGGATAACCTTCTTTATCGTAAAGCTCTGGCGTGACAATTTTAGCACTCGCCATCTTTTTAATAACCTTTGGACTTAGCACTCCAAAGATTATCTTATCAATCATCTTATACACGATCTTAGTATTGATTATGGGATCCACCATTTTTACGCCGATTTATTCAAAATTTATCCTTTAACTTTATTTTTGGATATATTCCTAAAGCTTTGAATTCATCTAAGATCAACTTAAACGCATAACTCATTTCTATTTCATTCACTTCTCCTTCATCGCCGCAAACAGGACAGTATAGCCTCTTTCTATAAGCATCGTGAATCGCAATTAAACCACATTTCTCACAGACAGGAACAATGGTCTTGTCCGAGTCAAATCTTTCTTTTAATAAAAGTGATGCGCCATGCGCAACAAAGCAATCCTTTTCCATCTCTCCAAGCCTCAAACCACCTTCTTTTGCTCTGCCTTCCGTCGGCTGCCTCGTTAAGAGCTGAATAGGACCTCTGGCTCTTGCGTGAAGCTTATTTGCAACCAAGTGCCTTAGTTTCAGATAATACATATTACCTACAAAGATACGCGCTTTCATTATCCTTCCAGTGATAGGATTGTACATCGCTTCAACACCATTTTCTCTAAATCCAAGTGAGAGCAATTCCTTTCTCAAATCAGCTTCGCTTTCAGCATGGAATGTCGTACCATCAATATATCTGCCCGCAAGAGCACCAACTTTTCCACCAACGAGCTCTATCAAATGCGATATCGTCATTCTGCTTGGCACTGAATGCGGAGAAAAAATAATATCTGGAACAATCCCAGATGCTGTGAATGGCATATCTGCTTCTGGGACTATCAATCCAATCACGCCTTTTTGACCATGCCTCGAGGTAAATTTATCACCAACCTCCACGGGCCTATCATCTCGCACTCTAACTTGAACGAGCTTATTTCCTTCTTCGCTTTCGGTAATTAAGACAAAATCTACTATGCCTTTTTCGCCGTGAGGAATAATCACACTACTTTCTCGTCTTGTCGCAGTACTTAAGCTATATTCATCTAAACTGCTCAAAAACCTTGGAGGGCTTGTTTTGCCAATGACAACATCGCCTTCGCTTACTTTTGCTTCTGGAAATATTATGCCGTCCTCTTCAAGCAACCTATAATCATGTTCACTTTTATACCCCACGACTTCCTTTTCAGGGATGCATATCTTATCTGTTAAACCACCGCTATATCTAAGTTCTTCTGTAACGCTGGGTCTGAAGTAAGTGCTCCTTGCAAAACCCCTTTCTATCGAACCTTTATTTACAATAATAGCATCTTCCATATTGTAACCTTCATAACTCATTATCGCAACAATAACATTCTGTCCAGCAGGCCTAGCAGCATAATTAGAAATAGTGTAAGTAAGGGTTTTCACAATTGGAACTTGAGGATAATGCAGCAGATTTACATCCATATCCATTCTAATCAAATAGTTTGCTACATAAAGCCCTATGGCTTGCTTAATATTTTTACCACCATAATTGACTCTCGGTGTTGGTGTATGGTTGGCAAAAGGAACCATGCTCGTTGATAAACTAAACATAGCAAAGGGTGTGATCTCCAAGTGTGTATGTTCTGGTGTTAGTTCGTCTTCACTAAAAGCAACAAAGGCATTTTCTTCTTCAGCAGCATCCAAGAATTCTATAACGCCTTGCTGGATCAAGTCATTCCATCCAAGTTCGCCTTTTTTAATTTGTTCAATGTGCTTTTCGGTTAGCAGAGGAACCCCATCCTTCACAACAATTAAAGGCCTTCTAGCTCTACCCCTTTCGCCCTCAACCCTTACTTCATTAAGATCCTCGTCGTAGTAAATATTAACATTTGGCGGAATTGTGCCACGACGTCTTTCAGCTTTAAATAGATCTACAAAAAACGTCGGATCATCTACTTCGCCAACATACTTTCCATTTATATAAACATCTGCCGGCATTTTAAATCGTTGTTCTAACACCAAGTTTTTTTAATTCATTTAATATAACGCCTTCATCACTATCGTGACTTATTATACAAAACAAAGCAAGATTCTTTCTCAGTCCAATAGGTGTTCCTTCTGGTGTTTCAATAGGGCATAGCCTTCCTAGGTGTGTTGCATGCAATTCTCTTGCTTCAAAGTTTTCCTGTTCGCTGCTAAGTGGACTAATTACTCTTTGCAGATGGCTGAGCGTTTCAACAAAATTAAGCCTCTGAATCCTTTGACAAATTCCCTGTCTATTTCCAGGCCAATTTCCTGTCGCCATCGCAGAATATATCCTTGATGTTAAAAGTTTGTTTCTTAAGATGCTTTTAATCGAGGGGAATTTTCCTCTCTTAACCATCCGCTGGAAATTGTAAAGCAGATCTCCAAGCAATATTTTGAGATTGACCCTAAATAAGTCAGCAAGCAAGTCACCGCTTAGCTTCAATCGTTTGTTCATATAGTGATCTTTATCATCAAACATTCCCTTATTAACAGCGTCGATATAACGTTTAACTATTTTGCAAAGATTTATAGCTTTGTAAATTCTATCTTCAGGTCTGTTTCCAAGATGAGGCAATAGGTATTTATCAAGCATTTCTCTCATTCGTTCTATGCGTGTTTCTTTAGGCTGTGTAATCCCAACCGTCTTTCCGATTTTATCCAAAGCTTCCTCTGCGCTTTTTACATTTGCAAAACTTACAAGATTGATTATAACCTCATCGTATTTCTTTTCCTTTGAAATAAAATTAAGAATGTCTTCATCTTTTGTGACGCCAAGCCCTTTTAAGATTAAAACAAGAGGAACCCTCTTTACCCTTGCAAAAGTAATGTAAAAAATGCCATCCTTCATACGTTCAATAGTATGCGGGATTTTCAGATTTCCCTTTTCAGAAAAGATCTTCCCAACATAAGGGCTAGGTCCAGAACTCTTATCCACTATTAACTTGTTTGCTCCAAGGTCTTCTATGCAAATAATAACTTTTTCAGTGCCGTTGATAATGAAATATCCACCGGGATCGTCGGGATCTTCCCCGTGTTGGATTAATTCTTCTTCTCGCATTCCATGCAAGTGACAATATTTACTTTTTAGCATGATCGGCATGTTCCCAAGCAAAACAGTAAAATTCTCTCTTTGAACACCATTAACATAGCTGACCATATCAAGATAAATAGGCGCTGCGTATGTTAACTTTCTCAATCTTGCTTCCATTGGAAAGATCAGCCTCCTGCTACCATCAGCTTCAATGACTTCTGGTTTCATTACGCGAACTTTCTCAAGCCCGATCTTAAATTCTTCAAGGTCCTGGGGAATGATCGGCGGAACAATCTCCTTGTTTTCATCAATAATCGCCTGAAGTTCTTTGTCAAGAAAATTGTTAAAGGATTCGATATTTGAATCAATAAAACTTTGCTCAGCGAAGAACTTTTTAATCAAAACCTCATGGCGATCTTTCATCCAACTACCCCCCTATAATAAATTGCTTTTCCAGAAGTTTTGCTTTTTCTTTCTATTTTGATGACATCACCTGCTTTTGGATTTAAATGCGCAATTGCAGGATCACTTTTCAGAATCTTTGGTAATTCTCTGAAAGTTATATTATATTTGGCAAACAGAGCCTCTTTCTCTTTTTCGCTTAATTTTGTATGTTTAGGTACAAGTACGTGTTTTGTTACATCGATCTTTCCCATTTTTATTTGGAAAAAATGGGCCGGGCGAGACATTCGGCATCTTCCTTTTGGAAAATGCCTTCGAACTCGCGACCACTCGGTTAAAAGCCGAGTGCTCTACCAGGCTGAGCTACCGGCCCACACACGCCCTGGCCGGGACATCCAGAGCCTATCCTTTATTTTCTGTTTGAATAAGCCCTTTCGAACCCGGGTCGTGGCCTCGACAGGGCCACATGATAGTCCACTACACTACCAGGGCATTTTTTGAGCGCTGATTGTATGTAATCGGCATTATTTGCTTTCTATCAGCGGAAATTTAGCTTATTTTGACTTATTTCCGCGATAGAAAGCTTTTCCGCATGATGCGATTTTATTCTTTTCTCCTTTAAAAATTTTACGCAAAAGAGGCGTTGGTCAATAGAGGCCTCCCTAAGGGCCAAATAGATTGGTCTTACTTCCTGTTGTCTTGGTTTTGTTTTTTTTATTTTTTCAAAATCTTTTCTAAATCTTTCAAATCAAAATATATTGCCTTCTTTAAAAAAGAAGCTACAACCCATGTTAGAAAAACCAAAAATCGTCAATATCAAGAAAAATTTTTAAACAAGTCAATTTTTCCAAGCTCAAAATGAGGTGGAAGGTCTCATATATAATGATCTTTTTTTGCTTGTTTTCTCTTATTATTCCTGATATTGCATTCGCTAAAAACACACAAAAAACATTAGAAGCATGCGTCTACTTTTTCTATGGCCAAGGTTGTCCGCATTGCGCAAGGGTTGAACCATACCTCGAAACTTTGGAAAAAATATATCCCGGCATTAAAATCCATAGATTTGAAATTTACAATAACAGAACGAACCTCCAACTTTTAATGAAATACTTTGATGCATATAATGTTTCAGATTATGAACGTGGCGTTCCTGTTGTTTTTCTTGTCAACAAATATTTTGTAGGTGATAAGCCAATACTTGACCATTTGCTTGATTCAATAAAGGAAAACAATGTAAGTGCATGCCCAACGTTAGAAAAGCAAACTGAAGTAAAGAAAGCAGTTACAGGTCCTGCTTCAACTGTTGAGCAGCGTTTTGGAACGATATCAATGCTTACAGTCATTGGCGCAGCTTTAGTAGACTCGATAAATCCATGCGCCATTGCAGTTCTACTTATTTTACTAAGCACATTGCTTGTAA
>Ga0190361_1000960_pt1 | contig 11043 bp, 8 predicted proteins | sample 48721845_MG_FD_161273 | JGI IMG/M metagenome (GOLD analysis project Ga0190361, IMG submission 161273) | Hydrothermal vent microbial mat bacterial communities from Southern Trench, Guaymas Basin, Mexico - 4872-18-4-5_MG | ecosystem: Environmental > Aquatic > Marine > Hydrothermal vents > Microbial...
TATTATATAAAGATTTTTTAATCCAAGATAATTACCGAGGGCCTCACTTTTATAAACTACAGGTCCACCCTCTATATCCAGTATCCTGTTTACAGGAAGAAAATCATAGTAGCGATACATACCGGGTAGATCATTCCTTATTTGAATGGAACCTTTGCGATAGTATGTCCGTAAAAGGGCTGGTTCATGTTTTTCATCACACCGAAGCCTAAAATAATTATCCTTGTATGTTTTTCCGCATCCAAGACATTTCAAAAAGTACCTTTCCATTCTCTAAACTCCTAATTATTTTTTGCTCATATAGTTTCTTATTATTCATTACAAACTGAAATACCGATAATTGTTCCTCTTATAGTATAATATTTGTATAAATTTTTGATAGGTATTATACTGCCTGGGAAAATAAATTATGATTATAGTTTCTATTAAATAATAAGGATTGCTTATTGCCTTTTTACCAATAAAACGGTGAAAAACCGGTTCATTAACTTTGAATATTGAGATTAAAATAGAATTGGATGCGTATCAATCATATTGAGGGCAGATAATCTGCATCTTGCAAAAAGGCAGGTCATATATTTAAAAACCCATAATTGATATAATAGCACAAGGGATTCATTTGCCACCGAGAATGGTGTATGCCATATTTATTTCCCTAGCCTTTTCCTCACAGAGTTTCCTGTCATCTGGATCAAGATTCAATTTTTCAATAACATCCGGATGATATTTCTTGATTTTTTCACGGTAAGCTCTCTTAATCTCATCCATTGAAGCATTCTCGCTTACACCAAGTATATCGTATGGGCTTTTTCCTGAAATATTGAAGGGTTGATTAAAACCGTGCCAGTTTCTAAACTGACTGTAGAAGCTTGATGCACTCTGGTACTGGGTATTTGCTTTACCTGTGCCCCCATAGGAATAACCTCTACCTGTTCTCCCATAAAAGCCACGAAAACTGGAGCCATACCACCCAAGGCCTCCTATGTATTGAGCCCACCCATAAGAACCGTAAAAATGATTGCTTTTAAGGTTCCCAAACCCTCTGTTTCCCGATCTTCTTGAATATAGATATCTGCTCAAATATCTGTACATAAGGGCCCTCAGGATAAGTCCACCACAAACCATGGTTATCGGGATAAACTCTTTTGCAAATCCCGGGTAGGCAATAAGACTTCCAATGAGGAAAATACCCAGTATAATCCATATATAGAAAGGCACCTTCATTTTCGTCCCTCCTCTTTCTTATTCGAGGGGGAACAGGAAGAAAATCTTACAGGTATTTATGCTTTCAATGTAAGTGCAAAATACTGTATTTTTCCCCTTCTACTTAAAACTATAGCATTTAAGGAGAAAAAAAACCAGATATTTCTAACTGGGGAAACTTCGTGTATTCACCTTAATATTCAAGAACCTCTCTAAGATTCCTGAGGATTCTCTCAACCGAGGGTATATTCTCATTCTCAAGCGGTCGAGACATCGGAGGCGGGACATCATACGCCGCTACTATCCTCACAGGTGCCTTAAGGTTCCTGAAACACCTCTGTTGAATCTCATGGGATATATGGCTTGCAAAGCTCCCCGTATAAGGAGCCTGATTTATAACAACCGCTCTGCCTGTTTTATTCACTGATTTTGCCACCGTGTCATAATCAAAAGGCACGAGTGTTCTGGGATCTACAATCTCAACACTAACCCCATCCTCCTTCTCAAGTATCTCAGCTGCTGCCGTGGCATTTTTAACCATATTTGAGTACACCACTATTGTGAGATCCTTCCCCTCCTTGGCAATCCTTGCCACACCGAAGGGTATTGTATAATCCTCACCTTCCGGCACATATCCTCTATCAACATAAAGCATCTGATGCTCGATAAAAAGCACCGGATTGTCATCCCTTATTGCCGTCTTTAACAGGCCTTTTACATCATACGCTGTGGATGGGATTACCACTTTTATTCCAGGTATGTGGGTTATTATTGATTCGAGACTCTGCGAATGCTGTCCAGCATAACCTTTTCCCCCACCAATGGTGGTTCTTATAACAAGCGGAATTGTCATCTTGCCACCAAACATATACCTGGCCTTGGCGGCCTGGTTTCCTAGTTGATCCATGGCAAGCAGAATGAAATCTATATACATTATCTCAACAACCGGTCTCAGCCCGACCATTGCAGCACCCACACCGGTTCCTATAATCGCCGCCTCAGAAATCGCCGTATTGAATATCCTGTCCCTTCCAAAAATATCCAGTAATCCCAATGTTACCTGATAAGCTCCTCCGTAATCAGCAACATCTTCACCGTACACTATTACCCTTCTGTCCCGTATCATCTCCTCAGTAAGGGCCTCCGCAACTGCATGCCTGAACAGCATCTTTCCTTCACTGTCACGGGTGTATTTTCTGGGTTTCTTCAACAGATTTTTTGTTCTGTACTCATCTCCTATATTTTCACTTGTCGTATCGGCATAAAGACCATAATAGATATCCTTTGGATCGGGGTCTTTGGCGTGGGCTGCTTTCATCGTAATCTCTTCCATCTTTGCCCTTGCCTTTTTATTCTCTTCCTCAGCAGCCTCAGGTGTAAGTATCCCATTTTCTATTAACTGGCTCTTAAACCGCTCTACCGGATCCTCTTTCTGCCAGGCCTCTTTCTCCTCCTGGGTTCTGTATGCCACACCCTTATCCTTATAGTTGTGCCCCAGGAATCTATAGGTCATGCTCTCTATTAAAACCGGACCCTCTCCATTAAGCAGCAACTTTTTAGCTTTCCTCACCGCTTCTCTTACACTCAATACATTCATTCCCCAGATTGTTTCAGCATGCATGTTGAAGCTGTTGTAACCGGCACCCCTCTGAGAGAGAAACTCAACACCAGTAACCTCACCTCTCTGCTGCCCCGTCATTCCATACTGATTATTTTCAACGAAGTATATAATTGGCAAACCTTTCTTAAACTGTTTCATCGATGCAAAGTTCATTGCCTCGTGGGCTATACCGTTATTCATTGCACCATCACCTATTATACAAACCACTATTCTATCAAGGCCCATCTTCTGAACCGCCATGGCAGCCCCCGTTGCTATGGCAAAGCTACCACCCACTATGGCATTTGCTCCGAGGTTTCCAGTATAGAAGTCAGCTATATGCATGCCACCACCACGTCCCTTGCAGTATCCGTCCTCTTTACCAAGTAGTTCTGCCATACACTGGTAGAGATGATAATCAATTGCCGCCTCAAGTAGAGAATCGTAGTTATCGACAGGATAGTCTTTAAGAAAACCCTTGAGCTCTTCCTCATTCATCTGGTAGAGGGCAAAGAGCCCCTTTGCAACAGCATGTCCATGTCCTCTATGAGTACTGGTTATATAATCATCTTTGCTTATTGTTGACATTATTCCAACGGCATTGGCTTCCTGGCCGATATACAGATGTGTGGCGCCAATAAACTTAAATCCATCATATGGGACAAATGCCCCCGTGCTCATATCCACAACCATCATCTCGAAGTTTCTTATAAGAAGCATAGCTCTATATATCCTGAGGGCATCTTCAGGGGTAATCTTTTTTTTCTCCAATTCTTCTTTCAGGTCAGCCCTGTAGTAGCAAACCGGAATTGGCGAAAATGTTATCTCTGTGGGTTCATAACATGGAAAGACATTGATCTCTTTCAATTTCTTCTCCTTTCATTCATAGTCTTATACACAGGTATACAATATATTAACCTTCAAAAAAATAAAAGTCAAACATTTGTGTAGTTAAAATAGTATTTGTTCACCAAAAAATCGAAGTGCGGTGAAAAACATTATATCTCACGGGTTTGTTCTGGGGGCATTTGTTTGATATATACATCTCTCTGCGGAAAAGGAATTGTTATTCCTCTTCTGTTAAACTCCTCCACTATTGCAAAATGAAGATCACTTTCTGCCCTGAACCTTAATTCGGGACTTCTCACCCATGCAAGCACCTGAAAGTTCAGTGCAGAGTCGCCAAACTCCCTAAAGAGAATGGTAGGTTCTGGATGAGATAATATCAGGTCTGTTTTCCTTACCGCCTCAAGAAGAGCTTCCCGCACATAAAATGGATCACTATCATAGGCTACACCCACATCTACCTTGATCCTGATCTTAATATCGCCGTAGGACATATTTTCAACTATGGAGTTGATAAACTCAGAATTGGGAACTATAAGATGTTCATTAAATATTGTTTGAATTACGGTTGCACGAAGATTAATCTTTTTTACAGTACCAATATGGGTGCCTATCCTGACCATATCGCCCTCTTTAATCGGCCTCTCAAAAAGTATTGCCAGACCAGAAACAAAGTTGGCAGTAATGTTTTGCATTCCAAAGCCGATTCCAACACCAAGTACTCCTGCAAGCACTGTGAGTGCTGTAAGCTTTATTCCGAGACCCTGTAGGGCTATTACAATTCCTATTGTTATAATTAAGTACCCGATTAGTTTGGAAAGAGTAAAACGTACTCCCTCATCGATATTGAACCGTGGAAACACGTTTGTATCAAAATACTTCCTCGTAATCGATGCGATTTTAGTCGAAGCATAAACAACAATTACCATTACTATAATTGTAACAAGACTTATATGAGTCTCACCAACTGTGATCAGTTTAAAATTGAGAATAGCCACAATGAAATCAAGGATATTGGAAAGCTCAACACCAAGAATTCTCATTATACCTATGAAAGCTATAAAGTGAATTATGCCTTTAAGAACTCTCAAAGCGGTTCTTGGGAAAGGTTTCTCAAGCAATTTTCTTCTTCTGAAGATCCTTGTAAGGAATCTTACAGAAAATATATCCAGAACAAACACAGGAACTATAAGAAGCGACTGCAGTATGTTTATATTATAGCTACCGATAGCAATTATATTGTGGTAAAGAATTTCCCTTACTGAAATATCCATATAAACACCCGGGAAAAGTAGATGGGATTACATGAATCAATACAGTTATTTTATCGGTACCAAAACAGGGAAAGGTTTATAATTATTAATCCCCAGAGAGTTACTCAAAAAGTTCGTCAACTCTCTCCTGTGCTTTTTTTAACTCGATCTCGGGGTCTGAGTTCTGGAGGATGACCTTTTGAAGCATATCTCTTATAATCTCATTAATTTTAAAGTACTCGGTATTTCTTGGAAGTGGTTTTGCAAAATCGAGACTCTCTACAGCTACTTTAAAATTCGGCTTTTCCTTATGGAAAGCCCTGATCTCAAGGGATTTTATAGCCGAAAGTCTCACAGGCACATAACCCACATCTTTATGTAATCTTATTGTATTTTTTTTACTTACCATAAAGTGCATAAAATCTATTGAAGCTCTCATTCTTTTCTTCTTTCTTGAAAAGGTCATCAGTGATGAACCACTGAGGGCTGTTGCCCTTATTCCATTCATCGAAGGCATTTTTACAATCCTTAGCTTCCAAGGCAGGTTCTGTTCTCCATAACTTATTGCAGCACTTGTAAAGGGACCCATAGCCAGTTTTCCCCTTAAAAATGCCTGGCCACCTTCCCAATCAGTCCAGTTTTGAGGCATAATCCTGTATTTATAAACAAGATCCTTCAAAAAACTGATGGTTTTTACCATCTCCGGACTTGTGAGCAAAATTTTCCCACTCTCATCTGCAAACCTTCCTCCCATTTCCCATAAAAAAGGAGCAATTCCATACATTCCTTCTGCCCAGAACATCATTGCATAGGTATCAATCTGACCATCCCCATCGGTATCTCTGGTAAGTATTTTACCCAGTCTTATAACATCATCCCATGTCTCTGGAGGTTTATCGGGATCAAGGCCTGCCTCTCTGAAGGCATTTTCATTATAAAAGAAAACCATTGTGCTCACGGCAAAAGGGATGCCATATATATGGCCATTTTTAGAAACAAGCTCCCAGAAGTTCTCAGGAATATCCTCTCTGAGATCCAAAGTTACCCAGTCATCAATAGGTGCAACGATACCATTGTCAATATAGGCATCCATATACTCAAACTGAACCTGGGCAACATCGGGCAATTGTCTTGTAACCGCAGAAGCCATCATCTTCACCTGCATTTCCTCGTACAAACCCTGGAAAACAGGATTAACCTTTACACCCGGGGTACTTCTGTTGTATTCTTCCACCATATCTTCAACCAGTTGTTTTACATGAAATCCGAGGCTATGCCAGAAAGTTAACTCAATTTCTTTTGCGAAGATCGAAATTGGTAATAAAAGAAGTAGTATAACAACAAAAAAGACCAGATTCCTCATTCGCATATAATTTTCTCCTTTTCATAGTACCGACAATTTTATTTAATTACTCATAATAATATACAGGAGTTGATCCTGGTATTCAAGAAATTCAAGAATTGATACAAAATGGGAAATCAATTGGGAAAAGAAACATTTAATATTCTTCTGATATCAAATGGGTATGGAGAGGATAATATAGCGGCTCATATTGGCTCAAAGCTAATCGAGATGAACCGCTCTCTTAAGGTTTATGGTTTCCCAACTGTAGGAGAAGGAAAGTTCTATCATGAAAGAAACATTCCACTGCTTGGCAGAGGTCTCGATATGCCAAGCGAGGGTTTTGTAAGATCAATTGGTTCATTACTGGCTGATCTCCTCTCAGGATTAATATGGAAAACAATTCTAATGGGAAAAGAGTTGAGAAATGCTTCAAAGACGATTGATATACTGATTATGGTTGGAGACCCTTACATCCTCAGATTTACATCTTTTTTTACCCCACACGCCAGAGAAAAAAAAATATTTGTCGGCGTTCAGCAGTCCGAATGGTACGGATCAAAAAAACCGTTTAAACAACATTACAGTGCTCTGGAGAGGATGTGGATGAAGAAACTTTCCGGTCTCATATTTGTCAGGGATGAAAAAACAGCTTCTTTTTTAAAGCAAAAGGGTCTTTCCAATGTCCTGAGTGTGGGGAATCCCATGATGGACTGCTTTGACATACATCAGGAAAAAATATTTAGCCGATTATTCGGCACCAGAAGAGAGATAATCGGTATTCTGCCCGGAAGTAAAAGAGAAGCGTATGATAATTTAAAAGCCATTTTTAATACCATAAAAAATCTCTCTCAATACAGAAAAGATCAGATATATATTTTTGCACTTTCACCAAATCTCGATCCAAATAAAATAGTCAGGGATCACAATCTTACTGAAAAGGGCAGGGAAATAAGGATAAATAATGGGATATTAAAAGTTTACACCAACCCACATATCCAAGGTACAATCATACTCACTAAGGGACTCTTTGGGGACGTAATCAGTGAAGCAAAACTAATAATTGGTGTTTCTGGAACCGGGAATGAACAGGCAGCAGGAATGGGAAAACCTGTGGTAGGATTCTGGGGGAAAGGTCCACAGATAACAAAAAAATTTATGAAAGCTCAAAAAAAACTTCTCGGAGATGCCCTATTCCTGTATCCGCCTGATCCAGGACTTATTGCAAAAGAAATTATCAGGATTCTTGATAGTCCCACACTTATGGAAAATGCTGCAAGAGCCGGAGAGGAAAGAATGTCTGGGAGAGGGAGTGTAGAAAAAATATGCAATAAAATCCTCGAATACTCCAAAAAGGTTTTAAACCCGTCCCTCCAAAATAACAATTGCAACTAATACAGGAGGGCGAATGTCGAGTTTTATGAAAAATAGAAATCCGAATGCAAGATAAAACTTAAAATGTTGCAGTGCCGGCGAACTTCGGACAATTTAAATCTATATCTATTGATTTCTTTATCTTGTATTGATAATTTGCGTTTCATAATGAAAACTCGAAGTTCGCCCTATTAGATAAAAATGACAATACCGGAAATTACCCACTTCTTGCTTTTTTTGCCACCTCACCAAGCCTTTCTACATCTTCCTTTGTAATCTCTATATTAAACACCTCTCCTATCACCTGGGTCCACCCGTACAGGAAGTAAACCCATCCATCTTCCACATGGAGATTTCTTTCCTGTTTCTGTTTTAAGGCCTGATGATAAAACTCAAGGGTTCCCCTGTAATTAAACTCCCAAACATAACCATTTTCCGGAAACAATGTATCATCCGATATAGGTGATCCCGGAAGGTCTTTTCCCATGCCAGTTGCATTTACCACAAGTGAATAGGGAGGAAGACCCGCAAGAACTCTATCGTTAACCTCGGGGCTCGTGACCTGGACATATTCAACCTCTGTTGTATATCCAATTGCCTGATGTACCTTTTTACAATGTTCCAATCTGCTGAGCCTTCTGTTGCTTATAATTATCTTCGATGGAACATTATTCCCATGTTCCTTTTTCATAAGATATGCGCTTAATGCAATACCACTTCCGCCTGCCCCCATTATGAAAACCTGAGCCTCAGGATGGTTAACCCAATGATTTTCTGGAAGAAAATGTTCGAGAGCAAGTCCGGCAGAAATAGGATCTTTTGCATGACCCCTGAGCTGGCCATTCCTCTTTGATATACTCGAAACCTCACCAAATATTTTTGCATATTCATCAAAATAATCAAACAGATCACCCGCATACTGGACAATATTAATTTTGTGAGTTGTTACAAGAGCTCCTCTCGCATTCTCATCCTCCCTGATATGTTTAATAATTGCCCTGTACTTTTCGGGAGGACCATTAACCTCGATGTCAAATCCTCTGATTTCAGTTTCTGGCAGTCCAAGCTCCTCGACCCAGAGAGGAAATACCTTCATTATTGAGGATTTTGAGGTTGTAACACCAATAAAATAAAAAGTTGGATTTTTCAGAGGTTCAATTCTGTATTCTTCCATTTTTCTTTTCCTCTATAATTACATTTTAATCTGATTAATAGCTACAAAACCATTTTATTCAGGAGAAACATTTGTCATTTTCGGACAAAGCAATCCTGATCATTCATAAAAAACTCAGCAAACCTCAATGGAAAGAGCTCTTGCAGGATTCTTCTCAAGTATTGCTTTAAAGTTCTCTTCATTCACTCCAGCATTGAACAATAGCTCTTTAAAATCAGTCAGGATATAATCTAGCCCAAACTCCGAGCCGTAACTCCTAAATCGTTCCTTTGTAGAATCCATCCCAAACAGAATTCTATCCCCGTAACCACGTCCCAGAAGCTCAGCAACCAGTTCTGCTTCTTCCGTATCTGAGTGGTATTTAAATCTACGTATAGTATCAAACTGTAAAAATACACCTGACTCTGCAATTCTTGCACACCTGGGAATATCTATTTTTCTATCAAGATGGCTGATTATAATTTTTTTCTCCTCGAGTCCATTTTTGATAAGAAAATCAATCTGGTCTTCAGCAAACTGGCCCAATTCAGTATGGGTCATTACCGCAGCACCCGTTTTTAATGATGCAAGGGCTGCTGCTTTGAAAACTTTCTTATAATAATCCGTAAGTCCATCAGAGTCTGTGGCTACCTTTATTAAACCGGCCATAATATTGGTTCTTTCCCCGAAAGGATTTGAAGGATCATACCTCCACATCCCTTCCTCTATTTCAGAAACAAACAGCTCAACCAGCTCCTCTGTGCTGGCTTTCTTTGAATAAAAATCTTCAGGATAAAAGAAAAGTTTGTGAAGCCCTGTAGAAGCAACGATATTTACACCGGACTTCGCAGATAGATCTCTTAAAACCCCGGGATTTCTTCCAGCCCCAAAGGGTTGCGCATCCACAATAGAACATCCACCGGAGTTTCTGAAGTTGAAAAGCTCTTCAAGGGTTTTATCGGGCTCATCTATCAGCAACCTTTCCTCAAGCTCAACCCCATCTACAGGAAACACAGCAAGATGATCATGGCAGTATGTTACTCCAAGCTTCTCAGCCTTAATATCACCAAGTACCGTTCTCACAATCCTGGACAATTAATCCCCTCTCGTAGATTACCTGGAATTTCAGTAAAAAATCTCACCCGACCAGAAATTATTCCTTCATTTTACCATATCTCGGGTTCTCGATCACCGTTGGTTTTCCATTTCTCTCTATCACAATATGTTTAAAACCGGTTTCCTCGATACTTCCATAATCATGACCAGCATCCCCCGGATACACAGGAAGAGAGATCAAAGGTTCATCTCCTATGTTTATTGATCTGTGTGCATAATATGCAGGAACATAAACCGCTCTGCCCGGATACATCTCCTCTATAACATACTCACCCGTCTTTTTCTCCATAAGCATATAACCCCTTCCCCTGATGCAGTAGTATAGCTCGGCGGTATCCGGACGGGCATGAAAATGACCTTTTGTCATAAAATATTCATCACCTATTTTGCCCGGGTATGTAATACTCGAACAGTACCGAATCTCTCCATTAACCTCAGGTATGTCTTTCTCAAAAACCTCATATACAAGCACATCCCCATTCTCTCTGAGATACCGTTCAGAAGCTTCTCTGTCGTAAAACATCGCCGTTAATTTGCTCAGGAACCTCTGGATATGAGTATCGTAGTCTGACATTTCACCTGTTTGAGGATTTATCTCAGTAGAAAATGGAAATACTATACGCCCTTCCTCAATTTTCAGTTTCATATCACTCCCCTTCATAATTCTATTATGTCTATCAAGAGGATTTCCCTCTTACCCTTTTTACAATATCAACTGCTTCTTTTACAGTATTTTTTATTTTTTCCCAATCACCCCTGGATATTGCATCCTTTTTAGCAACCCACGTTCCACCAACAGCTATGACTCTATCGAATTCAAGATAAGACGAAAGATTACTCGCATTTACACCCCCGGTGGGGATGTATCTTACTCCAAGGTGAGCATAAGGGGCAGAAACTGCCTTCAGCATATTTATACCGCCAGCCGCTTCGGAAGGAAAAAACTTCAGTATTTTAAATCCTTCCGCAACCCCTCTATCGATCTCACTTGGAGTCATTACGCCTGGAAAAAAATGGAATCCTATTTCCCTTGCCTTCGAGACCACCAGTGGGTTGTAACCAGGTGCAACACCGAAGACAGCTCCAGAATCCCTGGCCCTCAAAAGATCTTCAACGGTAAGTATTGTACCAGCTCCAACCATTAATTCAGGCCTGT
>Ga0190361_1000961_pt1 | contig 11042 bp, 7 predicted proteins | sample 48721845_MG_FD_161273 | JGI IMG/M metagenome (GOLD analysis project Ga0190361, IMG submission 161273) | Hydrothermal vent microbial mat bacterial communities from Southern Trench, Guaymas Basin, Mexico - 4872-18-4-5_MG | ecosystem: Environmental > Aquatic > Marine > Hydrothermal vents > Microbial...
AAGGGAAGGACGCCACACCGGGGTGTCGCCGTAATTGTGGATACGGGCCGTAACCTCCAGGAGGGCATCGCGGTAGTCAGCATCCAGGTCACAGCGGAGTTCGTAATCGCGCACATGAACCGGCGGTGTGGCGAAAAGATAGACGTTGCGGAAAATGCCGCTTAACCGCCAATAGTCCTGGCATTCCAGATAGGAGCCGTCGGAGAAGCGATAAACTTCCACGGCCAGGATATTTTCTCCTGGCCGGAGATAAGGAGTGAGGTTAAATTCCGCCGGCGTGCGGCTTCCCTGGCTGTAACCCACGCGACGGCCGTTGACCCAAAGGTAAAAGGCTGACTCCACGCCGTCAAAATGAATGAAGACCTGGCGTCCCTGCCAGCTGGCCGGCAGGGTAAAGGTGCGCCGGTAAGAACCGACCGAGTTAAGACGATGCTCAACGTAGGGCGGATTTTTTTTGAAAACATATTGGGAGTTAAGGTAATAAGGTTGGCCATAGCCGAGGAGCTGCCAGTTGCTGGGCACGGGAATTTCATCCCAGGAGCTGACATCAAACTCGGGCCGATAAAAGTCGGCCGGCCGCTCTTCGGGCGAGGGCGAATACTTAAATTTCCAGCGGCCGTTAAGCAGGAGGCAGTTGTTCGAGCGGAAGCGCCGGCCTTCGAGAGCTTGCTCAAAATCGTCATAGGGCATCAGGGTACAGTGAGGTGGTTCTTTATTAAGGCCGATGACAGCCGGATTTTCCCAATCCGGGGGTGGATTGGTGGGGGTGGTGTTGGTGGTTAAGGGAATGAGGGCCAAAGAGAAGGCCAGACAAAAAATAATAACGAAATAAATTTTTTTATTCATGGGGAGGCCTCCCTGGAAATGATAGCGACTGAAAATAGCCTTTAACTAAAATAGCCATCCAAAATTAAGGCTATTTTATTTAATTTTCGGGAAGCGAGCAAGGAGAGAGTTGGGGGTTATTCTATGCGGCGATCAGAGGAGAGGGAGAGGAGGTGGAGAAGTCTAGTTATATTTCTTTCCTTTCAGGAAATAGTCTCAAATCTATGAGGCCAATTATTTCTGATTAGTTGTAGATATCAGGTGAGGCCAGGCTTCCTTGGGGTCGGTTTATGGTTTTCCATGAGGATTTAATTTTTCTGATCATTTTCAGGCATAAAATTTAGGGCTAAGTAAAGGCAGTAGTTGTTTTTCTTGCCGGAAGGGAAGAGAGAATTTATCATTTTCTCATAAAGAGGTGATTCCTTTTGAATTTCTTCCCCTCACCTATTAAGTGTCTCGGTGAGAAGGACACATGGGCCAGCCGGCCATTTCAACCTGGCTAAGAAGTTATGCCTTTGGTCAATAAATTCCACTAGAATCCTTTTTTAAACTTCCTTACATTTTTTGAGGTATCGTAAGCAAATTCTCCTTTCAGTTGCTTAGTTTGTATTTGAAAAGAGTTGACGATGGCTCTTCTCCTAATTCAAATTAATTTTGCGAATTAAATCGGACACTAGCGTTAATTTTATTTAAATGCAGATTTATTCTATTTAAATATATAGACGAATATTATTATTTATTATTTTTTGACAACAAGTAGCATTGCCATTAAATTATAAATATGATTGAATTATGAGTGGGGTTGAGATAAATAAATATGGTGCCCCTTATCACAAAAACCTATATTTAATTTTTTGGATTTTTAATGAAGTTAATAAAGAAGAAATTACTCAATCAGGATGATCTAGGAAACCGATCAGGTCTTATAGCCTATGACAACTATTGGACAAGCTTGCGCGAGAAGATGGAGACAAACGAACGCGAGTTCCGCGAAAGCCGCGAACCAGCGGCTGACCTTTGGAAGACGAATGCGAAGGAGGAATTGCCTGATGCCGCTTGACATTACAACGCTGGAGTCTTGGTTATGGGATGCCGCCTGCGCCATTCGCGGGCCGCTTGACGCGCCCAAGTTCAAAGACTATATCCTGCCACTGGTGTTCTTAAAACGGCTTTCCGATGTGTTTGAGGACGAGCTTACGCGCTTGGCTGAGGAATACGGCAGCCGAGATGTCGCAGCACACATTGTAGAGGAAGAACGGCAACGGGGGATCATTGCTAGTAGCCGCGGCTCGGTTCGCTTTTACATTCCCGAAAATGCGCGCTGGGCCAATATCCGCAGGCAAGCCACTGGTCTAGGGCAGTATCTGACGGATGCGGTAAGAGCGGTGGCCCGCGAAAACCCACGCTTGCAAGGCGTCATCGATCTGGTGGACTTCAACGCCACCGCCGCCGGGCAGCGCATCGTACCCGATGAGTACATTGCCAATTTGGTGGATGTGCTTTCCCGCCATCGGCTGGGCCTCCGGGACGTGGAGCCGGACATTCTTGGCCGGGCCTATGAATACCTGCTCCGCAAATTTGCCGAAGGGCAGGGCCAGAGCGCGGGAGAGTTCTATACGCCGCGTCAGGTGGCAATGCTGATGGCCCGCATCCTAGAGCCGGAACCTGGAATGACTATTTACGACCCGTGCTGTGGTTCAGGTGGTTTGCTCATCAAGTGCCACTTGCGGCTATTGGAAACATACGGAGAGGAGCAAAACGGTCGCCGTCGCCTGCCTTCCGAACACGCGCCCCTGCGCCTCCACGGTCAGGAGATCAATCCCGCCACCTTTGCCATAGCGCGCATGAACGCGGTCATCCACGACATGGAGGCCGACATCCGCCTGGGGGACACCATGCGCAACCCGGCCTTTCGGGACGTTGCCGGTCGTTTGGTGACCTTCGACCTGGTGACTGCCAATCCTATGTGGAATCAGAACTTTCCGGCCGATGTGTACGAAAATGACACCTACGACCGGTTTCAGTTTGGCATTCCGCCTTCGTCAAGCGCGGATTGGGCCTGGCTGCAGCACATGCTCACCTCGCTCAATGACCGGGGGCGCATGGCGGTGGTTCTGGACACAGGCGCGGTCAGCCGCGGCAGCGGAAACCAGGGGAGCAACCGCGAGCGAGACATCCGCAAGGTTTTTGTGGAGCGCGACCTCATCGAAGCAGTGGTGTTGCTTCCTGAGAACCTGTTTTACAACACCACCGCACCCGGCATCATTCTGGTAATCAACAGTAAAAAGAAGCATCCGGGTGAGATCCTACTCATCAACGCCTCCAAGCTCTTCGCCAAGGGACGGCCCAAGAACTACCTGACCGACAAGCATGTCGAGGAGATCGCCGGTCTGTATCATGAATGGAAAGCGGAGGAAGGCGTTTCTGCCATCATCACCAACGAAGAGGCTGCGCGCAACGATTACAACCTGTCGCCCAGCCGGTACGTTGCCAGTAATGATCACGAGGAGGTCCTGCCCCTGGAGGACGCGGTGGTCCTCTTGCGCGAGGCCGAAGAAGAGCGCGCCAAGGCGGATCGGGCGCTCAGAAAAGTGTTGGGAACCCTGGGATTGGATTTGTAAGAGATACGAAGATGCCGAAAATAGGGAAACAGGAAGGCGAAACCCTGGAATTCAAGCGAGAATGGACAGACAGGGCTTTGCAAGACCTGGCCGCCTTTGCTAACTCTAAGGGAGGGACTCTTCTTCTCGGTGTCCGGGACGACGGCGAAGTCGTCGGCGTGGACACAAGTGACCAGGAGATACAAAGGATTGCTAACATCATCGCCGCACAGCTTGGAATCACGCCGTCTGTTTCCGCGCTAGATGTCGAGGGCCGCCCGGTGCTTCAGATACGGGTGGAGCCGTCTGCTGGACTTGTTTCGTTTGGTGGGAGGTACCTGTGCCGGGTAGGCACGACCAATCGGGACTTTCGATCCGACGAACTGGCTCGTCACCTCCTGGAGCGTTCGGGACGTAGTTGGGACGCCCTGCCCAGCGAGTGGACGCTGAAGGAGATCGATCGGGAAGCCCTGGACCGTTTTGCCAGACTGGCTCACTCAAGACTCCCGCAGTTAGATCCATCAAGCGTTGAGCAGACCCTGCACAACCTTCAACTTCTTGAAGATGGAAGGTTGAAGAACGCGGGAGTACTGCTCTTCGGAAAGGAACCGCAACGCCTCTTTCCCCTTGCCCAAGTGCGCATCGGCATCTTTCGCGAGGCGGAGATCCTGGATAGTCACGACTTCCGGGGCACGCTCTGGGAACAGCTCGACGGGGCCATGGAACGCTTCCGGCAGGTGCTCAAGGTGCGCTTTGACATTCAGGTGGAAGAATCTTCCCTAGAAGGGCTTCAGCGTAAAGAAACATGGGAATATCCACTGGAGGCCCTTAGAGAGGCGGTGGTAAACGCCCTCATCCACCGGGACTATATTTATCCAGCGGACATCCAGATTCGGCTGGAAAAAGATCGCCTCGAGGTCTGGAGCCCAGGTGAATTACCCTCACCTCTGACGCCAAAGGCGCTTTACGGTCCGCACTCGTCGGTGCTCCGCAACCCCCTTATCGCGCAGGTTCTTTACTTTGCCGGTGTTATCGAGCGCTGGGGCACGGGCACCACGCGCATCGTTCTCCTCTGCCGCGAACAGGGGTTGCCGGAACCCGAGTTCGCCAACTGGCAGGGTGGCGTCCGGGTCATCTTTCTGAAGGATCCTTACACGCTGGAGCGCCTGTGCACGCTGGGTCTGAACGAGCGGCAGATCAAGATCGTAACCTTTTTGCGTAGCACCCAGAGGGCCTCCCTGGGAGAATTGCATCGGCTTTTCCCAGGCGTCTCTGCCAAGACGGTGCAGCGTGATCTTCAATCTCTCGTGCAGAAGGGTTTGCTCAATGCCATGGGTGAGAAGAAAGGAAGGCGCTATGCCCTGGCTTGATAACGGACATATATTGGTCATATCGGACAGGTTTCGGACATTTATTGGACATCTAAGGCCATTGTTGGATGAAAAATTTACCTAAGGCTCACAAAAGTCAGGAGAAGAAGGTAGTGCCTGAGTCTTGCTACGTCGTGCAACAAGTTGGGCATATCCCCGAGGGCTACCGCATGACCGAATTCGGTCCGCTACCCGAAGAGTGGCGGGTGGTGCGATTGGGGGAAGTGTTTGATGAAATAGACAGAAGAGTAAAAAGTTCGGAAGATTCAGCGACAAAAAAACTACCCGTGTTATCTCTCACAAAGAACTGGGGACTCATTCTACAAACTGACCGTTTTAAGAAGCGAATCGCGACAGATGATGTTAGCAATTACAAAGTTATTCGACGTGGTCAGATTGTTTATAACCCTTATGTTATTTGGGAAGGGGCCATCCACATTCTAGAAAAATATGAGGCAGGATTAGTTAGTCCGGTGTATCCTGTTCTAAAGACAAAGGAAGCAGTTGCAGATTCTTTTTACCTTGATTCTTGGCTGAGAACCCCCCCGGCAATTGCAGCCTATAACAAGTTTGCAGCAGGAGCAGTGAATCGCAGACGTTCAATTCGAAAGAGGGACTTTTGGCAAATCGAGATTCCCCTCCCGCCTCTCCCCGAACAGCGGGCGATTGCCCATGTGCTACGCGCGGTCAAGCGTGCCAAGGATGCCACCGAAGGCGTGATCACTACGCTGCGCGAGCTAAAAAAGAGCCTGATGCGGCATCTTTTCACCTATGGTCCCGTGTCTGTGGACGCCATCGATAGCGTAGAATTGCAGGAGACAGAAATCGGACTGCTTCCAAAGCATTGGCAGGTGGTGAGACTGGGGGAGCTGGCCGCGATTCGCTATGGGCTGGGACAGCCACCCGAAATCGACGAGACCGGGATACCTATGATCAGAGCAACAAATATCAAGGCAGGTCGAATTGTTTCCCAAGGTCTTCTTCGAATAAGAAAGGAAGCGATTCCATCTAGTAGAGATCCATTCCTGAAGGCCGGTGATATCATCGTAGTGCGTAGTGGTGCTTACACCGGAGATGCGGCCCTGGTAACGGCCGAATGGGAGGGGTCAATCGTAGGTTACGATTTGGTCGTTACTTCCGGAGAAAGTCTGCTTCCCCAGTTCTGTGTGGAGCTCCTGCTTGGAAACAATGCCCAAAGGTACTTTAGGGGACAAAGGGATCGGTCGGCTCAGCCCCATCTTAACGCACATCAATTGAAGGCTACTTTGCTGCCCCTCCCCCCCCCTCCCAGAACAGCATGAAATCGCCCGCATCCTCCAAACTGTGGACCGCAAGATCGAGGTAGAGGAGCAACGAAAGGCTGCGCTGGAAGCGCTGTTCAAGGCGCTGCTGCACGACCTCATGACTGCCAGGCGGAGGCTGCCGGCGGAGTTCGTGGCGCAGTTTGAAAAGGAATCGGAGGACACGTCATGAACATCGGTAGCGAACGCCGAGCGGTGCAAAACCCCTTCATCCGTTACGCCGAAGAGGCGGGCTGGACTTATCTTCCGCCGGAGGAAGCACTGAGGCTGCGCGGCGGGAAAGATAGTCCTGTGCTTCGGACGGTGCTTATTGAGCAGCTCCAGCGCCTGAGCCCGGGCGTGGTGGATTCGGTGACGAAAGCGGAAGAAGTGGCCAGCCGAGTGGTGCGCGTGCGGTCAAATATTGAGGGAAACCTGGAGGTCTGGGAGTATCTCAAGGGATTGAAAACCGTGTTTGTGGAAGCCGAGCGGCGCGAGCACAATGTGCGCCTGCTGGATGCCGATCATCCCGAGGCGAACACCTTCCACGTCACCGACGAATTCAGCTTTTTCAGCGGTCGGACAGCCATTCGCGCCGATGTGGTCCTTTTGATCAATGGGATTCCAGTTATCGTGGTGGAAACCAAAGCTGCCACGCGGCCGGAAGGGATTGCCGAAGCCTTCGACCAGATCCGCCGGTACCACGAGCAGGGCCCCGAGCTGATGGCCGAGGCGCAGCTCTTTGCCCTCACGCACCTGGTGAAATTCTTCTACGGTCCCACTTGGAATCTCTCCCGCAAAGCGCTGTTCAACTGGCGGGACGAACAGACAGGGGATTTCGAAACGCTGGTCAAAACGTTTCTCGCACCGCGGCGCGTCCTCCGAGTGCTCACCGATTACATCCTTTTCGTGCGCAAGGATGGTGAGCTGACCAAGGCCGTGCTGCGGCCTCACCAGATGCGGGCGGTGGAGAAGGTGATCGCCCGTTCGCGAGATCCGGAGAAACGGCGAGGACTCGTGTGGCATACCCAGGGCTCCGGCAAGACTTACACCATGATCACCGTGGCCAAGCGGCTCTTGGAAGACCCGCGCTTTGAGAATCCTACGGTGCTGATGATCGTGGACCGCAACGAGCTGCAGCAGCAGCTCTTCAGGAACCTAGAGGCAGTGGGATTCGGACGCGTCTACGTGGCTAAGAGCAAGCGTGACCTCCGCCAACTGCTGCGGAACGATACCCGAAGCCTGATCGTTTCAATGATCCACAAGTTCGACGACGCGGATGCTGGCTTGAACACGCGGAGCAACATCTTCGTGCTGGTGGACGAGGCCCACCGGAGCACGGGAGGTGACCTCGGTAACTACATGATGGGGGCGTTGCCAAATGCCACTTTTGTTGGCTTCACCGGCACGCCCATTGACCGCAGCGCCCATGGTAAAGGTACCTTCAAGGTCTTCGGCAGCGACGATCCCAGCGGTTATCTGGATAAGTACTCTATTCGCCACTCCCTCAGGGACGGCACCACTATTCCTCTGCATTACCAGATGGCACCCAACGAGTTAGTGGTGGATCGAGAGGCCATGGAAAAGGAATTCTGGACGGTGGCTGAGCTGGAAGGGGTGGCCGATGTAGAAGAGCTGAACCGCGTTTTGGACCGGGCTGTGACGTTAAAAAACATGCTGAAAAATCAACATCGTGTGGATATGATCGCCAGTTTTATAGCTGAGCACTTTCAGACTTTCGTGGCCCCCATGGGCTATAAGGGCTTTCTGGTGGCGGTGGACAGAGAAGCGTGTTGCTTGTACAAGGAGGCTCTGGATCGTTATCTACCTGTGGAAATGAGCCAAGTAGTGATCAGCCGGGGTCATAACGATCAACCCAAATTGAGGCGTTACTATCTGAGTGACAGTGCAGAGAAAGAGGTGCGCAAGGCATTTCGCAAGCCGGACGAGCAGCCTCAAATCCTCATCGTCACTGAAAAGCTGCTCACCGGCTACGATGCGCCGATCCTGTATTGTATGTACCTGGATAAACCAATGCGGGACCATGTGCTGCTTCAGGCCATCGCCCGTGTCAATCGACCTTACGAGGACGAGGCAGGGCGCCGCAAGACTAACGGCCTTATTGTAGATTTTGTGGGGATCTTTGACAACTTGGAGCGGGCGCTTGCTTTTGACTCGAAGGACGTGGAAGGCGTGGTCGAGGGGCTAGATGTGCTCAAGGATCACTTTGCGGCCCTTATGGAGCATGGAAGGCGCGACTTTCTTCCGTTGGCCTCAGGCAAGAACGTGGACAAGGCGGCAGAGTCGGTTCTGGAACACTTCCGGGACAAGGAGAGCCGGGAGGCATTCTATGCGTACTTTCGCGAGCTGGAGGAGGTGTACGAGATTTTATCGCCTGATTCATTCCTGCGACCCTTCCTCGAAGATTACCAGTTGCTTGTGGAGATGTATCGGCTGCTACGTAGTGCCTACGAACCGAACATTCCGGTGGACAAATCATTCTTGCGCAAGACCGCTGAGATCGTGCAGAAACACACGGCCGCCGATACGGTGCAAGAGCCGAAGGAGACCTATGAAATCGGCGTAGGGGCGCTTTTGGCGTTGGTAAAGGAGGAAAAACCCGACACGGTCAAGGTGTTCAACTTGCTCCGGGAACTTCATCGCCTGGTAAAAGACAAGGGCAAAGAACAGCCCCATCTGATCCCTATCGGTGAGCGCGCCGAGGCTATCCGCCGTGCTTTCGAGGAAAGGCAGCTCAATAGTCAGCAGGCTTTGCAAGAACTGTCCGAGCTGGTTCGCGATTTGAAGGACGCCCAAGAGCAACGCCAAAAAAGCAAACTTTCTCCCGAAGCCTTTGCTGTGGCCTGGTGGTTGCAGGTGCAAAAGGGGTTCGAGGTGGAACAGGCTGAACGCCTGGCCGCCTCTGTGGAGCCCGCTTTCAAAGAGTTTCCCCATTGGGCTGTGATCGAAGCCCATGAGCGAGAGCTGCGAAAGCAGCTTTATCGGGAATTGATCGCCTCCGGTGTCAAGGACGTGGTTGCTTGGGCCGACGAGATGCTAACTCTGCTCAGAAGAGCTGCGCCATGAAGAATCCGAGAGAGAAGATTCCAGAACTTCCTGAGGAGCTCATGCAGGAGGCTGTAGCTCGGGACATCCTTGTGACTGAGGCTCGTGCATGGGCCAGCCGTATCGGCGTGAACGACCGAATCCGAGAAATTCATATTCGTCCAATGAAGCGCAAGTGGGCCAGCATCTCAACTCGCGGACGGCTCACGCTGAACGTTGACCTGTTCGTGCAGCCGCCTGCCTTTCGCCGAGAGGTTATCGTACATGAGCTGGTGCACCTTAAGCTCGGCCACGGAGCACATAACAAGCTCTTTCGAGCTCTCCTTCGCGCGTACCTTTCCTGCGCAGTTACCGAAGAGCTTATGTGATCCCTACTGTTTAGTAATGCAAAATGAGGAGGAAATCTATCATGAACTTAAAAATTTATGAGCAAGCTGGGGAGCAGTATTGTCGGCAAAATCTTCTAAATGAATGGCATAATGATATCTTAGAGCGAAATTGGTGGGAAGGGTTGAAATTCTTTTTTAGCCGGACATTTCCTCGAGGAAGAAGAGAGGAATTAACTAATGAATATTATTCCTTTGCTTTGGAAGTGTTAAAAGAAAGATATGAAATTGTTGAGAGAAATTGCAGTAACTTATTTGATTTGCTGGATGAAGCCTATGAGCGTTTAATTCAAGATAAAAAATATTTTGATAAAAAGCAGATTAGAAATTTTAAAAGAGCTAAAAAGATAGGCAATAGAAGTAGTCTTAAACATCCAGATTTTAGAGAAGAAATAATTGAAAAGAACCCGATTATCAAGCTTCTGGTAGAGAAAAAAGAGATTGAAATAAAATGGGAGGAGAGGAAGTATCGCAAGAAAATTTATTTAGGAAATGAAATGGATATTATGCTTGTTTTAGACACCTTGAGCTTTATTTCTTCGAGTCCTCAAAATAAGAATATTTATTTATATTTCAAACAAATGATTGAGAACAACAGATGCCAAGAGGCCTACAATGAATTAAATAAATTTTATGGAGTAAGTGATAAGTTAGCTACTTTTTTTATTCGGGATGTTTTGTTACTTAATCCTGATATGGAGCTTAAGTTAGAAGATTATAAAATAGTTTTTCCAATAGATACTTGGGTAGCCAAAGAAGCCAAAAAATTAGGTTGCGATGAAGAAAATATTCCAGCAATAAAGGAATGTTTGATTAAAAGGTGTCTTGAGCAACAATTATATCCTCCAAAAGTTGCGGCTGGGTTATGGAAGAAGGGTTATAGAGCCAATAAATCTTGTTTATCTTAATAATCTTTTCCCGGCCTTGTCTCACCCATATCCGATCTGTTCGCAAATTGATTAAACTTTTTATTAACATGTGCAATTTAAGTCTGCACTCCAAAAGTAACCAAGTGTTCTTATGAAAGGGCTACTTGGATTTTTGGTGAGTCATAGTTATTTCTGGAATCGGATATAGAGTCCGCTGATAGATGAAGCCGAGGGGTTTTCTTAGATCTCTTCCCCTAATAAGTACCAGGGTAGGGCCACAATTTTTTCGTGCATTAATTTAATTTCCTCTCCGGCATGGACAAGAAGACAAAAGCTTGTTTCGGGATATTCTGATAAGAATAATTTCAGTGTCTCTACATCAGAGAATTTGGGTCTGGTGGTTAATTTAACTTCAATTGCCAGTAGATTACGACCCCATTCTAAAACAAAATCGACTTCTTTTCCGGTAACAGTCCGCCAATAAAACAAACGAGCTTGAGGGACTAAAAGTTGGGCTAGAGTATGGAGATGAAGATAGACCAATGATTCAAATATTCCCCCGGCTTCACGGGAAGTTCGTAGAGATTCTGGTTGATAGTGGCCAGTGAGATAGGAAACTAATCCTGGATCAGTCCAGATTATCTTG
>Ga0190361_1000962_pt1 | contig 11040 bp, 32 predicted proteins | sample 48721845_MG_FD_161273 | JGI IMG/M metagenome (GOLD analysis project Ga0190361, IMG submission 161273) | Hydrothermal vent microbial mat bacterial communities from Southern Trench, Guaymas Basin, Mexico - 4872-18-4-5_MG | ecosystem: Environmental > Aquatic > Marine > Hydrothermal vents >...
ACCTCACCTTATTATACCAAGATCAACAGTATCAAACACACTTGGCTTATTTATAGGTTTAAGCTGATACCTGAAACCAGGACCTGCAATGATTTTCATTACCTTATTCTTGTACTCAGTTGGATTCTTAATCTTAAATGCTGGCGTAAACTCCTTACCATATTCGCCACTTGCTGGGAACCACGAAACTATTGTTATCCTTGGCTCTCTCCACGGAGACATATCAACAGTCACTGGATTATCAGTTTGGTTCTTTATTCCATACAACTGATCTGACGACGGATTAAATATTCTTATTTCCATATTACGATCAGATAAGAACGAAAGGCCAAGAATATACAGCTCATTAGTGTTTGGCTGTAGCCAATCACTTATATCTCCAGCATTGTACTCACTACCTGGATTCAATAGCCATTTTGAATCCTGCTTCTCTATTGGAATCATAGGGTCTCTGTTCTTCACAGTGAAATAACCGATATCCTCCCCATACTGCCTGAGCAGTATATTATCGTTCAAATTATATATCTTATAATCTGGTGGGAATCTAACATCTGATTGTATCCCAACTATAGACTGAACCATAATAACATCACCTCCTTTTTGTTATCTCGAAAAGCTCAATATATATATAACTCAGATACTCCTTCATTTTTTCTAATGAATCGAGATAATTTATAATATCCTTACATGTTCTTCTCAACAACCCGATATCAACAATATCAACATCCTGACCACTCAACTGTTTAGCAACTATACGAGCATGTAGTTCTAAAAAATTATCACATGATTTATCTATGTTTGACATATACTTATTTATGGTTGATATAACATCAAGGAATCTAAAAAGTAAATCACCAAGCTGTTTATTGTTATCCATTTAGTACACCTACTTAGTAGTTTTATTTATCTTATCACTCAACTTACGTAGTTTAAACATTATATCCTGTATCTGTGATAACAACTTACCATACTCTTTCAGTTCACGAATATTTTTATTACTTGGTACACCAGTACGCAATAATCTCATATGTTCACCAGTTTTTCTTTTACGCTCTTCAGGACTCAATTTAAGATACTCACTTACCTTTTTTTCTTTTATATGTAAATGTTCCATTATCCATACAGTTTCAGGTGTAACAATACCATACAACTGATTAGCAACACTATCAACATGATGTGCTATTTCTTTAGATAAACTCTTCTGATATTCACTCTCAACCATACTTACATCACCTCTCGTATCAAACGATCAAGTTCTTTTGGATAATCATGTATCACAACGGTACAATCGTACCACTCATATTCTGGTTTATCACGAAGTCGCATTATGTATTTAATATAATCAATCAAATATTTTAAGCGATTTTTATAAAAACATCGCTTATAATGAAAATTAGCCTTAACAGTACCGTCTTTAATAGCGTTTAAAAGTTCATCTGGTATATCAGGGCATATAGCAACTACGCCATCTTCTGATATATATTTTACCCCCGTATGTATGTAAATATCGGACATGTATATATATTAATACAATAAACCGATCACTTAACTGTTCCAACAGCTATCACATGGTACTTGAGTATCGCCGATGTACCAACTGCATCGATAGTAATAGTACCGCCACTGATACTATCTATAGCAAAAGCATTATCAGTAGCAACACTTGTACCTTCTGGTGTTATCACAGCCGCATCAATACTGTCTAGACCAGTATCAAGTGTATCACCACTGGCAGCCAGTGTTACAACACCAGCATAGAGGCACTTACCTCGCCCACCTCTAACAAGCCTAAACAGACCAGCTTCAGAAGTATGCGTTCCCTCAGCCATGTTTTATCACCTCACGCAGAACTAATAACATCACCATACTGCTCGCAGATCAGTATTCTTGGGATAACGAAGTTGTCCCTGGCTACCTTGAAGTTCATCTTTATATCAAACGGACTGTTCTGCTTGAAGTATGTAATACGCTGTGAGAGTCCACCACCTTTTGCATTAGCAACATAACAATGCTCTGTCTGCCAGAACTCTTTCATTCCAGCACCGTCGTTCAGTGACATACCGATAAGCGACGGATTAGCTGTCTTATCTGCAAATCCAATAACAGCAATAAACTTCTTGTCTGGTACTTTTGTACCTGAAGCAAGAACACTTGAAAGATCACCAGCTGTTATAGCACTTGCATCCTGTGCCCAGTTCTGCTGACCAGTTGTCTGTGCAGTTGCTGACTGGTCGAAATCTACGAAATCAGTAGCGTCAGACTTGTCACCACCAACGGCTTCGCGAATGATATAGTTCTCTTTTGCCTCGATCACCGAATTTGCAAGTCCAGCATCAACAACCATCTGATACAACGTCTGCACTGCACGGTTGTAAATATCATCGACCATTGCTGGTGTCACTTCAGTTAATGGATCAATACCTGCCCTAACTGCAACCTTCTTCTGCTCTTCGAGTGGAAGCTGATCGAGGCTGTCCACACCATATATTGCCCTAAGCTCTGGTCCAAGCGTAGGTGATATGTTTCTACCGGCAGGCTCGCAGATATACGCCCTAAAACCAGCGAATTTATCAGTTGTTGCCTCAGTACAACAGACCTTAATATCAATCTTCTCGTCTGATGTGTATATCACTGGTCTGTTCGTGATTCCCATAACATAGTCATAAGAATACAGGTGCTCAAGCTGCCAGAAGTCAAGATCACTTGATCCACGAACAAACTTTGCGGAGACAAACGCACCATTACTCGGTGGAGTATCAGCCGCTCCAGTTGTCTCTCCTGCCTCTAGACCAAGATCAAAGAACCCATAGAATCCAATATAAGCATCGTCATCTATATCTTCACCAGCCTTGACCACCGAAGAAAGATCATCAGCAGTCAGATCATTAGCATCAAATGCCCACTGTGGAATACCCGCAGATACCGCAGTTCTTGGCTCAATATCGTAGATATCAGTAACCGTTGAATCACCAAACACAACCTCACGAATTACATAGTTACTTATTGGTCTCTGCCATCCCCTCGTCGCCTTCTCAAGAAGACGAAGCTTCGTCATCGTCTTGATTTGGTTGATCTTGTCAATACTGAGCTCTTGAATCGGAAATATCATAAATCAATCACCTCCTTAGTCCCTAAACGTTATCTCAGTACCGAGATTATACATTGACGGTACTGCTCTCTCCTTCTTTGTCTCTTCTCTTCTAACTACAGGCTTTGGTGTAACTCTCTGTACACTCCGAACAACTCTCTTATTTGATCCCTGCTTCAACCTGGCAAGTTTCTGTTTAAGAAGCATCGCTGACCACCTCACTCGATCTTACCAACAGCTTGCGAGACAAGCTCGAGAGCATTACCAGATTCGTATAGGAGAATACCCCCAAGTATGTTACCAACAGCGTCTAGCATATCATTCTCTTCAAGACTCCTTGCTCTGTAAGCACCGTACAGCAATGACACAACCGCAAGAACAGCAGTTGTAATCGCATCAGCCTTCATGATCGTATCAAGATCTGGCTCTTCATCTCCAGGCATAAGATACCTGGAGATACGATCAGAAATGTAACCATGTGCGAAACCACCAAGAACACCGCCAACAACAGTAAGCCCTACTCCTTCCCATCCAAGAGATGAGAAGAAGCCACCCATTCTACCTATGTAACCGACCATTTCATATCACCTCACTCTGAACCAATGAGACCGCCAGCTGGAGCATAACCCAGCATACCCTGCATAGCTGTCAATGCCTCTCCATAGGTAGTTGGACCAACTACCTGACTAACCTTCTCTGGATGCTTCTCATGCAGACGCACATAAGCATTGTAACTCATAATCTTCGGAATACCGTCAACAACAGCACACACTACACCCTTGTATTTACCTGCAGTACCTATCGTATAATCTCTTGCACTTCTCAGTCCTCGTGCCCAATTCTCCTGCTTTGTCGGGTCTTTTGAAACAATCTTCTTTGCTCTCTCCACGTAGTCGTCAAAAGTCTCACCAGGCAACATCTGTACTCCCTTGATAGGAGCCGCACGCCCTATTCTTTCAGTACCAACATCCGTTGCACGACCAAATGCCTGCCTAAACTTTCTGAATCTCTTAGAATAAATGACATCAAGAAGTTCAGACAGACTAAACCTTCTCGGAATCTGCAACGACGCCATACTCAATCAACCTCCCTTCATTTATTGTCACATCACACATTATATATATTCACACATGACATTATCATCGAAGTTATATATAAATGTTACTATATCAACACACATCATAATATATCGTAATGTATCACAACACATCGTTTTTCACTCCTGTAAAACACTCTTTAAATAATCATAAGATTCTTTTATTCTAATAAAAGTCTCAGCATAACCACCAGCGTCTGGATGGTGCTCCTTCACTTTTTTCCTGTATGCACTTTCTATTTCTTCAACATTTAATTCGTCCGCATAATATGTCGGCTTTATACCTAAATTGACACAACTAAAGAATATTTTTTTATCTGCAACTCTCTTCTTTTTCTTTGGTTTTGATGCAATTTCAGAATATACTCTTTTAATCATCTCATAAGCTTCATTAATTTTTTTCATCCTCTCTTCTGCAACATCTCTCTTTTCTGGAGGATATAAATCTGGATGAAACTTCTTTACCAAATTCTTATACACAGAAGTAACTGTTTCAAAGTCAACACCAGGCTCTAAACCAAGAATATGATAAGCCTTAACTAACCTCTCTAAAGTACCAGCTTCTTTAACAAACTTAGCTGGAACTATATGTCCGCACAACGGACATTCATATTCAACAACAGTAGTAACACCAAACTGCAAATCAACCATCGGCTCCATTATTGCACCACAAGACGGACATCTTGGAGTCGAATTATTATTACCAAACATTAAATACCACCTATCCTAACAAGATACTTTAAACCATATCTTAAAACATTATAGCATTCTTCATGATAAGCAAGTCCAAGAGGCGTAAACCTGACAGGTTCTGGATCTTTCTGTCCTTCACCACCAATCATCTTACCACACAACTGACACCTAAAACCAACAATTCTCTTTGACTCCGCAGCTACTATTTTATCAAATATTTCCTTATCAACTATTATATCCCTATCTATTTCACCGTTATGAACACTCAACTGTACCTTATCACCCATAAACTTAACACACACACCATCAATTACAACAGGCTCTTTTTCATTATGTTCTTTTGTTTTTACAAGATACTTTTGCTTTCCGTATATTATTTCATAACACTTCCTGGCATACTCATCATTCATTAAGTCATCAAAAACACCTTCCTTCTTTGCTTTTTCAAATAAAGAAACTATCTGCTTTACTTTTGTCTTTGGTACTTTCTTCTTTGACAATAACTCATAAGCATCTTTCCATTCCATACTCACTGCTTCTTCTTTGATAGCTCGTCTTTAGCCGCCATTATACCAGCAAATATCTCTGAAAGAACATAACCAGCATTAGCCAATTTGACCGCTTTACCGAATCCAGTCTCTTTTGAACCAAGAGCATCTATGAATTCAGCAACTGCCTTACCAACTACAGCACCACTACCAAACGTATACTTTGATCGCTCAGAAGGAGACATATCATTAAAATCTGGCAACAACGTAACCAGACCACGCTCGGCAGCTTCAGCAACTGTCATCTCCATAACATCCTTATCTTTCTTCTCACTCATTACTATCCCTCCTGTATTCTTTTGGTAACATATCACCAATACAACTTAATATTCTATCAGTAACTGGAATTGTAAATACTATATCACCATCGACAACCGATCCACTAAATGAAAACTTCGATATGTTATACATATCAAAAACAGAATTAAGCTTAGACCTAAATAGATTTTCTATATCAGATATTATTCCTTTTAGAACAGACTCTGGATCACTACTTGTTTTCAACAATATACATACACTACCATCTTCAACATATATCTTATAGTAATTAATATTATAAGTATCAATCAACTTAGACCTTGCATTATCAATTAAAGAACGTGCAACAACAGGTGGATCTCTTGCAATAGATAGTAACTTGCATATCGTACCATCTCTATCCCTACTCAAATCAGTTAAAAACCTACTAACGACAGCACCAGTTAAAGCACCAGAAAATATCTTATTCATTATCATTACCTCCTCCTATTTCAACAGTAAACTTATTATCTTCCTGTTTGATATTAAAAGCATCTTTGACAGAACTACTTGTTTCATTCTTAACATTATCGTTCCATACTTGTCCTTTCATTCCAGCCTTTTTCAAAAGATCTGACGGTGAACCAGCATTATTATACAACCACATACCTAATCCTCTCATCAAATCAGACGCCGCATCCATCAACCCAAATACTTTATCAACCGTTTCATCTGATCTATCAACAAGTCCTTTATACATAGCCGCACCCATACCCTTTGAAATTCCTTCACGAACTCCAGTAGGTGCATTACTCAAATCAACAATATTGCCCTCTCCTAGAATCTCATCGAGAGCCTCTTTGAACTCTTTGAGCGTCTTTTTTTCTTCATTTATCTTCTCGACACTCTTTTTAACCGCACTAAGAGGATCATTATCATCCTCATCCTGTTTTACCCTTACAGCTTTTTCCCTTATAGTTCTAGTCCATATTACTTCACCATTACACATACAAACATACTTACCAGGTCCGAAATCATCAGGATTAGCCTCTATTAACTGATTGAAAGTCTCCTTAGTTATCGGCTCAACATCTGACATCACCAGCTCGCCATCTGGATCAAAAACCTGAAAGACTACCTCTTTCTTCTTCCTTCTAAGAAAATTAAACATCCTCATCACCTCTTTCAATTAGTCTTCTAATTATATCATCATAAGTCTCTCCCTTTTTACCAATAGCCTTAAGCATTTCACGAGTAGACCGCTCAACCCAAATTGTAACTTTATTCATCATGTATAATAATATATCATTGTATATAAATGTTTTTATTAATGATTGTTAATGATATTACCAAGGTCCCAACGGTCTCCATTTTTTTGACCTATCACAATCAGATAATGGCATCTGCCGCCATAAATCCTCTATATCTATATCTGTCTCCTTTGCTATCTCTTCAATACTCTTACCATTAATCTTAGGAGCACCCTTTAATGCATCCTCAATAATTTGCTCTAGTGTCTTTTTGGTCATTAAATCACCTCCTTAATCCATTAAAAAACTCTTTCCCTACGCAAATGCTTTATGTGGTCATTAAGATAATATTCATCCTCTACTATTGAAAGAAAAGGACTATCACAACACCCACAAGCATCAACACACAAACGATACTTTCTACATAGTTCCTCATATTCAGAAATAAACTTATCTTTGTTTTTAAGGCAATTCTCTTTACACTCCTCACATATAGAAGACAAATGGCTATTACTCACAAAAACATTACCACACATAGAACACCAACGTATTCTCATACCGTATCCTCCAATACTTCTACTATCTCAAAACGATAAGCCTCTTTCCAATCACAAAATGTACTCCCGTCGGGACGGTATATTTCAAACTTAACATATTTACCACTCGGAGATATTTCCACTATTTTTGCCTCTGTTAGTGATAGATCACCTACCCACCATCGTCGTTTTATCAATACTCTCTTACCTATGAGATCTCTAAACACCCGAGCAGTCTCATCTACACTTCTCATAAACTATCACCTTCCCTATCGAGGTAAAACTCTTCTAAAACACTCCTCACAAGGTTCTCCTCCCATGCTTTCAGCTTCCTCTCGTGTAATTGTCTTTATACCAAGACGTTCCACATAATAATCATCTGTTATACTATGTGCTCTGTGATACTCCTTAACATTCCCAATTGTCTCCATATCGACCAAATCATCTGGCCAGACAATATCGATGTCATCACCGTATCTGAGTCTCCATATTGTTTCTAAAATTTTTCTCTTTATATTCATCTTATTATCATCTCCTTACAGCAAATCCGACATCTATACCGAGTTTATCACGTATCCAGAAACCACGTGCATACGCTTGCTTTTCGGTTTCTGAATATACAATCAACTTCACTTTAGAACCCATGTGCTTAATATCATACCTGAAAGTATCGTCCTTATCACATATATCATCCAGTGCGTCTTTTATATCCGCATACTGAAACTTTGTCAAATAGAATATTGTTCTCATTATCACACCTCCTGGAGAATACCCATTTCGCCAGGCCATATAAAAAAAGACAGGATAGAGGTAGGAGGCATTCACATTTTTATATGGCTATTAGCGTGGGTATTCCCCAAATAAACTCTCAATGGCTCTTCTTAATCCACAATTTTCACATTGCTCGTTTTTATATTCTTTTCGTTTAAGGACTCGACTAAATAATACATTAGCTTCCTTCCATGGTACTCCACGCTCAATCCGTCGCTGATTAATAGCAACACGTGTCTCATCATCCCCACACAACCATTGAAGCTTATTAGCCTCTCCTGGCGGCATATCACCTGCATCTAAATGAATCCACGCATGATAACCACGTTTAGAACTTGGCTTGACTACTATGTCCTGAACCACCTCATCGCTATCAAAATACCAGTTTAAAATGGCAATTCTACTACCTATCCAATCATCAATCCACTCTTCTGGTACTTTTATGTCAATATCTATCTTCAGAACTACCACTATCACTCCCTCCTGTCGATTCGTGCCAATTCAACGGACAATACATATTTGTACAGAAACTACCATTATAGGTATTTCTCTTACAAACAGGACACTTCATACTAACCCACCGGTATTAAAATCCTCGAAATACAATAATAACAACCACCAGTAGTTATATACTTATCACACGCACTAGTATAAACGCACGGCTCGTTCCTCAAATAACACCACTGAATTACTTTATAGATACAAACCACCCCCTAATACAACCTCTTACTAATACGTAGAAACTCCCTTGCATAGTAAATAGCGGCTTTTAACTCTCCAGCCTTTGTTCTTTCACTTCTACCAGTTAATGGCATGAATGATCCGTGCTCAGTCTCCCACGCATCACCGACTGCTTTTAAGATACTATCTTCTAACTCAGAAATACATGCTGATACTTTTTTGGCTCTCACGGCTCACCTCCCATTATATTAATCATCAACTTCCTCATACTCCTCGCATCTTCCGTTCTCATCAACTGTAATATGGTACAACCTACAGAACAATCCATCTTTGAACTTACAATTAGCATAACACTTTATTGCCATTACTTCTTCACTCCACATAAAACAATCTCCCGCATATACTACAATGAACCTTCTTAGCCGCTGGTTTACTCCTAAAGCATATCCACCCACAATACGGACACTTATACTTATGGTACTTATGAGTTTTCTTCTTTGTATCGTCGTCCATATTAATCACCTATCTCCTCATTAAGATAAAACACCGCATTAACCCAACTTGGTAATTTACCTCTGGCAAATATTACCCACCCCTCCACTTCATACTTTAGCGTTTCAACAAAGTACCTTTTTGCCTCTTCCATACTATGACCAGTTGTAAGCACATCATCTACAATCAATAAAGTACCTACACTACTATCAACATATGGTTCCAAAGCTTCAGCCAATCTCGTTCCTCCTCTTGGAATCCCATATACGTGTCCGAACCTTGACTTCTTTGCTATAAGCCTCGCAATACACTGGATATCATCACTACTCAGATAATCGCAGTCTATCTTGAAGTTAAGCTCCAAGCCAGAATGAGACCTAAACTTCTCGCATTGGAACAAAGTCATCCAGCCACCTCAAACTTCCTATCCAACCACCTATCTTCTTCCTCTTCATCATTATTGATGTTGTAGAAGTGATCGTTTCCACATCGCGAGCATACGAAACGAAGACCTACAACCTCTCCGATTGTATCTTCTGTGACTGCGATTTTTTCAATCTCCTCACATCCGCATTTTCTGCATCGCAGAGTCACCCCAACCACCTTTCCTTAACCTCTTCGAGTACCTTCTTTCTTATCAACCAATCATACCAATCCGTAACCTCCTCTCTATACTTATCATCTGCTTCTCTGATCTGCTCATCAAGCCACCGTAATATCCTATCCCGCTCACGCCTGCAAATACCATTGAACAAAACCACATTAATCTTCTGACATCTCTGCCCGTTAACGTTATCAGGACATGCTTTATTATTACAGAAAATCATACTCTATCACCTACCTATTTCTAACACCTCCTATGATTTCTTCTGTACATTTAGGACATATCGTAAAAAGCACATCATAATACTCTTTATACTCTTTACCACAAAACAAACACTTTTCATATCTTTCGTTCATCCAATCACCTCATCCCTCATAAGCTAACACTAAGTACTCAACATTTTCTTTTGTTAAACTAAGAGGCTCTAGTGTTTTGTATTTGATACATGGCTCGAAAAGCATTCTATTCTCTGATATAACATAAATCTCCTTATCCTTCAACTCATCCTTGATATTCTCAAGCATCCTAATTAACTGTCTCACAGTCACTAAGGTCATCTCCTGGATATCCACTTCATGCCCTTATGTATCATCCATTCCACTTTCTTGATACGCTGTTCACTACTCCAACTCCGATCGGGCAAATCCCACTCAACCATAACCTCATCAATCACTCCAATATCAACCAGCCAAAAACCAAAACGCATCTTCAATCGTAGTATCATTTGCTTTATTAGATCAGTTCTTCTCATACCATAATCACTTCACTTTTTTATCTTGCCAGCAGACGTTCTGTTACTCTTAGTTAAGTTAATCTCTGACTTCCTAATAAAATAAGTCAAAACATCCACACCAAGAAGCCTTGCCATTACAAAAACAGTAAACAACAAATCCGCCAATTCACATGCCTGATCATGCTTATCACCCTCAGACAACGCCTTAGCAAACTCACCAAGCTCCTCTACTATACACATGAACTGAACATTTATATGTTCAGAACCAAGATTGTTCTTTTCAACAAACTTATTCGCATAATCCTCATACA
>Ga0190361_1000965_pt1 | contig 11021 bp, 9 predicted proteins | sample 48721845_MG_FD_161273 | JGI IMG/M metagenome (GOLD analysis project Ga0190361, IMG submission 161273) | Hydrothermal vent microbial mat bacterial communities from Southern Trench, Guaymas Basin, Mexico - 4872-18-4-5_MG | ecosystem: Environmental > Aquatic > Marine > Hydrothermal vents > Microbial...
GATTCGATCCCCGGGGACCACCGGGCGGTGGAACCTGGCCCGCTCCACCCCGGCAAGCACGGCCAGCTTCCCCTCTGGAAGGAGCAGGCCGGCGGTCTGGGCCATCCCCTCCAGGATCATCGTCCCGGGCATGAGGGAAGGATACGGAGCACGGAAATGGCCCTGAAAGTATGGCTCATTCGCCGTCACACACTTTAGGGCCACCACTTCCCCTTCGCTCCGCTCGACCACGCGATCGATGAGGAGATACGGATACCCAAACGGAAGACACCGCTTGAGGGCCTCGACATCCATAGTTAGCTACTGAACAGGCCCCACAAGCGCCCTTCCACGTCTCCAGAGATATCTGTCACCGCCTCCTCGTTGCGGTAGATCAGGACGTCCTTCTTGCGGAACACGAGGTCGAATCCCTTTTCCTTTGCGACCTGTTGGGCGATCTCCACGATCTTGGCCGCGGCCGCCTGGGTGAGGAGCTGATCCAGCTGTTTGAAGGCGGACTCAAGCTGCCCGTATTGAGCCAAAAAACCCTCCATATCGACGATCCCAAGCTGGGCCGTCTGAAGCAGATTCTTTACCTCGTCTGCAAGCGGACGCGCCTGCTCCCGGATCCGCTCAAGGTCGCTGCGGAAATTGACAAAACCAGGAGAGGCGATCATCTTGTCGAGCATAGTGAGGTCCACATTGAGTTGGGCTTGGAGGAGCTCAACCTGGAGTTTGGCCACCTGTTGCTGATATTGATCTTGGGTCAGTTCACCCTCAAGATAGCGGCCTTGGAGGTTTTGAATTTCCCCTTGTTTTTGGGACATGGCTTGGCGCTGGGCCTCCACCTGGGGCAGGAACACCTTGACGAACAGGCTCTCTGCGTCCACGTAGGCTACCTTAAGACCAGGCCCCTGGGGGAGCGAGGAAAGCTGGTCTTCCAGGGATGAAATGTTCGATTCTACGCTATCGAGGCGTGTTTCCAGGGCGGAGGTATCGTCGCCTTTCGAGAACAGGAGCCCCCCCACGATCCCTCCTCCAAACCCGAACACCAATGCCCCCACGATCACCATTGCCAGCGTGCTTCCCTTCATGCTATCTTGCCTCCTTTTCCTTCCGAAATAGATGATCCATCATAACTCAAAACATAGGGCTCATGTCGAACTCGAAGACGGGTACCCACGTCCACGGCCGGTCGCTGGGCCAAGCCATGTCGATGCGCAGGAACGTCCCGGCGATGTGGGCGGAAAGTTCGAGCCCTACCGAACTCTTGAACGCCGCCTGACCCCCAAGCTCGGCTCCCAAGTCCCAAAACAGTGACAGGGAAAAGCCTTGTGCCAGTTCGAACCTGAGCTCGGTGTTGAGGAGGGCCAGGCGATCGGTGGTGGAGGTCTGAGCCCCGCGCACGGAGGCGGCACCCCCAAGTTCGAACAGGTAATCCTTGGGGAGGTCCCAACCCAGCTTGATCAGGGCCCGCCCGGCGAAAGCGGCCCGCCCCTCTCCCAAGGGCGTCACGATGTCGATGGGAAAGAACCGCGCCAGCTCTGCATCAAGGGAGAGGTACTCCACCCCGGGGGCGAACGTCCCCGCCTTCTCCAGGGTGAGATGACCCGAATTTCCCGTGCGGGGGAAGAAAGGGTTGTCCCGGGAGTCGTAGGTGAGGCCAACCCGCAAGGCATTGCGCGGCTCAAGGGGGATCCCTTCCGGCAGGAGCTGAGCCTGTTCGCTTGTGAGGCCCAAGCTGAGGTCGAGGTACGGGGCGATGGGATAGGCCAAGCTCAGGCTCCCGCCAAAGGTGACCACGCTGGTGTCGTTTTGAGGCCTTTCCTTGCGGTAAAGATCAAGCCCCACGAGGTCGTAGACTGGGAAAGCATGCCCTTGATAGCCAAACGTCCAGGTGGTGGAGGCTGTCCCGGTCAGCCCCTTGGAAAAGGTGAGGGTGAGGTCCTGGGCGGTCCCCAGGACGTTCTTCTGGGAGTACTGGAGGTTCCCCACCAACCCTTCTTTAGGGGAAAAGGCCAAGGAACCCCCGATCTGGCCAAGCTTTTTCAGTTCCTTCACCTGGACAGAAAGCACGAGTTTTTCACCTTCCCAGCTGGGAGTCAGGGTCACGTCGCTGAAGTAGCCCAGGGCCATCAAGGCCTGCCGGGCGGCAGCGAAGCGGGCCTCGGTCAAGAACTCCCCTTCCGAGAGCGCCATCACCCGCCGGATCACACGTTCTTGGGTGGCATGCTCCCCCTGAATCTCGATCCGGTCGATCTTCCCCTCCAGGACCTTTACCCTCAGGACGCCCCCCTCCACCCCATCGGGGCGGAAATCGACCATGAAGTACCCTTCCCTTCGGTAGTAGTCGTTCACCCCGGCCAAGGCCTTGAGGACGTCGTAGTTGGTGACCACGCCCTGGGGAAGAGAGCCCAGGTGAGGGGATAGTCTCTCCCAGGGGATGGCCTCGACCCCCACAAGTTCGATCCCATCCAAAGGCTGTGGCTCAGGGAGTAGGACCCGCTCGGTGAGCTCCCAGCGTAGCCAGACCCCCTCTCCCTCAAGTTCGGGCACCACATTGGCCGAGGAGAAGTAAACTGAGCTGGCCAAGCGCTGAAGGGAAGCCTGGATTTGGGAATAACGCCCCACCTCCCCGGAAGGGACGCTGATCAGCCCCGCAGCGGCTTCCTCGGGCACGGTGGAAAGCCCGCTGAACCGATGCCCCAAAACCGGAAGCTCCTGGATCTCGATGATGAGCTCCTTCCCTGGGATGACCTGTCCTATCTGGACGGTGGCCAGATCTTTTTTCTTGTACTCCTCCAGCACCGCCTTCAGCGCTTCCTGAAGGTAAACGCGGTTCAGTACCTGGCCGGGTTTGATGTCGTGGTCCCTTAGAATTGACCGGACCCGGCTTTCCGAAACACGAGGGGAGGAGAACCATTCTTTGAGGGCAGCCCACAGGGTCCCTCCCTTGGCCTCAAGTTTGGGAATCCCAAGAAGGGTAATGCGCTCGATCTTTGGATACTCCACCACCTTGAACCGGACTACGACCTCGCCGTCCTCCACCGAAAGTTTCGGGGTGACCTTGGCGAAGTAGCCCAACTCCTCGATGGCTTGGGCGGCAGCCTTGACCTTCTCTACGTCGGCGGTGTCGCCGGATTTGAACCCCACAGCCTTGAGGATGTCTCGGGTGGGGACGTTCACGTTGCCTATGATCTCGATCTTGTCTACCACAAAAGGCTGTTGCGCAATTGCCACAAGTTCCAAGCAGAACATAAGAAAAACCAGCATCGCTACGGCCAAAACGTTCTTCTTCACGATTCACCCTCCTCGAATGCTCTGTACTGCAGGGCCTCTGCCAAGTGCTCCGCCTCGATGATATCAGCACCAGCCAGGTCAGCAATGGTACGGGCAACCTTGAGCACGCGCACGTAGCCCCGGGCTGTGAGGGCGAAGTGATCGATGGCCCGGACGAGGAGCCGTTTTGCTTCCGGCTTGAGCCTACAGACCCGTTCTACCTCCTGGGGCCCAAGCTCCGCGTTGGTGCTCGCCTTGCCCTGGAATCTCTCCCGCTGTCTTTCGCGTGCCTGGGTCACCCGGGCTCGCACCGCCTCGGAAGGCTCCCCTGAGCCGTCCCCCAAAAGTTCCTCTTTGGTCAGGCGAGGGAGCTCCACAAACAGGTCGATCCGGTCCAGGAAAGGGCCTGAGATGCGTTTCCTGTACTGGCTTATCTCGTGAGGGCGGCACCGACAGGGGCGCAAGGGATCCCCCAGGTGCCCACATGGGCAAGGGTTCATGGCCCCCACCAGCATGAACGAGGCGGGGAAGGTCACCCCCACCCCGGCCCGCACCACGGAGATCTTGCGATCCTCAAGAGGCTGTCTTAAGGCCTCGAGCACCTTTCGATCGAACTCGGGAAGCTCATCCAAGAACAGTACCCCATGGTGGGCCAGGGTGATCTCCCCTGGGCTTGGGACCCCGTGGCCACCTCCCACCATGCCCGCGTAGGAGATGGTATGATGGGGGGCGCGGAAGGGGCGGAAGCGCATCAAAGCCCGACCTGGGGGGAGGAGTCCTGCCACCGAGTAAATCCGGGTTACCTCCAGGGCTTCCTCGAAGGTGAGCGGGGGGAGGATGCCCGGAAGGCACCGAGCAAGGAGGGATTTTCCGGCTCCGGGTGGTCCTACCATGAGCAGGTTGTGTCCCCCGGCAGCGGCGATCTCCAAGGCCCGGCGGGCATGCTCCTGCCCCCGCACCAGGCGCAGGTCAAGCCAAGTAGGGGGCGTTTCTTCTGGGATCTCCTTGGGAGCCGGGGGGATGTCGGCTTCCCCTTTGAGAAACGCAACGGCCTCCCCCAAGCTGCGGACCGGATATACGGATAGGCCGTCCACCAGGGCGGCCTCCGGGGCGCAAGGGCGGGAGACCACCATGCCGGAAAGCCCCTCCCCCCGAGCGGCCAGGGCTACTGCCAGTGCCCCCTTCACCGGGCGTAGCCCCCCATCCAGGGAGAGCTCACCGTAAAACACCAGCCCTGCAACACGCTCTTCTGGGATCTCCCCGGTGGCCACAAGCAAGGCCACGGCCAAGGCGAGATCCAGCCCAGCCCCTTCCTTTTTAAGATCTGCCGGAGCCAGGTTGGCCGTGATGCGTGTTCCGGGAAAAGGGAGTCCCAAGTTGCGGATGGCGGACCGCACCCGTTCTCTCGCCTCAGATACCTCCTTTTCCGGAAGCCCCACGATGGAGAAGCCGGGCAGCCCCGGCCCCACATCACACTGTACTTCCACAAGGCGCGCCTCCACCCCGAACGGGGTGCCACTAGTGACCTTGGCAAACATCGTCTTTCTCAAACGCGTGCTTGATGTGCTTAACCCCCTCAGGTCCTATGGCCAAGACATCGAATCTAACCGGTACCTTGCCGGCCTTCTCCCCCAAGAAGGCCAAGGCGGTCCTCCATAGGTGCCTTCGCTTCCGCAGGTCAACGGCTTCTTCCGGGGCTCCATATGCACCCCCCCTTCTCCCTTTAACCTCCACGAACACCAAGGTGCCCCCGTCCTTGGCCACGATGTCCACTTCCCCTCCGCGCCAGCGCCAGTTGCGGGCTACGATCAGGTAGCCTAACTTTCGCAGGTACCGGCACGCGATATCCTCGGCCCACTTGCCCTCAGCCACATCCGATGATAGCGCAAGTTACGACTGGCCAAAAAAGTCAAGGGGGGCGTATACTGTAAAGTATGCGCATCCTAATTCGTGGAGTATCGGTGATCCGAAGACCGGAGGAGGGGGTCATCCCCAAGGCCGATGTGGCCATTGAGGGACGGCGGTACGCCGCCGTGGTGGAAGGAGGGGGGATAGGGGGAAGTTTCGATCGGGTTATAGATGGGGAAGGAAAACTCCTCATCCCGGGCTTTGTCAATGCCCACACGCACCTGGCCATGACCTTGTTCCGGGGGTTTGCCGATGACCTTCCGCTCATGAGCTGGCTTGAGGACCGGATTTGGCCTGCGGAGGGAAAGCTCACCGCCCAGGATGTGTACTGGTTCTCGCTCCTTGGGCTCGGGGAGATGATCCGCTCGGGCACCACCTGTTTTGCCGACATGTACTTCTTCATGGAGGAGGTGGCGGCCGCGGTGGAAGAGGTCGGCCTCAGGGCCCTCCTTTCTTATGGGGTCATCGCTCCCACTCCGGCCCGGGCTGAATCGGAGCTTAAGAAGGCGGAGAGACTCATTCGCGAGTGGGATGGGAAGGCTGAGGGGCGTATCCGGGGCGCTCTCTCTCCGCATGCCCCTTATACCTGCGGTCCTGAGGTGTGGAAGGAGGCCGCTGCCCTGGCCAAGGAGCTCCGGGTTCCCATCCACACTCACCTTGCTGAGACCAAGGAAGAGGTGGAGGACTTTGAGGCCCGGCACGGCAAATCCCCCATCCTGTGGCTGGAGGAGCTGGGGGTGTTTTCCGTTCCGGTCATCGCCGCCCACTGCGTCCACCTTTCCGAGAAGGACATTGAAATCCTGGCGGCACATTCAGCCAACGCGGTTCACTGCCCCAGTTCAAACGCCAAGCTCGCCTGCGGGATCGCCCCTGTGGTGGAGCTCCTCTCTTCCGGGGTGAACGTGGCCTTGGGGACGGATGGGGCCGGTTCGGCCGGGGATCTGGACATGGTGGAGGAGATGAGGCTTGCCGCATTTTTGGCCAAGCTCAAGACCGGCGACCCAGAGGCCCTGCCCGCCCCAGAGGCGTTGGCCGTGGCCACCTTAAGGGGGGCCCAGGCCCTTGGCCAGGGGAAGGAATTGGGTACAATTGAGGAAGGACGACGGGCCGACGGGGTGCTTGTATCCCTAGAAGGGGTGCACCTGTGCCCTGGGCACAGTCCGCTTTCGGACCTGGTCTATGCTGGCCACGCAGCCGATGTAGTGGGGGTGTTTGTTGACGGAAGGCCCCTTCTCCTCGATGGTGAGCTTCTCACCTTGGATGAGGAGGCGGTGAAGGCCAAGTGTCGGGAGCTAGCTCGTCGGTTTCGCTAGAACCCTTCCCGGGCGAGCGCCCGCTCGGGGATGGGCGATTGGAGGTGGGAACATGGCGCTTGCTCAGGAGGAAAAACAAAAGATCATCGAGAAGTTCGCCCGTCACCAGGGGGACACCGGTTCCCCCGAGGTGCAGATCGCGCTCCTCACCGAGCGCATCTCGCGGCTCACCGAGCATCTGAAGGAGCACAAGAAGGACTTCCATTCCCGCCGTGGGCTGCAGCTGCTTGTGGGACGGCGCCGTAGGCTCCTTCGGTACTTGAAGCGGGAAGACCCGCATCGATACGCCCGGCTCATTCAAGAGCTCGGCATCAGAGGTGTATAAGGAATGCATGTAGAGGAAGCTGAGGTAGCAGGAAAGAGGTTCAAGCTGGAAAGCGGCGCCTTGGCAAGGCAAGCCGATGGCGCCGTGCTCGTTACCTGGGGTGACACCAAGGTATTGGCCACGGTGGTCACAAGCCCCTTGGAGCAGGACATCGGATACTTCCCTTTGAGGGTGGATTTCGAGGAGAAGTTCTACGCCGGAGGGAAGATCCCAGGCGGCTTTTTCAAGCGTGAGGGAAAGCCCTCCGACGCCGCCATCCTCTCGGCCCGTCTGATTGACCGGCCGATCCGTCCTTTGTTCCCCAAGGGGTACAAAGAAGAGGTGCACATCGTGGCCACGGTCCTTTCAGCGGAAAAGGACTGCCCGCCTGGGATCGCAGCCATGGTGGGGGCCTCGGCGGCCTTGATGATCTCCCCGGCCCCGTTCCAAGGTCCCATCGCCGGAGTCAAGGTGGGGCTTCAGGATGGCAAAGTGGTGGTAAACCCGCCCGATCAAGTGCTCGATGAAGGGGACCTGGATATCACCGTGGCCGGGACCAAATCCAGCGTCACCATGGTGGAAGGGCGCATGCGGGAGGTCCCTGAGGAGAAGGTCATCGAGGCCATTGGGACTGCGCATGAGGTGATCCGTGAGCTTGTCGAGCTGCAGGAGCGGTTCGCTGCCCGGCACAAAGTGGAGAAGCGCGTGCCTGAACCCCCTTCCGAGAAAGAGACGGAGGTCTACAACCAGGTTAAGGAGCTGGTGTGGGGGCGGCTTCCGGAGCTAAAGGTTGCACCCAATAAGAAGGCGCGGGAGCGGCTGGCGGAAGCCATGGCCGCCGAGGCGGCCCAGCAGGTGGCGGAACGCTACCCTGAGGGGGAAAGGGAACACATCTTGGCTTTGGCCAAAGCCGCGTTCGACGACGTGTACCGGGAGTTCGCCCGCTGGTCGATCTTGGAGCTGGGCGAGCGTATGGACGGCCGCAGGCCCGATGAGCTTCGCCCCATTACCATCCAGGTGGGGATCCTGCCCCGGGTGCACGGTTCGGCCCTGTTCACCCGGGGCGAGACACAGTCCCTGGGGACCTGTACCCTGGGGGCCACCCGTCGCGATGCCCAGATCGTGGATCTGATGATGGAAGAGGGGCTGAAACGGTTCATGCTCCACTACAACTTCCCCCCCTTCTCGGTGGGGGAGGCGGGGCGGATGGGCCCACCCTCCCGACGGGAGATCGGCCATGGGCATCTTGCAGAAGGGGCCTTGCAGGCCGTGGTCCCTCCGGAGGAGGAGTTCCCCTACATCATCAGGGTGGTGTCTGAGATCCTGGAGTCAAACGGCTCTTCCTCCATGGCCTCGGTTTGCTCGGGGTGCCTGGCGATGATGGATGCCGGCGTGCCGATAAAGCGGCCGGTGGCCGGGGTGGCCATGGGGCTGGTGACCGACGAAGCCACGGGAAAGTACGTGATCCTTACCGACATTTTGGGGCTGGAGGACCACTTCGGGGACATGGACTTCAAGGTGGCCGGAACCCGGGAAGGGATCACAGCTTTTCAGCTCGACGTCAAGACCGGGGGTATCTCTGCACAGCTTATGCAGGAAGCGCTGGCCCAGGCCAGGGAGGCCCGCATGCGGATCCTGGACCTGATGGAGGAGGCCCTGCCCGCTCCGCGGCCGCACCTTTCCCCCTACGCCCCTGCCCTGGACGTCATCCACATAAGCCCCGAAAAGATCGGCCTGGTCATCGGCCCTGGCGGCCGCACCATCCGCAAGATTCAGGAGGATACCGAGACCCAGATCGACATCCAGGACGACGGGGCGGTCAAAATCGCCGGGGACTCCGCCGAGTCGGTGGCCCGGGCCCGGAGGATGGTGGAGGAACTCACCGAGGAGATCGAAGTGGGCCAGGTCCTGCGCTGCAAAGTGGTGAGAATCGTCCCCTTCGGCGCCTTCGTGGAGCTCAAACCCGGCGTAGATGGCCTCATCCACATCTCCAACCTGGCCGACGGCTACGTGGAGAAGGTGGAGGACATCGTCAAGGTGGGCGACGAAGTCACCGTGGAGGTGATCGGCACCGACGATTCCGGCCGGCCACGGCTCAAGCTCGTGCGGGAGCGGCCCATCCTCAAGGTGGGGGATATCCTGCCCGGCAAGGTGACCAACGTGGTGGACTACGGGGTGTTCGTGGAGATCGCCCCAGGGGTGCGGGGCCTGGTGCACAAGACTCGCCTCGGCGAGAAGGCCGATCCCCGCAAGGTGGCCAAGAAGGGCGACAAGATGCTGGTCGAGATAGTGGAGATAGACGAGCAGGGTCGCTATAAGCTAAAACGTGTTCTCCCCAAAGGTCCGGTCCGGCTCGAGGGTTCCCTGTGATGGAGGAGTTATATCCGGGGCTTTACTCCCACAGACTCCCCTCCGGCCTGTACATATTGGTCGAGCCCATGGAGCGGGTGCGTTCCGTGGCCTTGGGCATATGGGTGAGGGCGGGGAGCCGGGATGACCCCCCGGGTAAAGGGGGATTGGCCCATCTTCTCGAGCACATGGCCTTCAAGGGAACGATGCGCCGTAGCGCCCTTGAGATCGCTCAGGTCATCGACGCGTTGGGGGGGAACCTCAACGGCGCCACCGGAAAGGAGAGCACCTTTTACTACACCACCGTGCTCGAAGAAGGGCTTGATGTAGCCTTGGAGGTGCTGGGCGAGATGCTCACCCAGCCCCGCCTTGCCCCCGAGGACCTGGAGCGGGAGCGGGCGGTGATCCTGGAGGAGATCCGCGAGGCGGAGGATGACCCTCAAGATGTAGCCCTCCGTCTCCTGTTCGAGCAGCTGTGGGCGGACGGACACCCCCTGGGGCGCCCTGTCCTGGGGACCCTGGAGGCGGTGTCCCGCCTGAGCGTCGAGGATGTGAGGGGCTTTTTCAAGCAGCATTACCGGCCTGCCCGCATGATCCTGGCCGCAAGCGGCAAGCTCGACTGTGAGGACCTCATCAGCCATGTGGAGCGGGTTTGGCCGGCCGGGACGGACGGGGAGCTTTCCCGGCGTGCGGCCCCTGTGCCGAAGGCCGGCCTTGTCGTGGGGGAACGCCAGATCCAGCAAGTGCACCTGGCCCTTGGGTTTCCCACGGTCAGGGCTGGAGCCGAAGAGCGCTATGGCCTCGAGGTCCTGTCCGCCATCCTTGGTGGGGGCGTGAGCTCGCGGCTGTTCCAGCGGGTGCGGGAAGAGCGGGGCTTGGTGTATACCGTGGCTTCCAGCACCGCCTATTACACCGATGCCGGTGCCCTGATGGTCTACGCGGCCACAGAGGAGAGGCGTTTTCCCGAGGTGCTCGAGCTCATATGGCGGGAGATCGAGGATCTGTCCCAGACCACCCCGACTGAGGAGGAGGTCGCCCGGGCAGTGGCCCGATTGCGGGGCAGTTTCCTGCTCGGCTTGGAGGATCCGGGCGGCAGGATGTTTCGCCTCGGGACGAACGCGGCCTTGGGACGCGAGATCACCCCCATCGCTGAGGTGGAAAGGAGGCTTCTTTCCGTGACCCCGGACGAAGTCCGGGACCTGGCAGCCCGGTTCCTCAAGCCAGAGCTTGCGGCGCTGGCACTGGTGGGGCCGTCGGCGGCTCGCCTTGAGCGATTGGGGAGACCCCATGTGGAGGTGACCTAGGTGCGTGCGGCGCTTTACCCGGGAAGTTTCGATCCCATCACTTATGGGCATTTGGACATCGTCCGCCGGGCAAGGAAGGTGTTCGACAAGCTCACCATCGCGGTGGTGGAAAACCCGCGCAAGGGGGCTCTTTTCTCGGCGGAGGAGAGGAAGCGTCTGGTGAAAAGGGCGCTTGAGGAGGTGGGGATCGAGGACGTGCCGGTGATCACCTACTCCGGACTCCTCATCGAGTGTGCGAAGGCGCTCGGGGTGGTAGCGATTGTGCGGGGACTCAGGGCCACCTCGGACTTCGACTATGAGTTCCAAATGGCGCTTACCAACAGGGACCTTGACTCCGACATCGAGACGGTGTTCTTCATGACGGCCGGCACGTATTGTTTCCTTTCGTCCTCCATGGTCAAAGAGGTGAAGCGCTACGGGGGCGACGTGTCCAAGTTCGTGCCGGCCTGCGTCGACCGGGCTTTGGAGGAGAGGTTTGCCCTTAAATGAAGATCTTGGGATCTAGTCTTGCCTTCCATCCATGTTCTCCACGGAAGGCGTTAAGGGAACTTGTCGCCCTGAAGTTCGCAGGCATGGAGTTTTTGT
>Ga0190361_1000966_pt1 | contig 11019 bp, 12 predicted proteins | sample 48721845_MG_FD_161273 | JGI IMG/M metagenome (GOLD analysis project Ga0190361, IMG submission 161273) | Hydrothermal vent microbial mat bacterial communities from Southern Trench, Guaymas Basin, Mexico - 4872-18-4-5_MG | ecosystem: Environmental > Aquatic > Marine > Hydrothermal vents >...
CATTTAAGGTTTTTCACTGAAAAAAGCCTCTAAAAGATTAAAAATTGAGCCCGTCAGGATTTTCTGACGGGCTTTGGTTTTATTTTCTTTTTCTGATTGTACTTCTTGAGCTTCGGATACGTAGACTGCGCGAAGAGCTTTTAATTCTGGAATAACTTTTTGGGCTCCGGAAAGAGGTACGTGAAGATTTTTTGTTGATCCTGAAAGGACTTCTTGAGCTTTGAAACCTTGAGCTTCTGAGAGATGTTTTGCTTTTGAAACGATTTGTTAGGGTCCGATTTGTTAGGGTCCGGAGCTTTGAGTTACTGAGAGATCTTTTTCTGAAAGAAAGAATTTTGGCTTTTAAGCTGGAATAAGAACGAATTTTTTCTCTTAATTGGCGCCTTGAGATGCTACTAAGAAACTTGTTTCTTGAATAACGCCTCTGTCTTAATTGGTTTTTTGAGATACGAGAATTACTGTAATGGCCGTATCTATAACCACGGTAGTAGCCATATCTATACCAACGGTAAGACCAATAAGACCAATAAGGATGCCAATGCCACCAGTTCCAGTACCAACCAACTCTGAGCCAGACACCCCAAGGATACCACCAACCAATCCGTAAGGGGTAGTAGTAATAGTAATGGTGTTCTTCTTTTGTGTATTCTTCAGTTTCTTCTGTAAGTTTATATTTTTGGGTTTGATAAGGGTCTACCACCACTCTCCAGGTTCCCTCAAGAAAAAATTTCTGATGAGGGGTGATGATTTCAACTGGTTCCAAGAAGAGAGTTAAAATTTCTCCGTGCCATACCTCTATTTCTAGGGGATAAAGATTGGCTACGCGAACCTGGGTATATTCACCAAGATATATTCTCCCTTTCTCAAAAACGATTTCTGTCTCTCCTTTTTGAGTGCCTACTGTATCTTTCTCATAGATTTCCATTCCGATTTCAGCTGGTTTGTGGTTAATGAAGACCTCTCCCTTTAAATCAACAATTTCTCCTACTGATTGAGGTTGAGCAACTAAGGCAGTAGAAAAAATCAGTAAAATGAATGTTACTAACCAAATCTTTTTCATCTTTTCCTCCTTTACTTATTTAGTTTTTAAATTTCTTTCTATTTTAATTTTACCATAATTGTTGCCCAAATGTCAAGTAAAACCTTTTAGTTGATTTCTAAAAAGGGTTGCAAAACTTTTAATTATGTTATATTCTTTTAAATAACTTAAAATGTATGGAATTTCCGATTGTAAAAACAAAGGTAGAGGGATTAAATAAAAAATTTAATTTAATAGATCCCCAAGAAACCAAAGAATATTTTTTGGCAAAATGCGGTTCAGAGATTGAGAGGTTGAGGAGGTTTTTAAATGAAAGGACCTTTATTGCTTATTTGTTAGGAAAGAAAAATTCTGGGAAGGGAACCTATTCAAAAATGTTTGCTGAGATAATAAATCCAGAAAAAATTGATCACTTTTCCATAGGGGATATGGTAAGAGCAATAGATAAGGAATTAGCGGATGAAACAAAAAAGAAAGAGTTGATCGAATATTTAAAAAGAAACTATCGAGGCTACCTCTCTTTAGAAGAAATTATTAAAAGCCTAGAGAATAGAAGCACCAAAACCTTGCTTCCCACTGAATTAATTTTGGTTTTGGTAAAAAGAGAAATAGAAAAAAGAGAAAAGAAGAGTATTTTTGTTGATGGCTTTCCTCGCGATCTAGACCAAATTAATTTTTCTTTGTTTTTCAGAGATCTTATTGGTTATAGAGACGACCCGGATATTTTTATCTTGATTGATGTGCCAGAGATGGTGATTAACGAAAGAATTAAGTGGCGAAGGGTTTGCCCAGTTTGTAATACCTCTCGAAACCTGAAACTCCTTCCCACTTCTCAGATTGGCTACAACAAAGAGAAAAAGGAATTTTATTTGATTTGTGAAAAGTGTGGGGTGAAGATGGAAGAAAAAGAGGGGGATGCTTTGGGGATTGAGCCTTTGCGGGAGAGATTAAAAAAAGAGGAAGAATTGATGAAAAAAGCCTTTTTGCTGCATGGCATTCCTAAGGTGTTATTGAGAAACTCTGTTCCGGTAGAGGTAGCCAAAGAATATGTGGACGATTATGAAATTACCCCGGTTTATGAATACGAATGGGTGGAAACAGAAAAGAAAGTAAAAATCAAAGAGAAGCCCTGGATAATAAAAAACGATCAAGGTAAAGAAAGTTATAGTTTGTTGGCGCCGCCGGTTGTTGTTTCTTTGATAAAACAATTAGTAGAAACCTTTAATTTAACTTGAAACATAAGAGGGTGAATCTTTGCACCTTTAAAACTGAAAGGAGGGTTTAATGAAAAGTTCTTTTAGGTTGGTCCAAAAAGGAGAAAAGGTAATACGAGGGATTGTTTTTCCTGTATATTATTTGTACCTTGGAGAAAGATTTGTAGACAAGGGAAACAAGATCAAGGTGTTTTTTGAGGATTGTTCCCAATCTTTGTTGGCAGTATATTTCAAGAGTGTGGTAATAGATGTGTTGCATCCTGCTATATGGAAAGAGGCCATAAAAAAAGGAAAGTTGGGCTCAATTTATTCTTTGTTAAAATCAATGTACCAAAAAGAAGGATTAGCAGAGGGAGAAGCACCAATACGGGGAGTAGGGCCGGTTAAAAATTATTCAATTATTTTTTTTAAAAAAGACGGAGAAGTAGAAAAAAGACAGCGAATACTTTTTCTTTCAGAAATAAATAGCCCCATTCCAAATGCTATTCCGGGCGAGTGGAAATTTAATGGCTTTGAAGCGAAAAAACTTGGTAATGGAAAAATTAGGGTTTCTTGGGAACTAAAAAACAATATTTGGTCAAGCCTTTCTCACGTTGGAACAAAGGTTATAAACTAGAGAAATGAATTAAAGAAGATTCACCCTCTTTCAGGGCCTGTCAAAGACAGGCCTTTTACTTTGAAACAAACCAGATCTCTGTAAAAGTGTTATGGGCTTATGCAAAGATTTGACATATTTTAGATATTATGCTAATATTAGGTTGTAGGATAATTTCCTACAAAATTTGTTCTTTAAGGGGGTAAAAATGGAAAAAGTTCAAAGAAAGAGGATGCTTTGGAGGATTCCCTTACTAGTAACCATACTAGTAGCTGTTTTTTGGGGAATCTGGTATTTAGCAAGTGGTGAAATTCCGGTTGTCAGCCAGATCAAATGGATTGAAGATACTACCATTCAACTGCCCTTTCCAATCTCTCGTTTGTGGGATGTTCTCCCTGCCTTTATCGGGACGTTTCTTCTAGTCTCATTGTTTACTCAAAAGAAGATTGAAGGCAATAGGGAGCTGGTCGCTGCTCTGGTCGTTGTTCTGGTCGTTGCTCTGGTCGCCGGTCTGGTTTTCGTTCCGAAGGGTGGCCCGGGTATTATTCTGGGCCTTGATGTATTATTAGTTATTCTGGTTTTTGGTCTGGTCGTTGTTGGTATGGTCTATGGTCGGTTCGCTGGTCTGGTCGCCAGTCTAGTCGCTGGTCTGGGTTTTGGTCTGGGCGCTGGTCTGGTTGTTGGTCTGGTTGTTGGTCTGGTTGTTGGTTTGGTCGTTGATCTGGCCACTATTCTGGTCATAAGTCCGGTTACTGGTTTAATCACTGTTCTGAGGTTCTTTTTTTCCACAAAAACATGGCATTTATTTTGCGACTGGGTTGCAGGAAAAAGTTAACTTATTCTCACAGTTTCCATTAAGAAGCAGGGTTACCTGCTTCTTTTTTTATTTCTTCCACTTTATTAAAAACCTCGCAGGGGTCGGACCTATGTAAAGCTGACAGGGGTCGGACCTATGTAGGGGCTTGGGGGAGATGTTGACAGGAAGGGAAGGAAAGAGTTAAAATGAAAATGGCCCTGCCCTTTAGATTTCTGGGACAAAAGTTTTTCCAGGGAGCCAGATAATGATTCCTAGCTCGAGGGCTAGGACTTTGGCACCCACCAGGATTGATTTTCCAGAAACTCTTAAAGAGGCAGGGCTTTTTTATTGAAAAATTCGGAGTGCCGGGAATCGAACCCGGGTTACACCCACCCCAAGGGTGCGTACTACCATTGTACTACACTCCGAGAAAACTATTTTGTTTTCCCTAAAGCCTTAATACACTTGGTACAAGCCAAAATTCTTTTCCCGGCAAATTTTTTAAAAGCAGGTTTTTGAACATTAGAAGGAATGGTTACCCATTGCAAATTAGGAACCTGCTTTCTTTTGACAGAAGGATTGAATTTCTCGGCTCTCAGCCGAACCCTCCGCCAGGCTTTTTTAGGTTTTTTTCCACAAATAGGACACTGTCTCATATGGTTTTTATTTTAGCAAATTATTTTATTTTTTCAAGAAATGTTTTATAATAATTTTACTAAAAAGTTTTATGATAGAAGAATTATTTTTGATTTTAGTTTTCCTTTTTTCAATTGTCCTCCACGAGGTTTCTCATGGGACAGTGGCTTTTTATTTGGGTGACCCTACCGCCAAAGAGGCAGGAAGATTAACCTTGAATCCACTCAAGCACCTAGATCCTTTTGGCTCTATTATCTTGCCCTTTTTTCTGTTTTTGATGACTAGATTAACTGGCCAGGGGATTATTTTTGGTTGGGCAAAACCTGTACCGATTAATCCTTTTAATTTTAGAGACCAAAAATATGGGGCGGCCAAGGTGGCTTTGGCAGGACCTGCCTCTAATCTTTTGGTGGCCTTGGTTTTTGGCTTGGCTCTAAGATTTTTCCCTGGGATTTGGAATCTACCTGCTCTAAGTTTTATTTTCGGTTATATTGTATTTATTAATCTCTTGTTGGCAATTTTTAATTTAATCCCCATTCCGCCCCTGGATGGCTCTCACATTCTTTTTGCTTTTTTGCCTCCTTCAATGACGAATGTAAAGATGTTTTTGACCCAATTTAGTCTCTTTTTGCTTTTGTTGATCATTTTTCTTTTTTTTGATCTAATTTTATTATTAGTAAGCTTTCTTTTCTTTTTGATCGTGGGAACACCCTTTTTCTAGTTGACTTTTTAAGTTTGGTTTGATAAATTAACTGATATGCCAACTATTCATCAGTTAATCAAAAAAGGAAGAAAGAAGATTAAAAAGCGCACCAAGGCGCCTGCTTTATCATTTGGTTTTAATATATTAAAAAATCAACCCATTGATTATCCATCACCACTTAAAAAGGGGGTTTGTTTGAAGGTTTTTACGGTTACTCCCAAAAAGCCTAATTCGGCCTTACGAAAGGTGGCCAGGGTGAGATTAACAAACGGAATGGAGGTGACTGCTTACATCCCAGGAGAGGGTCATAATCTACAAGAGCACTCCGTGGTTTTAATTAGGGGAGGAAGAGTGAAAGATTTGCCAGGAGTAAGATATCATGTGGTGAGGGGCGCTTTGGATACAGCAGGGGTTGAGGGGAGAAAACAAGAGAGATCAAAGTATGGAACCAAAAAGAGTAAATAAAAAAGAATCAAATTATGCCAAGAAAAAAATTTAAAAAAAGAGAAATAACACCAGATCCTGTTTATGAGAATGTCTTGGTTGCCAAATTTATTAATCAGGTAATGAGAAAAGGGAAAAAAGCATTAGCCCAAAAAATTGTTTATGGGGCTTTTGAGATTATTAAAGAAAAAACCAAAAAAGATCCTTTAGAAATTTTTGAAAAAGCCATTGAAAATGCCGCTCCCTTACTGGAAGTAAGACCAAGAAGGGTGGGGGGTGCGACCTATCAGGTGCCGGTAGAAGTGAAGGGAGATAGAAGAATTACTTTGGCAATGCGTTGGATTATTCAGGCCGCTAAATCAAAAAAAGGAAAACCAATGAAAGAAAAATTAGCCCAAGAACTTATTTTGGCTTATCAAAATGAGGGAGATGCGGTAAAAAGGAAAGAAAACACCCACAGGATGGCAGAAGCCAACAGAGCCTTTGCTCATTTTGCCTGGTAACTTTAATAGTTTAAATACAAATATATGAGGTCATATCCTATAGAGCGTTATCGCGATATTGGCATTATTGCCCACATTGATGCCGGCAAAACAACGGTTACCGAGCGGATTTTGTTTTATACCGGGATTTCTCACAAGATTGGCGAGGTCCACGATGGTCAGGCAATTATGGATTGGATGGCCCAAGAAAAGGAAAGAGGAATTACCATTACCGCAGCCGCTACTACTTGTTTTTGGATTCCAGGAAGTAAAGAGAGACAATCTTTAACCAAGAGAGAAGCAGGAAAAATTCCAGAAAACGAATACAGGATCAACATCATCGATACACCCGGCCATATTGATTTTACTGCCGAGGTTCAAAGATCTTTGAGGGTTTTAGATGGAGCAGTAGTCGTATTTGATGGGGTGGCCGGAGTGGAGCCTCAATCAGAGACCGTTTGGCGCCAGGCAGACAAATTTAATGTTCCCCGCTTATGCTTTATTAATAAAATGGATAGAATTGGCGCCTCTTTTGAAAAAAGTTTAGATTCTATTTGGAAAAAACTTTCTCCTAATGCCGTAGCCCTTCAAATTCCTATTGGAGCAGAGAGTAATTTTCAAGGAGTGATTGATTTGTTAGAAATGAAAGCCATTAGGTTTGAGGGTGATTGGGGCCAAATCGTTAAAGAAGAAGAGATACCTTCTGATTTGGTAGAAAAAGCCAAAGAGTGGAGAGAAAAATTAATAGAAAAAATTGTAGTGGAAGATGAGAATCTATTAGAAAAACATTTAAATGGAGAAGATATTCCAATAGAAGAACTGAAAAAAGTTTTAAGAAAAGCGGTTTTGGAATACAAACTAATTCCTGTATTTTGTGGTTCTGCCTTAAAAAACAAAGGCGTTCAACCATTGTTAGACGCTATTTGTTATTATCTTCCCAGCCCCAAAGATCTACCCGCTATTAAGGGCACTGATCCCAAAACTGGCCAAGAGATAGAAAGAAAACCAGATGATGCCGAACCTTTTTCGGCTTTGGCTTTTAAGGTGGCTACCGATCCCTATGTGGGGAGTTTAACCTTTTTTAGGGTTTATTCCGGTTTTCTAAAAAAGGGTTCTTATGTTTTGAATTCGGTAACCGGAGAAAAAGAAAGGATTGGGAGAATTTTAAGAATGCATGCTAATGAAAGAGAAGAGGTTGAGGAAATTTTCACTGGAGACATTGTGGCTACAGTGGGTTTAAAAAATACCAGCACAGGCCATACATTGTGTGATGAGGCGCATCCAATTGTTTTGGAAAAAATTACTTTCCCTGAACCTGTAATTTCAGTAAGAATTGAACCAAAGTCAAAGGCTGATCAAGAAAAAATGGCTTTGGCTTTAAAAAGGTTATCAGAAGAAGATCCTACCTTTAAGGTTAAAACTGATTTAGAAACCGGGGAGACGATTATTTCAGGAATGGGGGAATTGCATTTAGAAATTATTGTTGATAGAATGAGAAGAGAGTTTAAGGTGGAAGGAAATGTTGGTAGACCTCAGGTGGCTTATAAGGAAACCATTAAAGGAGAAGCCGAGTCCGAGGGAAAGTATATTAAACAATCAGGTGGACGAGGGCAATATGGTCATGTTTGGTTAAGGATAAAACCCAAGGAAAGAGGAGAGGGTTTTGAATTCGTTGATGAGATAAAAGGAGGAATTATTCCCAGGGAATTTATTCCGGCCGTAGAAAAAGGAGTTAAAGAAGCAATGGAAAAAGGGGTGGTGGCAGGTTATCCAATGACTGATCTTCAAGCCACCCTTTATGATGGTTCTTTTCATGAGGTAGATTCTTCAGAGTTGGCTTTTAAAATCGCTGCCTTCACTGCTTTTCAAGAAGCAGCCAAAAAAGCAAAGCCGGTATTGTTGGAACCGATAATGAAAATAGAAATTACTTGCCCAGAGGAATCATTTGGTGATGTTTTGGGTGATTTCTCTTCCAGAAGAGGAAAGGTGGAATCTATTAGCGAGAGATTGAATATGAAAGTAATCGACGGAAAGGTGCCCTTAGCTGAAATGTTTGGTTATGCTACTATCTTAAGGTCATTGACAGAAGGAAGAGGAACGTTTACAATGGAATTTGATCATTACGAAGAGGTGCCTCCTAATATTGCTCAAGAGATTATAGAGGGAAAGAGGAAGTAACTATTGACTAATTAAAAAGGTTTAGTAATAATGTTAATATAAAATTAAAATAATTGACAATGACGGTGGTGATAGCCATGACATAAATTGGTCATAGCTATTTACCATCATCATGTCTAAAAAATTATGGCTGAAAAAGAAAAATTTGTTAGAGAAAAACCCCATCTCAACATTGGCACTATTGGCCATGTTGATCATGGTAAAACCACCTTAACCGCTGCTATTTTACACATTCTTCACCTAAAGGATCCTAAAATTTCAGAAAAAACTGTGGATCAAATTGACGCCGCTCCAGAAGAGAAGACCCGTGGTTTAACCATTTCAATTTCCCACCTAGAATACGAGACCGAGAAACGCCACTATGCCCACATTGACTGTCCTGGCCACGCTGACTACATCAAGAACATGATTACCGGGGCTGCCCAGATGGATGGAGCCATTTTGGTGGTATCAGCGGTAGATGGTCCTATGCCCCAGACCAGAGAACACATCCTTTTGGCTCGCCAGGTAGGCTTGCCTTCAATTGTTGTTTTTATTAACAAAACCGATATGGTAGAGGACAAAGAGATGGTCGATTTGGTGGAATCTGAGGTGAGAGAACTTTTGAAAAAATATGGGTTTCCAGGAGATGAGATACCAATAATAAAGGGTTCAGCCCTGAAGGCCTTAGAGGCCAAATCTCCTGATGATGAAGTAGCCAAACCAATTTTGGAACTTTTGAAAGCGATTGATGAATATATTCCTGAGCCTACCAGAGAGGTGGATAAACCATTCTTGATGCCCATTGAAGATGTTTTCTCAATCGCGGGAAGGGGAACAGTGGTTACCGGTAGGGTAGAGAGAGGCGTTATTAAGGCAAACGAGGAGGTGGAAATTGTGGGTTTGAGACCTACTGTTAAGACAACCGCAATTAGCATTGAGATGTTTAATAAGGTATTAGATGAAGGGAGGGCAGGTGATAACATTGGGGTTTTGTTGAGAGGAATAAAAAAAGAAGATGTAGAAAGAGGGCAGGTATTGGCAAAACCTGGAACAATTACTCCCCACACTGAATTTGAGGCAGAGGTTTATGTATTAACCAAGGAAGAAGGTGGGCGTCATACACCCTTCTTTCCGGGCTACAAACCCCAATTTTACATTCGGACCACTGATGTGACCGGAGAAGTAACCTTGCCCGAAGGAACCGAAATGGTGATGCCCGGAGATACGGTGAACCTCAAAATAAAATTAATTGCTCCAGTGGCTTTAGAAGAAAAACAAAGATTTGCTATTAGAGAAGGGGGAAAAACTGTAGGAGCAGGAGTGGTGACAAAGATTATTAAATAAAAAATTGTTATAAATAAGGAATTTGCTGGTTCTTTTTAAGAAAAAATGGCGAAAAAAAGCAAAAGCCAGACCCAAGAAGAAATTGCTTCAAAAATTAGAATAAAGTTGAAGGCTTTTGATCATCGGGTCATCGACAATTCAGCCAAACAAATTGTCGAGGTAGCCTTGCGTTATGGAGTCCAGGTTTCTGGTCCCGTGCCTCTTCCTACAGAGGTTCATAAATATACAGTGAACCGTTCAACATTTGTTCATAAAGATAGTCGTGATCAGTTTGAGATGAGGATACACAAAAGATTGATTGATATTTTAAATCCCAATCAAAAAGTTATTGATGCTTTAATGAACCTAACCTTACCGGCCGGAGTGGAGATTGAGATTAAGATGTAGTTGGAATAAAGCAAAAGAATTAAAAAGAACATCGGGCCAGACCCGATTTTGTTTTTAAATTATGAAAAAATTTATTTTGGGGAAAAAACTGAAGACGGCCCAGATTTTTGACAAAGAAGGTAAGGTTATTCCAGTAACCTTAATTGAGGCTGGACCTTGTGTGGTGACCCAGATTAAAACAAAAGAAAAAGATGGCTATAGTGCTGTTCAGATTGGTTTTAGTGAGGCAAAAAAATTAACAAAATCTCTGGCCGGCCACTTGAAAGGACTGGGAAAATTAAGATATTTAAGGGAATTTAGGGTAAAAGAGCCAAAAATAGATGATAAAGAGCTAAAAAGAGGAGACAAGATCGATGTAAACATTTTTAAAGAGGGGGAAAAGGTGAAGGTTTCTGGGATCTCTAAAGGAAAGGGTTTTGCTGGAGTAGTAAAGAGGTGGGGTTTTGCTGGCAGGCCAGCCAGTCATGGGACCAAACACGAAGAAAGAACCCCGGGATCCATAGGTTCTGCTTATCCTCAAAGGGTCATTAAAGGAAAAAAGATGCCCGGAAGATTGGGAGGAGAAAGGGTAACGGTGAGAAATTTAGAAATTGTAAAAATAGATCCTAAAAATAATCTTTTGGCTATCAAGGGCGCAGTGCCTGGCCGAAAAGGAAGCCTTTTAGAAATTCAGACCGAAGAAAAGTAATTTTAATAAAATTTATGTTGATAGAAACCTATAATCAAAAAGGAGAAAGGGTGGGGGAAACAAGAGTGCCTTCTGAGATCTTTGGGGTAGAGATTAATCCTGACTTAGTTCACCAGGTAGTGGTTTCTCAAATGGCTAATTTGCGTCAACCCATCGCTCACACCAAAGACAGAAAAGAAGTAAGAGGAGGGGGGCGAAAACCATGGCGTCAAAAGGGAACAGGTAGGGCTAGAGCAGGATCAATTAGGTCTCCTTTGTGGCGAGGAGGAGGCGTGACTTTTGGGCCGAGAAAGGAGAGGGTTTTTAAGAAAAAGATTCCCCAAAAGATGAAGAGAAAAGCCATTTTTATGGTTTTGTCTGGCAAATTGAAAAATAATTTGTTAATTTTATTAGATGATTTAAAACTTGAAAGGTCTAAAACAAAATTAATGAAAGAGACCCTAAACAATCTAAAAAAGAAAATTAAACATTTTAAGGGAGGAAGCGTATTGGTTACTTTACCAAAAGTAGATAAAAATGTAATTTTGGCTG
>Ga0190361_1000967_pt1 | contig 11000 bp, 24 predicted proteins | sample 48721845_MG_FD_161273 | JGI IMG/M metagenome (GOLD analysis project Ga0190361, IMG submission 161273) | Hydrothermal vent microbial mat bacterial communities from Southern Trench, Guaymas Basin, Mexico - 4872-18-4-5_MG | ecosystem: Environmental > Aquatic > Marine > Hydrothermal vents >...
AATTGGAGATTTAGAAGCGATAGTTTGCACTTCGACTGATTATGATAGTTTGAGAGATATTGTGGATGATTTTTGCGGCAATTATGATGATGTAGCGAGAGAAGCGTATGCTCTTGGAATGAAAGATTTGGCAAAGAGGTTGTTGCGTGAAAATGATGAGAAGTCATGCTGAGCCAGGAAAGGCTATGAAGAAGCCGCTTAGTGCTGAAATTCTGTTAAAAGAGAAGCGATGTCCCTATTGCCGCTGCAAACTAAAGACTATTCTTGTTTACCGTAAACTTGTCATACGGTTTAGAGTAAACAATTATTTTGTTGAAAATGATGTTTTTGAAGTTAAATGTCCACGTTGCGGCTCAGACATGAAAGACCGGCTTGAAAAAAGCTTTCTAACAAAAATAAAGGAGTGGATGCGAAAAAATGAAGAAGGATAAGCCACCTAAATTGATTTTTGTAAGTTTGAAGCCTTTCCAATGTCCTACAAATCCTCGATACTGGTGCTTCTGGATAAAAGATGAACAAGAAGCCAAACAAATACTGCAAGAACTCAAAAATTGGCTAAAAGAAGAAAAAGAGGAAATAGAAAATGAAGGTTAATCTCAAAAATAGACCTAAACCTAAAAAATTCAGGTCGACTGGAACTCAAGAATGGTTATTTCCTGAACCAGAAGAATATGAGGAGTGGTTTGAAGCTTTCGAGAAAGAGCTAAGACAGAAACTAAAATCTTATCAAGATTTAGTCCTATTTTCATCATCCGGTAATTATTTTAACCAATTTACAGACGTAGCGTATCAAGTGGCTATAGAATTGATTAAAGAAATTTTAGGAGAGAACCAAAATGAAGGTTAAGGTTGTTCAGTATTGCCCAAAAGTCAAAGACTGCGTAGAATTAACGCTTAAAGACGTAACGGAAACCGAACTCACCTTTAAAGGAAAAGTTGAATCATGCAACTATGAAAGTAAATGTTTTGCTTGGTGTGATGATGGATTCTGCTGGATAGGACACAAAATAGAAACTGGAAAACATGGAGCGGAAAAAATTGAATGAAACGCAAAAATTGAAAATTAAGTTCGTTAAGAATTTGCATTATGCTTGTGATGCCATCTGTCTATTTTGGCTTAACGAAATTCATATTGATGAGAAGTGGAAGAACCATCCTATTTTGCCAGATATAATCCGACATGAGAAAAAGCATTACGAATTCTACCAGAAAATTATTAACTCCAAAACTAAAACCTCAAAAATTTACTGGTTTATCCTTAATATAATATTTGAAATTTACGACCACATCCGGCTTGACTTGAAACTTCTATTTTTCAAATTGCTTAGGCTGAAAAGAAAGTTAGGAGCGGAAAAAATTGAGTAGGAAAGACGTTATAAAAGCTTTGAATATAATGTTTGCTTCTCCTCTTAGGCTTATAAATTTCCTTGCCTGCCTTATATTCATAATCAACTCGATAATCACCATGGAAACCATAATTTCGACGGTTTATGCCGGATTCTCGCTAATCTTCTGGAATGAATGGAGAAAACAAGTAGAAAAAGCAATAGAGGAGATGAAAAAGAATGACAAGTAAGGCTGGCGTTTTTCGTGAACGAAAAGACTGCGTTTTAAGAATTAGAGTTGAACCACGCATTAAAAAGCAACTGGAGCAGTTAGCCGAATCTTACGGCAGAACAGTTAGCGAGCTGGTTCGTTTCTCCATTTATGAAATGTTAAGAAATAGGAGGAAAGAAAATGTCCTACACTCAAAATAATAATAAAGATAAAATTCTATTAAATAATTTAAATAATTTAAATAATGAATACCGTAAATGCTATACTTTCTATCTTCGCGTAGGACAAATGGAACTCTTCAAGGAAAATATCCGCAAACATACTCAACTATCACTTTCACAAGCCATCGACATGCTCATAGAACGCTTCAACCAGGAATGCGAAGAAAGACGGCTGCAGCCTACACTTATCCAATTTATTAAGGCTGAACCGCACAGCATGGTTATGATACAAAACAAAATGGAAACCAATCAGCCAACATGCTTCGTGTCAACATGCAACAATCCAGCCGTAGCCACAGCAATCTCACTGCAAACCGGAAAGAAATATCCAATATGTAGCAAACATGCGGAAGAATTAAAGAATCATCCGAAATGGAAAGTTGAAGCGCCGTAGCACCTTTAGTTAGATATTATCTGCCAGCATCTTAAATATGTCCTTCTCTCATCAAAGCAGAAATCTAAATATGGTTGATAGATAAGTTTTGCATCCAAACGGAGTTTCCTTACAATATCTTTTATTCTTTGTGCCCTATTTGTTTCGATATACCCGCACTCGATAATTAGACATCGTTTACCTTTGGATGCAAAGATGTCAACTCTTATGTATCCTTCACCCTTTGCCTTGAGTGTTTTCTCTACTTCAACAGCCCACCCTTTCTTTTTTAAATCCTCTGCGATTTTTGTCTTTAAATGATTATGATGTTTCAGTTCCATTTCATCTCTCCTACACGGTTCTTATATCTTTCATAAATCTTGTTTGAGATGGCGTTAATCCCTTTCTTTCTGCGTAGATTGTTGGCATAATTGGGCTGCTCCAATCTCCAATCTCTTTCAAGTCGAACGGAGTATACCCACTTCTAAGCAGTTTTTCGGTATGGCCATATCTGAACATGTGGCTTGAAAGCGTTGAGTCTAATCGTTGCAGAATCTGGTCGAAACGTTGAACCGTCAAATGTTTATTCCATAAGAATGAGCGTGAAGCATAATGGAACGGCGGAAACACGTAATATTCCGGCTTACAGTTTAATTCTTCAAGTTTTTTAATCCATTCCACAAATATTGGACAGAACGGAAAAGCCATACTTTTCCGCTTAGTAACCACAATTATTTCTCCAATGTAAATGACTTCTACAGCCTGAATATTTGCGCCACAACTTCTACAATACTTGGCGTTCTTTCCGTTTCTCTCTCCACAAAACGGGCATTCCTTAATGCCTTTACGTTTTTTCTTAACTTTAAAAGTCACGTTAAGCTCACTATCATTATAATAGACATCTCCAAGCTTAATATTCAAAATTTCTTTCGCTCTCTTAAAGAAAGTCCAACCCAAGGCGATAAGGGCCTTATCTCTACAACGAATAAGTTTGTCAAACTCCGGCTCCAACTTAGTATATTCATTCAAAACATCAATCCGTTTAATCAAACTCATAACTTGCGAATCCGTAAGAGTCCACGCCCGATCCCTTCTTTCCCTACGAGCCGGATTAACCAGCCATCCTCTCTTCATTTTTCACCACTTTAACTTTTTGTAGAAAGTTAAAACCAAACATTATTTATGATGAATTTTGTGAATCTTTTTTCCGTCTATTAACATATCATCATCCTTATGTGAAGTGTGAAGGCTATTCTCCAAAGTCTGCTTAACAAATTTTCTAACAAGTCTGTTAAGTTGCATTGGATGTAACCCAAGCTCTTTAAAACTCTTACCATGACTCCATTCCCAAAGTATCTGTAAGTCTCTTTCTCGAAAGCGGGGAGATAAAGTTGGTTTCTCCGTGAATGGAGCCACATCCCATGTATCAAACTTTATAGTAGTAGGAGGAATGCCATACAGGTTTTTCGTGAAACTTTCCAAGTAGTCATCGTATAATGCGATTTTTGGGTTCTCATGAGATTTGGTAAAAACACCATCTAAGACATCAGTTCCCCATATTGCTGAATCAATAAAAGCTTCATGCGGGGTGATAAATATTAGGCTTAATTTATATTTACGGAGAATTTGAATTTTGTCAAGCAGTTTAATGTTCAGTTTGGATAATGGAGTCCTTCGCCTAAATGATTTTCCAGCTTCATCTAAAATATAGAGCTTTTTCCCACTACAGGTAGAACACCAATGCTCTAAATCCATGAGATTCGTAATATATTCAATAGAGAATGGAGCTTCATAGATTTTAATATTCGTTGCTATATTGCGAATTACCCCACTATAATAGACTGCTTCAGCGATCAATAACGCAAAGTCAGTTTTCCCGCTTTCCCTTCGTCCTCTAATAATATAGAATGCAGATGTTCTACGAGAAAATATGTAAGTAATGAAATCGAGAAAATCCTCCGTGAATCTATCGAGTACTTGGCTTTGCTGAGACATGAATATCCCTCTTTGAACTTGGGCCTTTTTCTTCTGGTCCAGTGCAAGCTAAAAACATTCCAAGTTTGCTCATCTCTCCACAAGTACTTGCAAAAAATGCTTTGTTAAGTTGAATGAGGTATTCTTTTCTTAATTCCATAAAGAAATCTAATAAAGCATACTGGAATAGATTTGTTTTAGTCTTTAATATCGGCAATAGCTTCTTTTTGGCCACATTGATTAATACGATTTCCTCAATGGTGTCAAGGGGGGCCCCCACATAATCTCTGAAATCTCTATCTTTTTCAGCTAATTGGTAAGCCCAGTTCTTTCTCTCAAGCATAATTATATAGTCTTTGCTGATGTAACGGTGACTCATTCAAAAACCTCCTCCTCTCCTTTTCCTTTTGAAAATAAAGCACCAAATCTTTGGCGTAATCCTCTTTTTGGTTGATGTAATTCCTGTGGTTGAATTGACATTGGATAAAGTATTTGCGTCTGTGCTTCGGGAGCTTTTTTCAAAATTTCGACAGCTTCAACTCTATTCAATCCCTTGTAAGGAATAAAATCTCTTGCAAGTTCATCGGCTAAGTCTTTAAAGGGCTCACAAGGCTCGCCATAGAATTTATACAAAAGTCTGCAATAAAGTTGAACTAAAATATCGGCTCTTGTCGGTAATCTTGACCTTTCAACTATATTTTGGACGTCTATTAACCCTTGAAATGTCTGTCCTGGCTTTAATGACTCTCCTCTTATTGCCTTGATGCTAATACTATAAAGTTCAAGAATTGCTATAAGATCCTCAACGGGTATTTCAGATAGAGCATCTAAGGCAATTTTTTTTAACTTTTCTTCCGGTAGTGACTTTATGATCTCTAAATCAAGTTGTTCCATTTATATCACTCCAAATCGATTTGCGATTAAGAAGGTTAAGAATAGATTTACAAAGACTAACCCGACAACCAACCAAAAAGCTAATGGTAGCTCAATTTTTGCTTTAATATATCGTAATAAATGAAGAATCTCGGCTTGTGCAAATCTTTTTAGATCTCGTCTTCCCAAGTTTACTTCCGCATAGTCATCGTTTATTGAAAATCTAATGCATTCATTACTTCCTTCTATTACTTGCACTTTCTCTATGATTTTTTTGAACTTCCACCAGCCTTTTACTTCTTTTAATATTGAATCATGATAAAACTTCGGTTGCCAACCAGCCCCCCCTCGGCCTCGTTTGGGAGGTTCAATAATTACACGGTCTTCATCTATTGGACATTTTTTCCGTGTAATTTGATTATTTTTATGAATTATTTCAACTAAAATTTTTGGTTTAGACACATCTCTCCACTCAATATTTATTTAAATTTTGAACTATTTATTTAAATTTTTGGAGTCAACCATGAACTCAATTCAATATTGTATAAGATTTATGATTGGAATTGTAATGTATGAAGCTGGCTCTCGAATTATATACATGTTAGAAAATAAAGGAGATTATGGCAGCCCATTATATCTGATAGTTTTGGCATTTGTAACTTTAGGAATGACAATAGCTGTCGTTTCGGCCATAAAGATGTATTTTTGGGCTGAAGAACAGTTAAAAAAGCTGAAAGAGCAAGAGTGTGAAGTTTGACTTATATATATTCACCTGGCAACCGAGTTCTCGGAAATAAATTGAATGGAGGGATGTAGAAAGATGGCAAGTATTAGCCCTGGAGAAGTAGTTATGCTTGCGATCAGCTTCTTCCTCGTAGCGATCTTAGGTCCTATTGCTCTTGGTGAGGTGTTCGGAGCCAACACCACGGGGTGGACAACCACCGTAAAGACAATCTTTCAGACATTGCTGCCAATCCTGTGGGTTATCGGCGTGGCGATACGCTACATTCCAAGAGGAAAGTAGAAGGGCTGAACAATGGCCCGACGAAGACGTTACTGGATTCAGAAAGCCGTCAAAAAACCGGGAGCCCTAAGCCGACAACTCGGCATTCCAATAAAGAAGAACATCCCAATTTCTTTACTTAAAAAGATACGTAATGCTAAAATCGGCTCAACAATCACTAATCCAACCAAAACAGGAAAAAGAAGAATAAAAGTTACAAGATTACTCAAAAAACGGGCAGTCTTGGCTTTAACTCTGAAAAGATTAAGAAAATAAGGAGGCAAAAACTATGGGAAGAAGGAAGAGAAGGAGAGGAAGACGCAAACGCAGATAATCTTCTCTAAATTTCCCCTATATTTTTAAAATTTATATATACCCAACTGGAGAAATTTAAATGATGAACACAAAAATCATACCAGTACTAATTCTCATATTAACGTTAAGTCTAATCCCTCAAGTTTATGCAGACTCCGAAAGCGACGTAAACCTAATGGACCTACCCAAACAATTAACAGAAAGATTAGGACTGCCAAGTTCCGGAGATTATTTCGCTGGTAAAATACTTGCAAGTTGCATTTTGTTAGCTCTCTTCTTATTACCGACATTATTTGCATGTTCTAAGTTCGGCAAAGACGCATTAATTGCCAGCTTAGTTGTAGGCTTTTCAGTATTAGGATTTTGTGTAGCTTTAGGATGGCTACCATATTGGTTCTTACTTGTCATTTGTCTTCTTATTGCTGGAATGTTTAGTGGCCAAATAAGAAGTTGGATAGCAGGAGGAAGATAGATTTGGGTGATTTGGCGGAATTAAGAGGAATTATTCTGGTGATGACTTTTCTTTCATGCTTTTTCATTATTACATCTGCAATTCCTGGCCAATTAATTGTTTCCACGCAAGGATTAAGAAAGGATGTCGATATTCCTGATTTTATAGAGGCAAAAGAAATTATTCAGCTTAATTATTCAGCTGTTGAAAGTATCCATTCAAGTGAATATGACCTTGAAGTAGGAGGAGCGTATAGTTTAGATAGAAAGATTGGCGGGCATGATCTTCATTTTGGTTGGGATGTAAACGAGCAGTATATTCTTATTCATCATGTGGAGTATTGGTGGATCTTTAAGACCGGGCAACATAAAATGAAATGGTATCATAATGGCGTAGAAATACCTCAGGTAGATTCTCCTTTTGAAGGAATGGTATTCCTTGACAAAATCAGGGGTTATTTTGATGATGGAACAGCCAAATTCAGGGTGCAATGTCAGCACTTTGGTATGGATTTAATTCTTGGATATAATACCACAGCATACTCCAGTTTCACAGAGGCGTTTACTAATAATGATTTCTATTTTATAACTGGCTTTAGAATAGATGATTTAAATACAAAACTTTCAGCATGGGATTTGGTCGGAAGATTACTTTTCTTTCAAACGCCTGAAATTCATCCAGTACTTAATATGATAATAGCTATTCCTATCTGGACATGTATTGCTTATTTGATCTATGTATTAGTACTGAAAGCTATCCCATTCGTGGGAGGTTGAGATATGGAAAAAGCTTTAATAATAAAAGGTCCAGTTGGGGATTTGCGTGAACTTTTAAAAATTGCGGTTGTCGAAGGGAAGAAAATTTTAAAAGTTCAACAGGTTAAAGTTAAACCGATTGTATTTCCATATGGTAACGGTAACTATTTGGTTGTTGTCGAGCCGAACGGTTGTGATGGAGCCCTCGGTGTGGAGGGCGGGAGAAAAAGAAAAGCAAAGTGAAAATTCCAAGGCAAATTAGCCTAAAAAAAGCTACAACAATAATTCTCATTTCAGTGTTATTAACGGTTATCATAAGCTACTATGCTTTTGCTGCAACTCCAACATCAACATTTACAATTAGTCCAGGCATTTATCCAGGAGCCCCATCCTATACAATATGGAAGGAAGGAACCAACTATTTCGCCAAAAACAGCAATGGCAAAATAGAGTTCAGTAGCACAAACGCAAGCTATATAATTCAACAAGCCATAAATAATGCACCTAATGGCGGAAAAATATTCATTAGAAATGTTGGAGAAGCCTATTTCATAACGCAGACAATAATAATAGCTGAAAAAAGAGTGATTTTGGAGAGTGATTTCGCTACTTTAAAATCTAACGGTGCAGACCCCATTCTTCTGATTAAGTCCCCAAACCAGCTTTTAGGACAAGGAGCAAGCTATATAGTTTGGAATACAAGTCAAACAACCGTTAGAAACATTAAATTCGAGGGGGATAAAACTCAAGAAGGCGTGAAAGTAGAAGCCTACTATAATGCCATAATCGAAAATTGTTTCTTTAGGAATTTGGAAAAAGGAATAGTGATAGCTTCTGGAGATAAATGGACAGAATGCACTACCGTTAGGGACTGTCATATAGAAGGCTGTAGATATGGAATATACTTCGAGGCAGAACCTCCCTATTACAACTGTGGATTTAGCCATATCGAAACAGTAAAGATACAAATGCAAGACGATAATTGTTATGGAATATACTGGGAATACGACGCTTACTCTCGTTGGAATGTAATAGAAGATATTATGATATGGATTCATGGAGATAATAGTTACGGAATTTATTGCAGTGGAGACCTAACTGACACAGTTTTCATAGATATATTCATAGAGAACTTTAAGGAGAATCCTACAGCCGTCTATGGTGTATGTTTGTCGTCTGGATTAAAGACGAGTTCTGGTGGGCATGCAACAGTCTATTTCTATCCACTTCCACAAATAACCTACCAAGGAAGCACAAGACAATTAACCTACGATATTTATGTATCTGAAATTGACGGAAGAAGACATTGGTTCGTTATAGACGGAGATATGGAACTTGGAGTAAGCGGAGTTGTAACAATACCATCTGGACAAAGTGAAGTAATACATCATAATTGGCTAAACGAAAAATTAACCGTAGAGAACGGAGTAGATTGGGATATAGTAGTAAGTCCACTACAGATAATGACAGATGTAGACTGGTGTGTTCAAAAGGTTAACGCTACACATTTCAAGATTCAATTAAGCTCTCCAGCCACTTCCGATTGGCAATTCACATGGACAGCAATGATTAGACAACCTATGCCAAGCCTACAGAATCTCCAAGGCTAAATTCATAAGAGGGCTGAACAGCCTTGAAAACAAAACCAAAAACAACCAAACTCTTACTCTACATTTTGTTAGTTCTTTTCCTCTTTCAAATAACATTAAAACACGCACAATCAGCTACTATACAGAATGCTAATATACTTCTTCCATCTGATTCATCTTTAGCATTTCAAAATGACATAGAAAACTATTTGACATTAAGTATTGTAGATGGCATATTAAATCTTACAGACTTCAATTTCCACCTTGATTCTGGCGGAGGCTACTTTAAATTTACAACTCCAGACCCCCTATCTATCAAAATTACATATTCCAATTTGACAGTAAAAGTCGCAAAAGGAAATGAACCTTTTCAAATAGTCGAGTCCGGCTCAATTATTTCTGTTACAGATCAAACAGAAATAATTTGGGATGTCCCTCATGAAATTCCTGTTGAACCTCTTCTTCCTATGATGTTCATTTTTGGCATGGTTGGGTTGGGGGCAATGATTGTAGGACCTCTCTACGCAATAAACAAAATAAAGAAGAGAGAGTATTTGGAGGGCTTCAGAACTGGGATTGTTGTCACTGTGATTGGATTGGCATTATTTATTGCATGGTTGTGGTAACATGAAGGGAGAAATATTCGCCATAACAATCTTCTTCGTGTTTCTCGTTTTCCTATTCCCAACAATCTATGAGCAAACAACCAATGTTAATTCAAGCCTAACTTTAGCCCCAGTCATCAAATCGTTTCCTTATTTAATTTTGATAATTTCAGCTCTCGTTTTACTATATGGAATTTGGAGGAGAAAATGGTCATGACTGTGTTGGAGCAATTAAATCAAGTTTTCGAAGCCATGTTTTATGGAGAAGGAGTCTATCTCGGCTTACTCCTTTATATCACGCTAATTGCTGGTTTAGTCCTGAAATGGAGATATATGGCTACTTTAATCTTTCCCATAAGCATCTTTATTGGGCTTGAATATTTATCTCGAAATTTGGTTTGGCCGAGCGCTGTCATGTTCTTTACTTCAATCTTTCTTCTCGGTTACATGATAAAAATGTTCAAAGGGAGGTGAAAGGGTAAAATGGAGAGAAAAGTTAGAGTTTTGCTGGCTGTGGCTTGGGCTTTAAGTGTTGTGTTGGCGTTTGGCGGTGGCTTTGCTGTGCAAATTTATATGCTGTCAAATAGTACGCCGTCCAGGACTGTTGCTGGCGCCAATGTTTTCGTTACTATTGAGACGTCGATGGGAATAAGGAGCATTCCGATTCATAATGTGATTACGGATATTGGCGAGCAGCAAGCTGCCGAAAGGTTCAGAACTGGTGGCTCGTATACTGCTTTGGAGTATATTAGTATTGGGAATGCTACTGCAAGTGCAAGCCTGACTCAGCTTACTGTTGAGTATGCTCGTGAGCAAGGAACAGTTTCAGCCTTGTGGCTTTATAATGGTGAAGATTATGCGTTTAACTGCACCAAGAAATTTACTTTCTCGGAGACTGTTACTTTGAATGCGGCTGGCTGGCATTGGGCTGCTTCGGGCGATAATAACATGTATGCAGTGGCGAATTTTGACCAGACGACGTTTCAGCCTAACTGGAACTTGACTATTACTTGGGTTGGCGTGTTCGACGGAAACTAAAAGGGTGAAAAGGTTTGAAACAGAAATTCCTTTCTTTCCTTGTATTCTTTATGTTGTTTGTTAGTCAATTTGCTTTTTTGCAAATTTCAAGCGTGAAGGCTCAAGAGGAATGCCTTAAGATTTATTATGATTCTGAGAAGGGCTATTATTATTTCTTGACTTTGAATAGGGAGAAGGTTGTGCTTGAAAAGAATGGATTTGCAGTTTTGAATAGATGGAATGGCGAAGCATGGATAAGTTTTGGCT
>Ga0190361_1000968_pt1 | contig 10999 bp, 7 predicted proteins | sample 48721845_MG_FD_161273 | JGI IMG/M metagenome (GOLD analysis project Ga0190361, IMG submission 161273) | Hydrothermal vent microbial mat bacterial communities from Southern Trench, Guaymas Basin, Mexico - 4872-18-4-5_MG | ecosystem: Environmental > Aquatic > Marine > Hydrothermal vents > Microbial...
GCCGAGTAGCATCGCGGGTAGCACGATAAGCCCCGCCTCGGGGCCGAAGGCTCCGCCCGTGACGAGCTCGGGGCCGGAGACCGAGGTCTCGATCAGACGGAATGTGTTTAGGCCGCTAACTGGAAATCCGAACACAGTTCCTTCAAAGAAATTCCAGCCGATATGCAAGCCAATCGGAAGCCATAGCTGGCGGGTGACGATCCACCCATAGGCCAGGAAATAGCCTGCTGCCAGCAACCCAAGGGTGGAATGCCAACTGCTCCCTGGGTTCGCCAGGTGCAGGAGTGCGAAGACCCCAGAGGAAATCAGCAGGGCCCAGTGGAGATTAAGGCCCTCGGCAAGGTTCTGCAGGTGATATCCGCGGCTGAGCACTTCTTCGGCAATGCCCACCAGGATGAATAACAGCAGGCCATCCAGCATCCCACGCATGGCATCCGCGGAGTCCAGGGTTCGCCATGCCCAACCCTCGATCTTCAACCAGCCCACAGCCAGCTCGAAGAGAAAGATGAGTCCCATCATGAGCGCGGGCAAGAGGAAGCCCAAGGCGAGGTCGGCGGCGGTATGGCGGTCCGGCCTGAGGCCTAGTGAGAGGAAGCTCCTGCGGTCCAGCAGCCAGCGGGCGACCCAGGTGGCGCCTAGGATTGCCAGCAACTCCAGCCCTAGCCAGAGGCCTTGGAGCCTGGCCGGATCCAGGAGATTCGACCCCAGCAGGGTGAGCGCCAAGAACGAGAGGGCGAAATAAACCAGCAGCAGGAGGGCCGTGTGGATCAACAGTCGCCAACCAGCCCGCAGACGGGGCTCATCCGGGGAGAGGAAGATTCTACGCAGGATCGAGGGCCTGCGCGAGGATGCCAGTTGCGGAGGCTCAACCATCATGGCTCCTTTCAAGACTTTGCGGGGACGGACCCCAGAGGGACAACCGGCTTCGTTCCGGCAGGCGGCTGCGCAAGCCTAGAAGCTCGGCCGGAAACCGGGTCTTGAGATAGCCATGAATCGAAAAATGTCCGCCTTCGGGCAGATCTGCACGAAAACCTGGTCGATCATGGCTTTGAACAACCCTGCCAGATGAGACAAAAGGAGGCCCAGGTCGGCTCTGGCGCCACCTTCATGCCCCATTTCCCCCGTTTTCCTGGCGATCAGGGTCAGGTTCGCAACCGTCGCTGCCATCAGGGCTTGAAACAGTGTCTTGCTGCGCCCAAAGTAGCGCGCTTTGCGCACCCCCAGTTGAACCATCCTGGCCAGGCGGTGCTCGCTCGCCTGGCGCATCTGCTGGTATTGCTGGAAATCAGGCCTAGCCTGCAACGCCCGCGCTTCCTGCAGCAGCCTTTCCTGAGGGTGCAGGCTCACCGTTCTGCCTTTCCCCGGTCCGGCCCGGGAGCACTGCGCGCGCAGCTCGCAGGCGTGGCACACCGCCCCGTCAAATTGGAAAGCCTGGCCTTTTTCATACTCGCCAGTGCGCGGCATCGTTCTGCCCACCGTCACCAACGTGCCGGTCACCTGCCCGGCGGGACAGGTGCAGGTCATCTCTTCCAGGTCGATCTCGAAATCTTCCTTCGGAAAGAACCCGCGGTTCGGCCGCTTGGGCACCCTGGCGATCAGCCTGCGCCCGGCCTGTTCGAACGCTTCCCGGGTCGCCCCGGCGCCATACGCGCAGTCGCCGATGGTCTCCTCCACCTGCAGGCCGGTGTTCTCTTCGCTCTGCTCTACCAGCTCCAGTGCCCCTTCGCTGTCGTATGCGTTTCCGGGCAGCACATCCACCGCCGTGATCAGCTGGCTCTCCGGATCGGCGGCAATCGCCAGCTTATGGCCTTCGAAGCGCTTGCTGGCGCTCTTGTGACCGTGCCGCATCTCCGGGTCGTGCACCGACACGATGCGGTCCCTGGACACGCCCTGTTTCAGGCCAGGACCGCCGTCGCCGTCCCGGTCGATATCCTGGCAAAGCAGCTGGGTGAGAAGCTCCGCTGCCCGCCTGATCTGCTCCTCCTGCTCGCTCCCCTGCGGCACCTGTGCCAGGGTCGTCCGGGCGATCGAAAGCAATCGATCGGCATCCGCCACAATCCCCTGCAGGAAGGCCTGGCGGGCGTCTTCGTCGTCCCAATCGATCTCCGCCTGGCCCTTGATGCTCGAGCCGAAGTAGCGCTCAAAGCCGTGCTCCCGTGCCCATCTGTCGGGCTTGATCCCGACGATTCTCTTGCCCAGCGTCCAGATCAACTTCTTGATCCCATCGGCCAGCAGGTTATAGGTGTCTTTCACCGCCCCCCGGCCCAGGATGTTGGTCGTGTCCAGCGCCGCCTTCACCTTGCGCCCTTTGAGGTAGCCAATTTCACGTGCGTATTCCAGGCTGCGTTGGAACACCGCGCGCGCCCGCTCGTGGAGGATGAGCTGAGCGCGAAACAGCTGCAGCGTGCTTTTCGCAAAGGGCCGGCTATCTACCTCGATCCCCAGCGCCACCTTCCAGCGCAAATCGTAGTCGGCTCTCGCTTTCGCCTCCGCATCCGAAACGCGATCATGCGTCTGCAGCAGCAGCGCTACTGCCAGAAGGCTGGGCGGCACGCTGTTGCGGCCGTTGTCCAGGCAGTAGAGCATGGCGAAGTCTTCATCGCGGAAAAGCTCCGAGCGATGCCGCGCCAGGAAGCCATAAAAGGTGTCTTCGCCTACAAAAGGCAGGTAGAGATGATCTGCTTCAAACATCCCGCGTTGAGGGGAGCGCTTTCCGAGCATGGGATGCCTCCTCCGGCTACTTGATGAGGAGTGTAGTATGCTTCCGGAAATTTCGCGAACTTTTCGGCCAGGTTTCTAGGTGTCGAGGCATTCGCTCAGCAAAACGGCGAGCTTGGTGCGCAGCATGCTGTAGGAGTAATGCCGCCGCCCGATTTCATAGTTGCGCTCGGCCATGGATTCGCCCAGGGCAGGGTTATCGAGGACTGCCCGGGCTTGCTCGACGGTTTCGTCCTGGATGAAATCCTCGAAACCGATGATCCGGAAGCCCTTAGGTTGAATATCGGTCTTGAAGATTTCGTAGGTGCTAAGGACAATCGGACGTTTGTAGTAGATGGTCTCGAGGAAGGCATTGCCAAAACCTTCCACGGTGGAGGGGTAGGTGACAAGATCGGCCTGCAAATAGGCATCGGCAAGGGCGTAGATCTTGCGGCCATCCGGCAGCTCTCCCCGCTGGTGATTAACGATTTCGGACCCAAAAATCACCGGCACGCCCAGGAGTTCGGCGTAATCGCGCAATCGTTCCGGATAGGCTGAGCCCTCATCGCCAGCCTTGTGCGTGATGACCAGCACACACTCGCGCTCCACCCGGCGGGCCAATTCGATGGCCAGCTCAATCCGCTTGCGGGGGACGATGCGAGTGGGCTGCAGCAGCAAATGGGCCCCGTCCGGGATACCGAGGTCGGCACGCAACCCGCGAGCCACATCATCCAGGGGCGGGGGCGGATGATCGAAATCCATGACGTTGGGGATGAGGCTGGAGCTGGCGCCAGTTCGCAGCGCGAGCTGCCGGGCGGCGAAGGAATTGATCACCGCGTGATGGATTGAGGGGAGGGTGGGCGGAAAGGCCGCCCGAAGATAGTCTTCCGCCGCAGTGACGGCAAACCTCGATCGTTCCCAGGAAAAGTCGTGGTGATGGCCGATGGTGGCGATCTGGGTCTCGGCGATGAGCTCGCTGAGCGCCAGGCCAAGGGGGATATTCATCGGGAGCGAGAGGGCATTTTCGACAATGAGCAGATTGATATCAAAGGTGCGGATGAATTGATACAAGTGCTGCTTGAGGTGGAACCGAAAGGCCTGGATGAGGCCGGATGTTTTGGAGGAGCGAGTGTAATTGTCGAAGAGGTCATGATTAAGGTCTTCGATGTCGGGGTGCTTGAAGTGGGCTTCTGGAACGATCACCGTTCGTTCCTCGGGGCGGTCGGATTCGCCCGCGAAATAGAAGCACTCATGCCCCATCTCGGAGAGAATGCGGGCCCATTTCACGGTCTCAAGCGAGACGCCGTCCGTGCCGGAGAAGCGGGTGGAGACGAAGCCGATGCGGCTCGGTGTGATCTTCATGGGGCCTCCAAATGAAGCGTTTGGGGTTGGGCATTGGCGGGAATCCGATCCCAGACCCTTTCTAAGGGTTCATCCCGGGCGTGGATCAGGATGAGGGCGAGAACCAAGCCGTGTGCCACGATGGCCACGCGCCCTTTCGGATGAGCCTGGAGAATCTCCTCGAGCGCCTCCAGGACACGCTCGCGGACCTGGCCGACTGTCTCGCCTCCCGGAGGGGCTGCAATGTGCGGGTTCTGAAGGCGATGCTGCCAGAGGTCGAGAAACCTACGCCGGATATCTTCGAAGAGCGTTCCCTCCCATTCGCCCTGATTAATCTCCCGCAGTCTGGGATCGAAATAGAGCGGGGCGCCGGTGGCGCGGGCAATCGGCTCGGCAGTCTGCTTGGCACGCAGCAAATCGCTGCTATAGATAGCCAGAAATGACTGCCCCTGCAAGCGCTCGGCCAGTTGCTGGGCCTGGCGCAGCCCTTCCTCGCTGAGGGGGATATCGGTCTGCCCCGAGTAGCGCCCCTCCCGATTCCAGGTTGTCTGGCCGTGTCGAATGAGCATGAGTTCAGTCATGAGGGGCTGGTTCCCGGGCTTCGCGATGGAAAAGGAGGCGATATTCTGGGAGCGTGATCATGGGCGGGCGCTCGCGCTCCGCCACTTCCTCCACCTCGATGAAGAAGCCGCTGGCTTCCTGGCGGATGACCTTCATGGCGCGATTGACATCGCGGAGCAATTGCAGGCCATACCGTCGGTCGAGTTTGCGGATGACGGTTTGGATGATCGCAAAGGACATCTTGCTGAGGGCTGTCAAGGGCTGGTTGTGATGCACGCGGCGGATGAGGTCGACCTGGGCGATGGCGTCCAAGCCGAAGGTCTCCAGCATATCGATGAGCAGGCCGGTCTCCACGCCGTAGCCGGTCGAGAAGGGCAGCTTCTCAAGCGCCTCGCGACGCCCGCCGTATTCTCCGGAGAGTGGCTGAACGAAGCCTGAGAGCGCCGGGTAGAACAGGTTCAGGAGCGGCCGGGCGGTCAGCTCGGTCACCCGCCCGCCTCCGCCGGCCTGGATGGCCTTCCCCACCCGCAAAGGGCGCAGGTAGAAACCCTTGATGAACATCAAATCGGGGCGGTGAAGCAGTGGGCCGATCAGGCCGTAGACGAAACGCGGGTGGATGTTGACGATGTCGGTGTCGATCCAGAGCACGATATCGCCACGGGTGACGAAGAGACTTTTCCACAGAGCCTCGCCCTTGCCCTGCAGAGAGCCATACTCTGGGAGGATCTCCTGGTGGATATAGACATCGATCCCGCATTCCCGCGCAATCTCACGCGTGCGGTCGGTGGAGTTCGAATCGATGAGCACCATCTCGTCCAGGAGCGGCACTTCGTCGAGCAAAGCGCGCTTGATGGTGGATATCACATTGCCTACGGTTTGCTCCTCGTTCAGGGCCGGTAGCGCCAGACTGATGGTGATCCCCTGCTCCTCCTTCCGGTGGAGAAGGCGCTCCAGGTTCTCGAACTCGCCGGAATGGAAGGTGTTCTCGGCGAACCACTTGTCCACCAGGATCGAGATGGCTTCTACTCCGGCTAATTCGGCAGGAAGCTCAGGGATGGGCTGTCTGCCGGAGCGTACTATCAGGACTGGGCAATCCGATCCGGAAAGCAGCAGGTCGGCGAGGGCATCAGGCGTGGCGTCTGCTGGGCGGCGCCCGCCCGCGCCAACCACGACGAGATCGAAATCTTTGGTATGCTCCAGTATCGTCCGGTTGGGATCATCGGAGAGCAGGATCTCATCCTGGATCTCAGGCAAGTGCTCGAGAACCTGCTCGAGGCCCTCGATGGCCTCGTCTTCACCATGGGCGGGTGAGACCTGCATAGGGCGCAAGCTGGCGAGCTCGTAGCCTGCTGTGCGTGTCAGACTCAGGCCCAGCCGAAGTGCTAGCTCGCTATCCCGCCCCGCGCGCAGGACCACCAGGCCCCGGCCCCCCTCCAGTGGCGGCTCTCCACTGATGACAGCGAGGTTGGAGGGCGTATGCGACAAGAGGGAGCGCAGGATGGCCTGGGCTCGCGTCAGGCCCTCGGGCAGGCGTAGCAGGATGAGATCGATATCGTGTTCGGCGGCGTAGGCAGCGATTTCAAACTCGGGGTTATGGGAAGCATGCTGCTCGAGACGCAGGATCCCAGGCTGGCCCCGCAGCATGCCTCGCAGTCGGGTTCGCAAGGTCTGGATCTTCCCGGTTGCCTCACTCAGCGAGTGGTCGCCGGGAACGTGAACGAGTCCCAGCACGATGATGCCGCACTTGTCATCCAGCGCCCGTGCGAGCGCCACCGGCGGCGGGGATGGGTCTTCATCGAAGTAGGGGAGGAGGATGCGCCGCCGCCGGAGGGTGCGCTTGGGGAGCCGCTTGCGGTTACTGCCCATGCTCACCCCGGCTTAGCAGCGGAATCAGGTGCTGGGAAACAATCATAGGCCAAGTGTAACGCATACGCGCTCGCCGGCGGAAGAGAAATGCCGGATCATGCTTCAAGACGCTCGAAATGCGGCTGGCGATTTCCTTGGGGGATTCGTCCAAGGAAAATGTGTGAATGAAGGGTCCTCCCGATTCGCGGAAGGGTGGGATATCGCTGCAGAATACCGGCAGGCGGCTCCAAGCGGCTTCGAGCACAGGGATGCCAAATCCCTCCTGCCGGCTGGGAAAGAGCAGGGCATCTGCCAGGCTGTAGAGATTCGCGAGTGTAGCCTGATCCAATCCTTCGGCTTCATCTCCGTATGGATCGAATAGGAAGTAGGTGGCCTCCTGGACGCCCAGGCGGGCTGCCTGCGCCAGCAGTTCCTTCAGGTAGTCAAGGTTGGCGGGGTTGTGGGGGCCCGGCGGGCCGGAGATCAACAACCGGGCGTCGTCCCCCTGGCCACCACGAAGTTCGGCCAGAATCTCAATCGCCAGCTCGATATTCTTTCGGCGGGTGATGCGCGCCGGCAAGAGCAGCAGCAGGTCGGCCGAGAGCAGTCCCAGATCCTCAACCATGCGGGTGGTACTCTCCGTCCAGATGCCGATCGAGGCGGGATCAAACCCGGGCGGGACGCTGCGTATTGTGTCTGCTGGAACCCCATACAGGCCCGCCAGCTGCTCGCGCTGCTCTTGCGAGACGGTGACGTTGAGAACGTCCGGCCAAGGCCTGCGCAGCAGGTCCCATGGGTAGCCCTCATGCATTTCGGGCTGGTATTGCGGCCGCAGCCAGGCGAAGTCGTGGTGCCAGCCGATGAACCGCCTCCAGGGTCGATCTTGCCATAGGTCCCAAAGCGCAGCCGTGAGCGCCATGTTCTTATGCAGAGTCAATGCGTTATGCACGATAAGCGCTTCCACCCTTGCAAGAGATTGCGCGAGGTCTCGCTTCAATTCCTCGCGGAGGGCCTCGAAATCCGACGTGACCTGCCCCCGGTTCAGGGCCCACTTAATTGCCAGGACGCTGGGATGCTTGGAAGAGATAGTGGGCAAGGTGGATACTTGCACCCGGGGATCGAAGGGCTCGCCCGCTCCCACGACGAGATGCACCTCGTGCCCGAGGTCCGACAGGATCCGGGCATGGTAATAGAGTGTCTGCTCGACGCCGCCCACGATGGGCGGGCTGCTGTAATGCAAGAGCCCGATACGCATACTCAGGATGCCTCGTCGAGGGCAATCCAGCGCACCTGATAGGGTTCCAGGCTCAGGCGCTCCAGATATACATTTCGCATCCCTATTAAATCACGGCCCTGGCGGGCAGGGGTTCCAGGAATGCGGAGATCTAGTATGTGGTTTTGCCCCGCCACCTCGTGCAGGCAAAGGAGCGCCGGTTGCCCTGATTGCGATAGGCGCAGCAAGGCGAAGATTCCGGGGTTGAGCATAAGGACCTGCTGGGAGCCAAATGGGTCGAAGGCGGGGTGTGACTGCCGGGCACGCAATAGGGTTCGATAGCCTTGAAAGACGCGGGCCGCTGTGGTCCCGGGCCGGTGAAGTTTGGTTTCCAGGCGGTCGAAGTCGAGCTTCTCTCGGTTGATGGACCGCCAACGGTCGTTTCTGCGGACACCCCGGAGATCGTTGCGTGAGCCGATGAGACTATGGAAGTAGATGCCAGGAACGCCCACCAGCGCGAGCATGATGGCCTGGGATGCCAGGAAGCGGCTGATCCAAGCCCGGGTGACTCGGCGAGCCTCGGCACTAGGCGCAAGGGCATCGAAGTAGGTGATGTTGAGTTCATAGGGTTGGCGGGTGTCCACCCCGATGCGCCGGTAGGAGACGCCCCCTGCGCGGGCCTCCGTCCAGCGAATGAGCCGGTCGAGATCCCGCTCAGAAAGCAAACCCTGTGCTGGACGCAAGCCGATGCCGTCGTGGGAGGCCAGGAAGTTGAAGAAGGTGGCCTTGTTGGAAGGCGTCTGTAATCCCGCAGCCCAGTGGCTAAGCACACGCGCATCCCCTGTCAGGAAGGTGTGGAGCACCAGCGGTGGCAGGGCGAACTGGTAGACCATATGGGCCTCGTCCGTTCCGTTGCCAAAATAAGCGATATTCTCGGCATGCGGCACGTTGGTTTCTGTGATGATGTAGACCCAAGGAGCAACGGCGTCCACCACGGAACGAATGAGCTTGACCACAGCATGTGTCTGCGGCAGGTGGATACAGGTTGTGCCGAGCTGCTTCCACAGGAAGGCGATGGCATCCAAGCGGATGATTTGAGCGCCTTGGCGGATATAGAAGAGCAATAAGTCCAGGATCTCCAGCAGCACCTCGGGGTTGGCGAAATTGAGATCGATTTGGTCGGGGCTGAAGGTAGTCCAGACATATTGTGTTCCGTGGGGCGTCTCGAAGGGAGTCAGCAGAGGCAGATCGCGCGGCCGTACGACTTGAGAGAGGTCGGTCTCCGGGTCGAGGGTGATGAAGTAGTCCTGGTATTGGGGATGTCCCTGGAGGAAATCCTGGAACCAGGCGCTGCGGGCCGAAATATGGTTCACCACGGCGTCGACCATCAGGCGGTGGCCGGCGGCGATGGCGCGCACATCTTCCCAGGATCCTAGGCGAGGATCCACCTGGCGGTAATCGATCACCGAGAATCCATCATCGGAGGAGTAGGGGAAGAATGGAAGCACATGCACGCCGGGGAGGAGCTCGCGCAGGTAGGTTTGCAGAAAGCGGTTGAGGATGTGCAGGGGCGTCTCCCCTGGCTTTATCAACTGGTCTCCATAGGTTATGAGGATCGCATCCCGGTGGCTCAAGGGGCCTGCGGAGGCTGGCGGAGCGGGGGCGATCCGGCGGTGCCGCTCGATTCGGGCCTGAAGGCTGCGTAGCGCGGCCGATGCGCGATCTGCGCCGTAGAGAAAGGAAAGCAATTCCAGCCAGCGTTCAGGGGAGGAAGAGCCTCTCGGCTGGATCATGACGGCTCCCTGCAGGGCGCGTGCGGACCGGATTGAGTGGCGTTGAGCAGCCAGCCGAGGATGAGGCCCATAGGGAGAAATGCCAGAGACCGGCCGGAGCGGACTGGCCGGCCTACCCTTTCACGCCGCCTGCCACAAGCCCCTGCTCCAGGAAGCGCTCTAGCGCCAGGAAGATTACTAGCACCGGGAGCGTCATGATTGTCGAAGCGGCCATCACGACGTGCGGGCGGGGGCTGGGATCGTTGAAGAGCGTGTTGATCTTGATCGGCATGGTGAACATCGTGCGGTCGTTCAGGAATACAAGGGCATAGAGGAACTCGTTCCAGGCGATCATGAAGGTGTAGATTGCGACCGAGACCAGGGCTGGGATGGCGAGTGGGAGCGTGATCCGCCATATGACTCCCATCCGGCTGCAACCGTCGATCAGACCGGCCTGCTCGATCTCGCTGGGTATGGTGCGGAAGTAGTTCGCCAGCATATATAGCGCGACGGGCAGGGTTTGCGCCAGGTAGGTGACAATCAGCACCGGCAGGTTATCCTGAACCTCGAAGCCCAGCCGGCCCCCAATCTGGGCCAGCATGGCAAAGAGCGGGATGATCAGCAGCACCCCTGGGAAGAGATATATGAGCAGGATGCTGTTCAGGAGCAGCTCCTTGCCCCGAAAGCGCAATCGGGCGATGGCATAGGCGCCCAGGGTGGAAAGAATCACGGCCACAACGGCAGTGGGCACGGCAACCCGGATGCTATTGAGGATGTTGCGACTGAAACGTTGGTAGCTGGGGTGGTTGGGGTCAAACAACTCACGGTAGGCCTCCAGCCGAAGACCCCCGGGGATGTATACAGGTTCGCGCCCACCAATTTCTGCCCGGGTCTTAAAGGACGAACTCACCATCCAATAAAAGGGAAAGAGGACGCTTGTGAGGAAAAAGATAAGGGTGAGGGCGAAGATAAACCGCGGCCAGGTGATCCATCGTGCCAGGTGTCCGATGAAGTCTAGACGTTCCCCGCTCGTGCTTGCATTCTTTGCCCGTTTCTGCATGTCACTTTGCTCTCCCGGCTTCGAGGCCCTCCTACCGCATTTCCGCTGAGGCGAGTATTCGCATATGGCCCATCGCATCGTGCCTCGAAGGTGCTAGCTCTCCTCCACATTCCGCATGACGAAGTACACATAGATAGCCATAAACACCACCAGGATCAGGAGCAGAATCATGGCGGTGGCGGCACCCTTCCCGAAGTTGAACAGCCGGAAGCTGAATTCATAGGTTAACACCGGCAGCACTTTGGTTCCGAATCCGCCCCCCGTCAGGAGGAAGATATCGTCGAATTTGTTGAAGGTCCACATCAGCCGCAGCAAGAAGATGGCGCCGAGCACATAGCGCAACTCGGGGAGTGTGATGTGCTGGAATCTGGCCCAGGCGCCGGCCCCGTCCACCTTGGCGGCTTCGTAGAGGGCCTCATCAACTGCCTGCAATCTAGCCAGGATCATGAGCATGGCAAAAGGGAAGTAGCGCCAGGCCTCGATCAGGATGACTAGACCGAGCGCAAGCCC
>Ga0190361_1000970_pt1 | contig 10993 bp, 16 predicted proteins | sample 48721845_MG_FD_161273 | JGI IMG/M metagenome (GOLD analysis project Ga0190361, IMG submission 161273) | Hydrothermal vent microbial mat bacterial communities from Southern Trench, Guaymas Basin, Mexico - 4872-18-4-5_MG | ecosystem: Environmental > Aquatic > Marine > Hydrothermal vents >...
GGGGACGCTGCCCCCTGCCTCACTAGCCAAGACAGTTTGTCTGTTCGCCAAACTGTCTTGGCTTAGCCCTGTCTGTTCGCCAGGGCTACCTTAAACTTTGCTTAAGCCTATCTCTAGACCTTGGTTTTTAGGTCTGTTCGCCCTAAAAACCAGTTGTCACCTGACTAAACGCCAGGTGACAACACGGCCTAGAGATAGGCCACGCAAAGTTTATCCCTTTCGCCGTCTGTTCGCCGACGAAAGGGATAAAAAGTTTTTGTCAAAAACTTAGTGAGGCAGGGGGCAGCGTCCCCCCGCCGAGCCCTCCAAAACGCCGTCCCCGGTTCTATGCGCCCGCCGCGGAAGAAGAGGAAGCGGAAATTTCCCTATATTCCTTTCTTTTCACCGAAGTGCAAATTTTTGCACACAATGTTATTAAACCACACAAAATGTTAACCCAAAGCAAGGTAGTGCTCGCAAGTCTGTTCGCCTTGCTCGCACGCTAGACCGTATTCAAGACGGTTAATAAAGGAAAGAAACATTATTAATGGCTCAAAAACTATTCAATAGGCATAAAAAGCATAATAAAGAAAAATCACAGATTTGTGCCAGAACCTCTAGCGAGAACCTGGCACAAATCTTGATCCGAGCAAAAGGTAGTGCTCGCAAGTCTGTTCGCCTTGCTCGCACGCTAGACCATACTTTTTCCTTCCCCTTCCAAATTCGGGTGAGAAGGGGGAAGGAAAAAAAAGGGTTTATGAAAAACCCTTATTAAAGAAGTTGCATTAGCAAATTTAAAAAGAAAGGGGGGTAGTAAAAATGGGAAAGAGAATGGTTATCAAAAACCAATGCCCTTTTTGTAAGTATTTTTTATGGATGATGGACGAAAAGGGCACAACCTTGTTTTGTAAGTTGCACAACAAGAAGTTAATCATTAGGTATCAGGGGTTAAAAAATTGTCCTGATTTTACTCCAAAAGTAAGGGGGAAATAAAGATGGAAAAGAAAAGTTTTAAGGCAATTGTTCATGAAAAAATGGTGCTGAAACTGATTGAAGAGATAGAAAGGCTGAAAAAGGAACGAGACCAGATGAGATTAGAGGCTCTAAGGATGTTAGACCTCTATCTAAAGGAGAAAAGAGAACGGGAAAGGTTACAAAAAGAAAATGCAAAATTACGCTGCATCTAAAAACGGCAGGGGGTTAGCTTGTAAACGCTAACCCTGTGCTGTTTATATTTTTCCTGAAAGAGCCGGCGTAAGTAAGCCGCTCTTTCACTATATTTTGTGGCGTCCCAATTTACAATCCTATCTTGTTTATCAAAAACAACAATAGCATATCTTGCAGTCAATAATGTTTCTAGTGTTGGACCTCTCATTTTTACCCCTTTCAAGCACCGGTGTGCAAATTTTTGGAAGGCTTATTTTTGCCTGAGGAATATATGAGTGCATTGGTTTGCACACCGGTGTGCAAATTTTATATAAAGTTTATAATTTCTGCAACCCATGCAGGCATCGGGACTTTTTCTCCTTTTTGCACATCGGTTGATTGCTTAGCTTTCTCTATCTTTTCTCTAACAATGACTTGTTTGGGAATGTCTTTAAACCATTGACCAATCCGACGGCCAAAGCGAAATAAACCCCGTAAAAAATTCATTGCTTTGGGCAAGAGCCAATAAAGTGTGGGAAGGCATTTGAGACGGCCAAACTTGTCTTGGGATATCCGTCTAACACGACGGATATAGCCTTTGTTTTCTAGATATTTTAAGTGGTAGTTTAAACAACGACGGGAAATTTTGAGTTTGTAATATTTATCTAACATACGACACAAAACATCTTGGGAAGTAGTGCAATATCCTTTCTGGTTCTTCCCTGAAAAAACGGCCAAAGTCTTCAAAATACCTTCCTCTATTTTTGAGGAACGGCGAGGAAGCCAAGACGGTCTTGAAATTATAATATTTACATTTTGCATTTATACATCCTCCAATCAGTTTTTTTTTCTTCTTGGGGTTTTTCTTTTTTACGATATGTAGAACAATATCTTTGGATAAGGTATCCAAAGATAGAGCAACATTCTCCTTCTTTGTCCCAATGTTTACATCGCCTACATCGCATATACATCCCAAAATTTATCTGTCCTTTGGGCATTTGTATAACCTCCTAATTTTTGGGGTATGTATTCATTTAGTAAATCCATAGCCGTGGGTATGGTTTTGTCTCATCTATGTCTAAATAGATAGATTTTTTACTTATGCCAATATGGGGTATAGCAAATAAAGTAGCATAATCAACAATCAGATATCTAATTTTTTCATTTGGAACATAAATATTGACTGCAAGTCCTTTTGTGTGGGCACTGTCAGGAACGCCGCCAACCTCTTCATTATGTTTTGGGCAGCGATAGCCGCTGATAATACGAATGGGTTCTTTAATCCACTCACAGATAGAGTCTAGACATCTGACTATCCTCCAATCAATCTTTACCTGTCCACAGCACGGACAGGCAAAGTCTGAAGGTTTAAAGAATTGTATTTGTTCCCAAAAGCTTTCACCCATAAGGGGCTACCCCTTAACTATTAATAAACCAAAGGATTAGGTTACCTAATCCCCAAAAGGCTAAACAAATTGCTATAAATTCTAAAAACCCCATAAGACATTTATGGCATATTTTTATATCTATTGTCAAGATACAAATTTTTTTTTTGATAATGTATAGTGGGGAGGATAGCGGAGAGGGAAAAACACAAGATATTGTATTTTTTTTGTGCTGCCATAACACAAAATATTGTGGTAATAATTTTTGATAAAGGGGTTGACAAATATTATTTTTTTCATTATATTATGTCAAATGTAATACAGTGAGGTAAAATCTATGAATAGAGAAAGAATTGTTTTAGCTATTTTATGTCAGGTTTGGCCAGTTATTTTGCCTGTGTTAGTTAAGGCTGCTGAAGATACAAATTCTCCGATTGATGATTGGATTGTCAAACTTTTAGATGGAGCTATCAGGGGGATTTGTAATGAGTGATGGCCCTTCTTCTTCCCTCCTTTCAGATATTGCCCTTTCTCGTATAATCCCACCTAAAACCCCAGTGCGAGAAAGGGCACACGATGAAGATATCACAACTCTTGCAGATAGCATCAAAAAGATTGGCCTTCTAAACCCTATCTTAGTGCGTCAAGTAGGCGACAAATATCAGGTTGTATGTGGGCATAGACGGTTTTTGGCCTGTAAAATGGCTGGGCTGGAAAAGGTTAAATGTATAGTGACACATGATAGTGAAGAGTCAGACCTGGAAAAGATGCTAGCTGAAAATGTAGCTAGAAGAAATATGTCACCCCTGGAAGAAGCTCATTTTTTCAATGAGGCAATAGAAAAACTAGACCATACTCCGCATAGTCTAGCCGAAACAATTGGCAGGACAACAGATTATGTGAAGAAAAGACTTAAAATATTAAAATGGCCTGTGGAGCTACAAGAGGCAGTGCATAAAGGGTTCATTAACATGGCTGTGGGTGAGCAGCTAGCTAAGATAACAGATGAAGATGTGAGAATGCGTTATTTGTCTGATTGTATTCAAAGGAAGATATCGGCTGTGACAGTGGAACAGTGGGTTAATATGTGGTTGGCTGCAAAAGACTACAAGGAGCAAGGGTTTACAGACCCAAGGCAAACCCCAGCAGCTAGGAAGGTTGCAGATATATATATTAGATGTGAAACGTGCGGAAAGCAGAGGTTGTTTAAATTTGTCAGGTCCATTGTTGTTTGTGAAAATTGTTTGGCACTCATCAACCAATTTTTTGAAGAGTATATGAGGGAGGCAGACCTTGGAGTATCTAACGAACGGCCTAATAGTAATGCTGGTGCTGAGCAATCTATATCTTGAAAGGCGAATAGCTAAGATAGAAACAAAGATGAAGTTTTTATGTGAAATAATAGAAGTGAGGGCAAGGCAAAATGACTGAGGAAGAAAAAAGAATATTGATTGAGAGGGCTAGGCTGTTTTTAGAGCAGCTAGGCTTTAGAGTTACAAAAACCCAATTATTTGAGGACAAAATTGTAATTGAGGCGGAGTATAAGATAAAGGAAGAGAAGAAGGAATGATTATAAGAATGATTATTATGGCGTTTTTGTTTGATCAGTTTATATATGATGGCTTTTTACCCTTCATTTAGGAAGGGAATATTAAAAATAGGAGGTTTGAGGTATGGCAGCTATTAGACCGATTGACACAATCACGGAGAAGTTTATTACGGTGACTCCTGGACGGGCAACGCAGTATAAGCAGGGTGTGGAAAATCCTCTTAGAGACTGGGAAGAAAACGCTATTGCAGCAGAGGACACTTACAAAAGGGGTGTTACAGAGGCAGCTAGCAAAGGAATGTATGGCAAGGGTGTGAGAAAAGCAGGGACCAGGAAATGGCAAAAAGGAGCATCCCAGAAAGGACCAACACGGTTTAGTGAAGGTGTGATGTTGTCTAAAGATGCTTACAAGGCGGGCTTTGCTCCTTATGCTGAAGAGATAGCTAGGACAGAACTTCCTCCAAGAGGTCCTAAAGGTGACCCTGCAAACATCCAGAGAGTAGCAGTGATTGCAAAAGCCTTGAGAGAGAGGAAACTTGCAGAAATGGCATAAAAATAAAGGGGGTGGAAAATGTCACTTTTAGAACCTTTTATGGTGAAGTGCATTTTGGGTAATACTGACCTGGAGCTTTCTCCTGATAGTGGAGAAAGCTTTCTGGTGAAGGATATCCAAATTTATAATCCTGCATCGGATTATGTGACTTTGACAATTGATAAAGTGACTGTTGGTTATTTTAGGGTTGGGGGGACGCTAGGCTCTCACTTGCCTTTTTTAAACGCAAGAAGTGAGCATAGTCATGACTGGAAAACTAGCACTACAGCCGCAGGTGACCAAACTTCTTTTGCTGGGCTTCTAAATGCTGGGGCTACTGAAGTAGCAGCAAAGATGATTGGTGGGCTTAGTGCAAATACCCTTTATCCTAGGGTTGGGAATCTTGCAAAGGCCCCTATGCAAGGAATGAAGACTATTTTAGGACTTTTGGCTGAAAAAGGTATTTTTAAGGGATATCCTGTAGCTTGTGGGCAGACATTTAAGATTACAGGTGCGAAGCAAGCTGGAGCAATACAGCTTGTATTTTATGAGAGGTATGATGAAGAGGATATTAAGAAGGATATGCCTAATGGAAGTGACGCTAAAGAGTACTTTTTTATGAATTATGGGAATGCAGGGGCAAATATAAACAAAGATGGAGATACATTGATTGATACTCCTAAATCGCCTGCTCAGTTTCCAGACTTCCCCTTTGGGAAAGTGGTTGACCCCAGAAAGGAAGTAACAATTCATGGTGTTTGTGCTAGTGATTTTGCACCAAAGGAAAATGACGGGACTAACTATTGTTACACAAAGTATTTGAAGTTTATCAGGGGTAGGAAGACACTTTTTGATGAAGATCTTAACGGACTATTGCTTTGGGCAAACTTTGCAACGGCATTAGGTAACATGGACATGGTAGGTGAAGGGCAGAGTATTATAGGTAATTACTCAGATGTTGATATGAAAATGCCTTTGTTCTTCCCTACTCCGCTTGTTTATGGCCCTGGTGAAGAACTGAATATTTATCTCACTACAGTCAAGGGCGGAACTGGGCAGAATATAGCTGTTGATGAGCATGAGATTGCATTGATTGAGACTGTGAAACTAACGGAATAACGGGGGGGAAACGATGATATATTTCAAAAAGTTTAGTGTAACAGGGCAGGCAAATTCGGAAGTTTTGGACAGTGGGCTGCAAAGCACAGAGGCAGAGAAAAAAAGGCTTCTTTCTGTACTTATACAAGTTTCAGGTTATGCTAGCAATGATGTGGTAGGATATCTGGAGCAAACTAAGGTGTTTGAGATACCAGACAGCTTGATAGACACGGATACAAATACAGGGAGTACTAATAATCAACACAGTGTAAATAGAATAAATGAAATAGAAGTTGGGGTTGACCTTCCTGTGGGCAGCACTTTTAAAGTGGGAATTGTTTGTGGAGCCACAAACAAGAACATAGTAGGTGCTTACCGGTATGAAATAATTAAGTAGTCAAGGGGGTGAAAGATGACATATTCTCTAGATCACCCCTTTGATGTTAGGACCTTAACCTCTAGACGGCCCACGCCTAAAGAATATACTTTCACTAAGGCCAAAGTTTCTCTAGAAGAGGTACATCTTGATATCACAGATAAAGAAGAGATTACTAATATAAATGAACTTTTGGAAAGGTTTTATAAGTTATATGCTAGTAATGTCTTGTTTCAGAGCCTGTCATATCTGGTAGCACAGGCAGATATTGGTTTTAAGCTTTTAAAATGCACTGATGAAGGGGCACTTTTAACCTCGCCTGTTGGTGGTGGATATGACAGAGATGAAGTAAAGAGCGGAAATGCACCAGATAGTTATGGGTCTGCTATAGCATTTTCTCAGAAATGCACTAGAATAGATATTCTTACTTGGGATTATCCATGTATTTTTAAGAGAAGTAGGGACGGCGTAACCTGGGACGATGAGTTTGAAATACCGGCGGACTTCTTTTTGAGCATTGATTGTGATACTTTACAATTCAATATCAAAAATAAGACGGCTGGCCAAACATGCAGATATCAGGTAATAGGTTGGTATAAAGATGCCTAATGTAGGAGCGTTCACTAAGCCAGGTATTCAAAATCTGTCTGAGTTAAATATTGATACAGATAAAGATTGGAAAGATTATAAGATATATAATCTTAAGTCAGTTGTTCAAAGCCCAGTAGAGGGCAGGTTGTTTGTGCAATGGCAGGATGCAGAAGGAAATATAGAGATTATGCAGCTGCCAAGTGGTGAATATGGCCAGGTGCTGGTTTCTGGTGGACCTAGTGCAAAGCCCTTCTTTGATTGGGGCTGGGGAGCGCCTGGATTAAAGAAAGGGCTGGAAAGAAGTTTTTATGTGGATGTTTATACAGAAGTACATAAGGAGGTTGTAACGGTGGATAAAACAATAGAGAAAGAGATTAGTCAGGAGGCTGTCTTGGGGACTGATCAAGGCCCAAATGCAGGGGACTTTAAAGAGCAGACCCCAAGTACGGCCACTGAAATAGACGCTAGTACAGTAACGCCTGATGATACGCATGAAAGAGAGGCAACAGTAGAGGCAATTATGGAATATTCAGTAGCATAAGGAGAGAGAAAAATGGAGCTTTGGATAGAGGCTTTAGTAAAGGATAAAAAGGGGAAAGTTTTAAAGAGGCTTGAGAGAAAGGCACATAGTTTTGTGGGGAATTTTATAAGGTGCTTGGCTGTTCAGTTTGCGTCTGGGAAAGAAGCTATTACAGATGTTGGGGGAAATGCAGTAAACCCTTATGCAAATCAATACAGCTTAAAAGCTGGAGCTGGGTCAGGAAATGATGATTTTGGGATACAAGCTGGGACTGGTACTAATGCAGTCTCTATCAATGATACTGCATTACAAACAAAAATAGCACATGGGACAGGAAGTGGACAGCTGCAATATGGGGCGGTCACATTTGGAGCAACGGCTTGTGATGCTTCAAAGTGTGAGTGTACTATTACAAGAGATTTTGCTAATGGAAGTGGTGGAGATATTACAGTCAATGAGTTGGGGCTGGTTTTGCAGATGTATGATGGAGGTAATAAAAATATTTTAGTTGCACGGGATGTAGTGAGTGGTGGAATTGCTGTTGCAAATGGGCAGACTTTGACGGTGAATTATAAGATTAGGGCAACAGCTTAAAGTGGGGGAAAGCAATGTTAAGAGCAGAGATTATTATAGAGAGATATGACAGAAAGGGGCAGCTTTTAGAAAAGATAAAACAGAAGTCAAGAAGTTTTTTAAAGCAGTTTATACAATTGATTGAGGTACAAACAAATCAAGCAAGTAAGACTATTACAGATATTACTGGAACAGACAGATCGGTTGGTACACATGACATAAATTTGTTTTGTACTCCTGGTGGTGGACATGGGTATGTTGATCCATCAATAAGAAATGTGCAGGTAGAAAATGTTGGAGTTGTTGTTGGGTCAGGGACTACGGCTGTCACGCCTACTGATACAAAGTTGGAGACAAAAATAGCACATGGGACAGGCACAGGGCAGCTTATACATTTAGGGTGTGGGCTTAAGCCTGTTGTAATCTCTGGAAGTGATGCGTATATTGATTTGGTACGGTTTTTTGAAAACCAGAGTGGTGGAAATGTGACAGTCAATGAAGTTGGTATATATGCTATTGGTGCATCACAACAGTACGGGTTTTGTATTTGTAGGGATGTCTTGGCTAGCTCTATTACAGTAGCAGATGGACAGCTACTTAAAGTGAGATATAGAATTAAAGTTACGGCTTCATAAGTAGAGTGTATATAATATGCCTTTTTTTGAGCTTGGGGAGGTCTATCCTCCCACATGGCCTAATAAACCCCCAGGGTTGCTTGAACGAGATTTTATTATCTGGGATATGTACAGAAAGAAGCATTTCCCAGAATACGAGAAGTTTTATTATAATGTACCCATCACTTTAGCCACTTTACCGACCGAAGGCTTGACTAAAGAGATGATTAGGCAAGCCTATTTCTCAAGTGCTAGAAGAATTGATGTTGTAGGTATCAGAAAAAACGGGGATATTTGGCTTATAGAAGTCACTTCATATGCGTCTGTGAGGGCGATTGGACAGGCTATCACATATTTTTATATATGGAGCAAGCTAAAACCCCTTCCTGGGCCATTTATGGCGGTGATTTTAGGCCAGTTCTTTTCTTATGATATTAAGGAAGTGGCTAAAGCCTATAATATCACTCTTATAGAAGTTCAATCCTTCTAATGGCATCCGCTCAAGAGTTTAAAGATTATATGAACAACGCAGCAGGGCTGCAAGCACCAGGTGAGAGCTGGGATGATGCGGCCTTGTCTGGGTTGGGCAGTTGGGGTGAAGATGACTATTCACCTGAGCCTTTTATGACGACTGATGTCATACCTATTGATGACATCATTAGAGACTACAACCAAAACCCAGATAATCCTAGCTATTCTGATACAGTCAGGCGATTTACTGATTGGTTAGCTGATTTTGCAGAGAACAACGCAGCGCAGTTTATTAAAACTAAACCAGATTCAGAGTTAACGCCTGAAGAAAGGCGAGAGCGATATGAACGATATAAAAAATGGAGAGATGAGTCACCCGCACCAAGTTGGTACAAAGATTATATTGTGCCAGCAATTACAACGCTAGATGATATACAAGATGTTGTAGCTACAGGGGCAGCAGTTGCACGATTGGCAGCTATAGTCCCTGGGCCTTGGCAACCCTTCATAGCTGGAGCGGCGGCGGCACTTTCAGGAGCTTCCTTGCTTCTAGATGTGCCTACCGCACTTTTAAGCTTAGCTGGTGGACCTCTAGGATTAAAAAAGCTTATAGAGGACGGGAAGTTTGGAAAGGAATTGGCAGGGATGGCAAAAGAAGGAGACTGGAAAGGGGCAGCAAAGAAACTGTTTAAAGATCCTAAATTACAGAAGGCCCTAAAAGAAAAAGGGCTTAAAAGATTGAAAAAGGCACTTCCAGGAGTAGGAGACTTATTACAGGCAGGACAAGCACTAGAGACATTAACAGGCAGAGGATTAGTGCTTGGACCTCTTATGGGTAGAATGTCCGATTTGTGGTGGGGAGCTATAGACAAACTAAAGGGAGGACCGTCAGAAGGACGCAATTACAAGCTACCTGAAAAACACAGTCCTATCTATGACACAGCAGAAGGACTAGCAGACCCATACGCAGATGACCAGGGTTGGATATCTCACAAGTCTGAATATGGGCGGGCTAATCGTTTATACTATGCCTATGACTACACCTATGAACCCAAGCTAAGGTTTGACTGGACAACCGATGACTATATTATTCTTAGAAAACCCACGCCAATGGAATATTACAGCCTTAGAGTTGTTGAACAAGTAGCATATGACTTTATAGTTCCTCACGGATTGCCACAAGAAGTTCTGTTTTATGACATAGTTGGGCTTTCTTTTGCTATGCCCTGGGTTCTTAGATTTATGCAAACCATAGAATGGGAGAAAGTTGCAGCCACAATATTAGACGCCCCCACCCGTCCAAGCGTACACCAAAGCGCATTTATACATGACATTATTGGCGGGAGGCCGTGGAATAACTGGGTCATATTTGAACCTTTTACAAAGGACGGAAAAGGTTCAGTAACACATAGAGAATGGATCGAAATGCACAAGTGGACAATACCATTCCATATATACGCACTGAGAAAGTCACTAGCTGGAACATGGCAGGGAGTTTGTTTAGATGCCATGTTAGACGGAATAGGAAGAGCTTTTGGCCATATGTTTTATTGCGCAACAGAGACAATTTATGAGGAACACGACCCAGAAGACCCGACAAACTACACGCCCACTACAGCGGGCGTGTCTAGTTTGTCTGTCAAACAAGATTTAGAGTTTAATTGCATTAGAAGGTTCTCACAGTGGGGGCTACTCGCACCCGAGGACATAACAGACAGAAAGGCTAAAGCCTTTCTGGACGGCTACAGGAACCTTGCAAGGGCAACAGACGAGTATCCCAGGTTTAAAGACATGAGAAAACTATGTTTTCAACATCTTGGAGGGTTCAGATTCAAAAGAAACGGCGTTTTTTATACAAATGACGACGATTTTAAAAGAGATTTTCCTTGGATTCCATAATTTTGGTATATTTTTGATATAGAATTTGTTAAAATTTGTCATTATTTATCAGATTTTTTCAGAATTTGTCTGAGAAAAACAAAGATTTACAAAGAAAATCACTTTAATCTTGTCCAAAAATTCGGCGAGGCGAAAATTTTTCGGCGCCCGCGCCTGAGAAAAAATATCTTTCCCTATATAAAATATATAGGGAAATTTCCGCGGCAAAGCATCTCACCGCGGCGGCCGCATGGGACGGCGTTTTGGAGGGCTCGGCGGGG
>Ga0190361_1000971_pt1 | contig 10988 bp, 12 predicted proteins | sample 48721845_MG_FD_161273 | JGI IMG/M metagenome (GOLD analysis project Ga0190361, IMG submission 161273) | Hydrothermal vent microbial mat bacterial communities from Southern Trench, Guaymas Basin, Mexico - 4872-18-4-5_MG | ecosystem: Environmental > Aquatic > Marine > Hydrothermal vents >...
CGACCTTTTTAGAATACTAACCAATTAAAGATAGTTAGTCAAGAAAATCAACGAATTTGCGAATAAAAGTTAGAAGTTAGATGTTAGATGTTGGAAATTGATAGAGTCTCCGTTTAATATCTGACATCTCAGGAGTGTCAAAAATGTATCGCATCTTTTGCAGTGGAGCTAATTGTAATTTCTCTTTGATTCTGATTTTTCCCATATTCGAACTTTACCCAGATAGCATTTGAAGGTAAAATTTCTTTTATCTTCTCAGCCCATTCTATTACTACCAGATTAGAGGAATCATTTAGAATATCATTTATATTCAGATTTAATATTTCTTTAGGGCTTTTTATTCTATAACAATCCAGATGATAAAAATTACTAAATCTATCCGAATTAACTTTAAATCTTTTCATAATAACAAAGCTTGGGCTAACAATTTTCCTTCTGACTTTAAGTTGTTTGGCAATTCCTTTCACAAAGTAGGTCTTTCCTGCTCCAAGTTTACCTACCAGCCCAATTACTGTAGCTCGATTAGAACTTTTTAATTTCATTAAGTATTTAACTAAATGCTGAGCAATTTTTTTGGTGTCCTCTACTCCATTAGACAAAAAATGTTTGGGCAAATTGATTGAATTAATCTTTGAAAACTTTTTCATAAATGTTTTTAAATATAAATGTGAGTATGGTAGATAAAAATAAAATAAATATTGCAACTCCAAAAAATATTTCGAGATTTAGAGAGTTTTTAGTTAGCTTTTCAGTTTGAAAGTTCTGTTTTTGATTTAATTCAGCTTTTTTAATTACCTGTCCAGGTTTAACCCGGCCAAAATATTCCAGCTTATCAACTAAGTTATCATCAGGATCAAGCAAGAATAAAGTATCTCCATTGTTGTTTAAAACAATTTTGGTTTGAGAATAGAAAAGTCGAATAGTTTGCTGAGGTTTAATTTTTAACTCTTTAAACTCAAATACTTTATCAGACTTATCCTTAATCTTCCAGTTAGTCAGGTTGATTTCAGTTGACTTTAAGTTCTGAAGTTCTATCCACTCGCCAGCAGGATCATTTCCTGGAGGATTAGGAAATACTCTCTTAATAATCACTTCTGACATTGCTTTAATAAAAACTTATCTGGAATAATACTGATAAGCCTTTTTGGTAACCATTCTTCCTCTAGGTGTTCTAACCAAAAAGCCTTGCTTAATTAAAAATGGTTCATAAAAATCTTCAATGGTAGAAAAATCCTCACCAAGTACTGCAGCTAAAATCTTAACTCCTACTGGGCCACCATTAAACTTATTTATAATTACTCTGATTAAGTTTCTATCAGCTGGTCCTAAGCCAAATTTATCAATTTCCAAAAGATTTAAGGTCTTTTCCGCTACAGACCGAGTAATTACCTTCAGGTGGTAAACCTCAGTATAATCTCTAGCTCTTTTTAACAGACGATTAGCAATTCTAGGAGTATATCTGGAAGCTCTGGCTAAAATTTTTATAGCTTCAGGTTTTATTTTAACATTGAGTAGTTTAGCTGACCGCTCGATTATTTTTTCAATATCTCTTAGAGGATAAAAACTTAATCTGAATATTCCTCCAAACCTGGACCTAAATGGTGAAGATAAAAGATTGATTTTAGTTGTGGCTGAAATTAAAGTAAACGGAGGTAAATCAAAACTTAGCAGGCGAGCAGAAGGTCCTTTTCCAATAGTCACATAAAATTTTCTTTTTTCCATGGCTGGATACAGGAGCTCTTCTGCCTGCTTGTTTAACCGATGAACTTCATCAATAAACAAAATGTCACCTGCTTCCAGATTAGTAAGTATTGCAGCTAAATCTCCAGGCTTCTCTAAAGCTGGCCCGGTAACAGTTTTTATTGGAGCATTCATTCGATTAGCTACCAGGTGAGCTAAGGTAGTCTTTCCCAGGCCAGACTGTCCATAAAATAGAAGATGATCGCAAACTTCATTTCTACTCATAGCTGCCCGAACAATTAAATCAAGCTTTTTCTTTACCTTATCTTGGCCAATAAACTCCGACCAGGTAGCTGGTCTTAAGTAAGTATCTATGTTGTTGCTTCCTATCTTATGGTTCATACTCATATTTTAACTTAAATGGCAAAGAACCGGTTACTCTTTCAATCTCTTCAAAAGAAGTAATTCCAGAAAGCGCTTTAATTATTCCATCCTGCTGAACAGTGACCATTTGTTGATCCTTTGCTAATTCTAACAAATCCAGCGCAGAAATTCCCTGATGAATTGCTTTTCTGACTTCTGAAGTAAGCTGAAAAATTTCAAAAATTCCAATTCTTCCGTGGTAACCCAGATTTTGACACTTGTTGCAACCAACCGGCTTATAAATCTGATAATTCTCAATTTTACTCTTATCTACTCTGGGTGGTAAGTTCTTAATAAATTCATCAATCTGTTTTTTAGTTGATTTGTTTATCTCTGTTGCTTTCTTACAGTAAGGACATAGTCTTCTTACTAACCTTTGAGCAATAATTATATTTAAAGCTGGAGAAATAATTGCTGGTTCTACACCTAAACTAATTAATCTAGGAATTGCTCCAGCTGCACGGTTAGTATGTAAAGTTGAAAAAACCAGATGCCCAGTTAAGGCAGCATGCATAGCAATTCTGGCAGTTTCAAGATCTCTAATCTCTCCAACTAAGATTACATCCGGGTCCTGTCGTAGGATTGATCTCAAGCCAGTTTTAAAATCATACCCAGCTTCAGGATTAACCTGAGTTTGTTCAATTCCTTTTAGATGATATTCAATGGGGTCTTCTATGGTAATTATTTTAATTTCTGGCCTATAAACCTTTTTTAAAAACGCATATAAAGTAGTGGTTTTTCCACTGCCGGTCGGCCCGGTATTTAAAATCATTCCGTTAGGTTTTTTAAGTTGAGCTTCTATCACAGCTAAATCATCAGCTCTTAAGCCTAATTGTTCAAGCTCCAGTGAAATAAGTTCAGGGTCAAGCAATCTTAAAACAATGGTTTCTCCATATTCAGAAGGTATAGTTGAAGTTCTAATTTCAATTTCTTTTTTAAAAACCTTTACCGAAAACCGACCATCTTGAGCTCTATTTCTGATATTAAGCTTTAAACCTGATAAAAGTTTAATTCTAGAAAGCAGAGATTTATAGGCTGGAACATCTAGCTCAAATAGGTCATAAAGAATTCCATCAATTCTTACTCGTAAGCCACATTTTTCTCTACCCGGCTCAAAGTGTAAATCCGAGGCACGATTTGCTAATCCTCCAGCCAGAATTACTTCTAAAATTTCAGAAGGATGGAGACTTTTAAATTCTCTAAGGTAAGCTTTAAATTCTTCTAATGTATCAATCTTTTCTTCGAGCTCTTCAAGTTTTTGCCTTTCAATTTCTATTCTCCCTACAATCTCTTTTGCTTCTGGAGCTACAAACTTATAAAAACTCCAGGCATAATTTAAGCTTCTTTCTGAAACTATATAAACTTTTAATTCTATTCCCTTCTGATGTAAGTCTTTTATTAATGATTCAGTCTTTGGATTTTTTGGATCTAAAGCTCCTATAGCCAATTGCTTTCCCTTTAAGTAAAGAGGGGAAACTCTAGCCTTGCGAGCTTTTGACTCAGGAATCATCTCCAGGGCTTTGATTTGAACTGGCATAGTGGAAACATCTAGATATTCTAGATTTAGTTCAGCTGCTTTTCTTTTAGCATCTCTCTCAGCTGCTTCTTCTCTTTGTTTTTTCAAAAATTCTTCAAGTTCTTTTGTAGATTTAATAACCATCGGTTAAATTATAACACTATTTCTACCAAAAATAAAAATTAAATTTTGAATTTTAAATTTTCAATTTTTTACATATTTAGAAGGTAAACTTTCTGAAAATTTACTATTGCTAAGTTTATAATTTTAATTTATTATCTAGATATGATTGACAAAAATACTTTAAATTACCTAGCCAGGTTATCTAAACTGGAACCTAAGAACAAACAGCAATTAATTTCTGACTTAGTTAAAATTTTAGACTACGTTAATCAGTTGCAGCAGGTTGATACTGAGAAAATACCACCAACAATTGGTGGTTTGTTTGAATTTCAACCACAGCCATTTAGAGAAAGAGAGCAAAAAGTAGAAATGAAAGATAAAAATTTCCCTGACCAGCAAAACAATTACTTAAGGGGACCAAAGATACTATAAAATAAAATTCAAAATGTAAAAATCAAAATTCAAAATGACAGTTAAAAATTCAAAATGAACAAATGTTAAAATGATTTTGAAATTTGCTAATTTTAACATTTTGCATTGTCATTTTGATTTTTGATTTTTTAATTTTACATTTACTACTATGCTTAACGATTTGACTATTAAAAAATTTCATCAGGGACTAGTTAATAGGAAATTTTCAGTAAAGGAGATAGTCCAGGAGTATTTTCGTCGAATTGAAAATCTAGACCGAAAAATAAATGCTTACTTGAGTTTAAGAAAAGAGAAGGTACTAAAAGAGGCTGAAAAAATAGACCTGGAACTAAAAAAACACACCAAAAACATTTTAGCTGGAGTACCTCTAGCAGTTAAAGACAATATTTTAATCAAGGGAGAAAGAACTACCGCCGGGTCTAGAATCTTAGAAAATTACATTGCTTCCTATGATGCTACAGTAATTAAAAAATTAAAACAGAAAAAAGTTATATTCTTAGGAAAGACCAATTTAGATGAATTTGCTATGGGTTCATCCTGTGAAAATTCTGGATTTAAAATAACTCGTAATCCATACAATTTAGATCTAGTTCCTGGAGGTTCTTCAGGTGGTTCCTGTGCTGCAGTAGCTGCCGATTTATGTCTGGCAGCTTTAGGTTCAGACACCGGCGGTTCAATCAGACAACCATCAGGCTTTTGTGGAGTGGTTGGACTAAAGCCCACCTATGGACGAGTCTCAAGATTCGGATTAATAGCTTTAGCTTCTTCCCTGGATCAAATTGGTCCAATTACAAAAACAGTAGAAGATGCTGAAATTTTATTTAAAGCAATTTCAGGAAAAGACAATCTTGATTCTACTACTATAGAACCTGAAATTCCAAATTCAAAGCTCGAAGTCAAAAGTTTAACTATTGGAATTCCAGATAATTTTTTAAAAGGATTATCTAACGAAGTAGAAAACCAAATAAATAAGGTAATTAATCGACTTAAAGCCAGTGGAATAAATTTCAAGCAAATTACCCTTCCTCATTCCAAATATGCTATAGCCTGCTATTACATTATTATGCCTGCTGAAGCTTGCTCAAATTTAGCCAGGTATGATGGAATAAGATATGGTAAAAGAATAAATAAAAATTTAAAAGTAGACTGGGAAGAATTTATAACTAGAGTCAGAACTGAAGGATTTGGAGAGGAAGTAAAAAGAAGAATTATTTTGGGTAACTTTGTTCTATCTCATGGATACTACCAGGCTTATTATCTTAAAGCTCAAAAAGTAAGAACCTTAATTAGAAAAGATTTTGAAAATGCGTTTAAAAATGTAGATATAATTTTGACCCCAACTTCTCCAACTCCTCCATTCAAAATAGGAGAAAAAATTAAAGACCCCCTATCAATGTACTTATCTGATGTTTTCACCGTGCCAGTTAATCTAGCTGGACTTCCAGCCATATCAATTCCGACAGAAAAAAAATCTATGATTGGTTTTCAATTAATCGGAAAGCCATTTAGAGAAGATCAAATCTTGGAAATGGGAAAGTTTTACCAAAGAATCCAAGAATAACAACAAAGGTCGAAATGATAAGAGAAAAAATGGCTCGAAAAAAGACAAAGAAAGTTAAGAAAGTTAAGAAAGTCAGAAAGGGTAAAAAAGGAAAGAAAAGTAGAAAGAAAAAGAAAAGATAGAGCTAGTTAAAACCATACAAAAAGTCCAGCTTTAACCTGCTGGGCTTTTTGTATATTGCCATTCGATATTAGATTTGCTAATATTAACTAGCCCTGGTGGTATAAATGGATAACACGACTGCCTTCGGAGCAGTAGTTTCAGGTTCGAGTCCTGACCAGGGCGCAAAGATTAACTTTTATAGATATCAATAATCTTATCCAGCAAATCAAGAGCTTCCTGTTTTGGTCTTTGGAACACATTTCTACCAATAATAGAACCAAACCCACCTCCTTCTTTTATTCCTCTAACTTCCTCCAAAATTGATGCTTCATCTTTTTTGGGTCCTCCAGAAAAAACTACTATTCTTTTACCATTAAAAGCCGACTGGATTACATGTCTTACTCTATCAGCAATAGTTTCTTTAGGAATGTTTTCATAAACTGGCTTATTCTTTTCCAGTTCTACATAAGAACTTGGAAGCTTTACTTTAACTATATGAGCCCCCAATTGAACAGCAATATGAGCAGCATATGCTACCACATCTAAAGCAGTTTCACCCTGTTTGGTTAAACTTTTCCCTCGGGGATAAGACCAGATTATTACTGCCAGTCCATTTTTTTTAGCTTCTCTAGCTAATCTGGCTATTTGTTCATACATCAACCTCTCATAAGCAGAACCAGGGTAAATAGTAAAACCAATTGCTGAACATCTCAATCTTAAAGCATCTTCAACTGAAGCAGTAATTGCTGGAATTCTATCTTCTGGCATGTACAAAGAAGTATGAGAATTCAACTTCAGAATTAAAGGAAGCTTATTAGCATATTTCTCAGCAATTGATTCAATAAATCCCAATGGAGCAGCATAGCCAGATAGTCCTGCCTCTATCGCTAGCTGTGGGTGATACTCAGGATCATAAGCAGGAGGATTTGGAGCAAAACTTCTAGCTGGTCCATGTTCAAATCCCTGATCTACCGGTAAAAATACAAGTTTTCCCGTTCCACCCAATCTTCCTTGAGTTAAAAATCTTTCCAGTTTATCCAGTACTGCTTTATTTTCTTGAGGATACCAGCTTAAAATTTGTTGAATTTTCTCGGTCATTTAGTTAAATCCTAAAGGCTCTTTTTTAGTTTTTTCGACCTTTATTTTACCAAAGCTTTGTTCATACTTTTGCAGATTGTCCTGTAAAGTACTTATGAATCTTTTAAAATGAGCTGGGCTTAAGATAATTCTGGAAACTAGAATTCCCTGAGGTGGAATTACATTTAAAAAGTCTAAGCAAAATTCCTCTTTGGTGTGTGAAACTCTAATAACATTAGAGTAATTTCCCTTTAAGTCATCATCTTTAGCTTTAATTGAAATCTTCCTTTTTTCTTCCATAATAGCTTCAATAAAAACGACCTTTAAGGTATATTAGCAAATTTAACTAACACTTGCAATTTAAAACTGAATAAAATATAGTTATAATACTTTTGCCCCGTTAGCTCAATTGGTAGAGCAGTTGCCTCTTAAGCAAACGGTTGGGGGTTCGAGTCCCTCACGGGGCACAAAAACTCTACAAATTACCTTTCTTGGTTGTTTAACTTCTTTGATTTAGACTTTTTAACTATCTTTATTCCCAGCTCATCTAGTTGAGACTTTCTCACCTCAGCGGGAACTTTCATCATTAAATCCTGAGCCAGTCCAGTCTTAGGAAAAGCAATTACTTCCCGAATTGATGGTTCATTTAACAAGATTGCCATTAATCTATCCAGTCCTATAGCAATCCCTCCATGTGGAGGAGCTCCGTAACTGAAAGCATCTAACAAGTGTCCAAACTGATATCTAATAATTTCCTTTGGATAACCAATTACCTCAAATACTGCTTCCAGAATTTCTTGTTTAAATGAACGTAAGCTTCCTCCTCCAACTTCCTGTCCGTTTAAAATCAAATCGTACTGATAGGCTGCAATTCTTTCAGGATGGTCCTTAATATAGCTTACATCATCAGTTTGAGGAAGCGTAAATGGATGATGAACCACATCCCATTTTTGAAGTTGCTTATTCCATTCAAACATTGGAAAATCAGTAATAAAACAAAAAGAAAGCTCATCTTTATCTGACTTATTCTTTCTTAAATCCGGCTTATCACTACCATATCTTTCTAATGCAAAATCGTAATCAATTCTAGGAAATGGAATTTTGGTAATTTTCTTCTCCGGAAACACTTTTCTGATCGCCCAGAGTATAGTTTTTTCAACTAAATCAAGTATCTCGCCTACACTCATAAAGCTTGCTTCAATATCCAATTGAGTAAATTCCGGTTGCCTATCTTCTCTGGTATCCTCATCCCTAAAACATCTGGCAACTTGAAAGTATCGCTCCAGTCCAGAAACCATTAATAATTGCTTGTATTGTTGAGGTGATTGAGGAAGAGCAAAAAACTTACCCCAAAAAAGTCTGGATGGTATTAAAAAATCCCTAGCTCCTTCAGGAGTAGACTTAGAAAGTATTGGAGTTTCTACTTCCACAAAATCTTTTTGATGTAAAAATTCTCTTAAGTTGGTTATGAACTTATCTCTAATTCTTAAATTCCTCTGTAATCTTTCTCTTCTTAAGTCCAGGTATCGATATTCCAACCTATTTTTCTCGTTAACCTGATATCCTGAATCGTTAACCGGAAAAGGTAAAATACTGGATTCATTTAAAATTCTCAATTTACCGGCTTGGATTTCGTATTTCCCGGTAGGAATTTTAGGGTTTTCACTTCCTTTTGGACGTAAGCTAACCTTTCCCTCAATTTCTACTACCCATTGCTCCTTTAATTGATGAGCCTGTTTGTATAAATTTTCCGGAAAAACTACCTGAACCAAGCCAGTAAAATCTCTTAAGTCTATAAAAACAATTTTTCCATGATCTCTTTTCGAATTTACCCAGCCAGCCAGGTTAACTATTTTGCCTTCAAATTGTTGGATATCTCTAGCTAAAACTCTCATAGTTTATATTTTTCTAAAAATTTTAATTTTATCTTTATCTGATATACTTAATTTTACTCCTCCCTGAGTAGTTGTATAGACCCTGGAGCCAACTCTGGCTAACCTCTTTATTACTTCAGGATGAGGATGACCATAGCTATTTTCCCCAACCTCAATTATTGATATTTTTGGAGTAGTCTTCTGTAAAAATTCTTGACTGGAAGAATATCTGGAGCCATGATGAGCTACTTTTAAAATATCTAAATTTAAACCATAATCTTTAATCAACTTCTTTTCAACCACTGAAGATATATCTCCAGTAAACAAGCTTTTGACCTTTCCGACAACTAATTCTAAAACCAAAGAATAATCATTTAAACTCGGATAAGATTCTTGTAAGTCAGGAGAAAGAACCAAAAGTTCAGCTTGATTGCCAATTAGAATTTTATCACTTTTAGCTAAAGTAATTATTGGAATTTGTCTGGCTTTCAATTTCTCAATTAAACTTTCAAATTTGGAATTTAAAGGAATTTTACCATTAAATATAAATGCTCCTATTTTAAAATATTCAAGTAGATTTACTACTCCTCCATAATGATCAATTTCTGGATGCGATACAATCACCAAATCTATGTATTTATCATAAAATGGTAGCAATAAACTTAATTCTTTTAGTATTTTATTTCCCCTTCCAGCATCAATTAAAATCTGAATTCCATCTTTGAAATTCAAAAACTCACTATCTCCCTGTCCAACATCTAAAAAATAGATTTCATTGTTAGAGACTAGGTGAGTTTTAAAAATAACTCGCCAGACTAAAAAATCCAAACTAATTAGAAGAATAAGAATAATTATAATTAAATCCTTTTTATTCATCACACTGTTCTGGCAGGTCTACTGACTCTGGCTTTATCAACTTTTCTTTCCCGGTAATTTTAGCAATGTCCCTGCCAGCTTTACCAAACTCCTGATAGCTCTGGTTATAAGTTCGAATCACTGTACCCAGCTGGCTACCCAGCTTTTTCATAAGTTCATCAACGTTGAAAAAATGTCTTTCCAGTTTCTCTACCTGAGTCCGAATTTGTTTGGCTGTTTCTTCAATTCTTAAAGCCCTCAATCCCTGTAATACTGTCTGAAGATAAGCAAGGAAAGTAGTTGGTGAAACAACAATCACTCTTTTATTCTTAAATGCATATTCAATTAAACTTTGAGCCTGGATGCTTCCAACCTTATTAATTAATAAATCATAATAAAGAGCTTCTGATGGAATAAACATAAAGGCAAAATCCAGAGTATTTTCTTCCGGCCTGATATATCTAGCAGTCTCATCAATTCGAGCTTTTAAATCGTGATAAAGAGATTTTTCAAGTTCCATTTTCTCTTTCTTATCCTTAACCTGAATAAGTCGATTGTAATTTTCCAGGCTAAATTTCGAATCAACTGGAATAAGTTTATCCTCCACCAAAATCACCGCATCAACCTTTTTCCCATCTTTAAACTCATATTGAAATTTATAGTTTTCGGGTGGTAGTACATTCTTTATTGTAGTTTCCAGATAATACTCACCAAGTACTCCTCTTTGTTTGGGATTACTTAAAATATCCTGCAAATCTTGAAGTTGTCTGGCAAAATCAGCTACCTGCTTTTCAGCCTGTTCAACTTCAACCAGCTTTTTGGTTACTTCCTTTACTGCCTGAATACTCTGAGCTATTCTACTATCCATACTCTGACCGATTCGATTTAACTGCTGCTGAAGTAAACTCAAGCTCTGATAGTCTGTTCTCCTCTTTTCTCTGAAGTAAAGATAAAAAAATAGAACTGAAAAACCAACTATCATTACAGCCGCAAGAATTATAGTTGAAATAACCAGGCTCATAAAAATATTCTATTCCTCCAGATTCTCCAATACTTTTTTTAATTCAGGAGAAAGTTTCTTTGGTAATTCCAGCTCTAAGTCTATAAATAGACATCCTCTCCCAAAACCATGCAGTCGGGGCATTCCCTGTCCAGGAATCTTTATTCTTTGCTTAAAAGAAGAACCCAGGGGAATATCTAGAGTAATAGTTTCATTTCCCAATCCTTTTATTTTAATTGGCTTTTGAAGTAGTATGTCAGTTAATTTTATTTTTTTAGTAGTGTATAAATCATCCCCCCTTCTAACAAATCTTTTATCCGGTAAAATTCTTACTCTCAGGTATAA
>Ga0190361_1000972_pt1 | contig 10979 bp, 6 predicted proteins | sample 48721845_MG_FD_161273 | JGI IMG/M metagenome (GOLD analysis project Ga0190361, IMG submission 161273) | Hydrothermal vent microbial mat bacterial communities from Southern Trench, Guaymas Basin, Mexico - 4872-18-4-5_MG | ecosystem: Environmental > Aquatic > Marine > Hydrothermal vents > Microbial...
AGTCCAGATACAGCAAAACAAAGAAATACAATATTACGATAAATGAACTTAGCGCGGCGTGTTCAACAGCGGAACAGATCCTGCATGAATTCGAAGAGAAATTCTCAAGAAAAAAGATTAAAAAAGGCCTGTCAGAATTCATCAAACGCATCCTAAAGCTCAAAAAATACAAAAAACCAAAATCCGTTATAGAAAAACTTAATAGAGAAATAGAAAAGGCATTTGTCTTTCTTGCAAGAAAAAAAATTGCAAAAGCAGAATCTCAGTACAACAAGATACTCGTCGAATATGAAAAGCTGACTCCTCGTGATAGAAGAAAGCTCTTTCCAAAAATAGATAAGCTATTTTCTGAAATCCAAGAATACAGAAAACGACGCAAAGAAAAAAGCATTTTTCAGCTCATCTCAGCTATGCTTGAAAAAAAACGAGAAGAAAGAAAAATGCTTCATGAAATCCTTGATATTCTGCATGCAGCAAAATTATCTGCTAAAAATCTCCAAGTAAAAAGAGCAAAAAGATTGCTCAGAAAAGCTAAAGCCGGATATAAAAGAATAAAACCACAGCTAAGAGCAAAACTCGACAAACACTTCTCAACTGTTCAATCAATTATTGCAAAAGCTAAAAATATCCTTAAGGAAAAGGAGCATGCCAAAAAAATATTCGAAGTAAAAAGCCTGATTTCAGAGGCCCGTTACGCATACAAAGCAAATCTATTAGACAAAGCAAAACGATTCTGTTCAAAAGCATTCAAGCAACTAAATAAACTTGAAGAAACCAGGCAGGTTCTAAAATTAAAAGAAGAGGCGACAAACATACTCATCGATATTGAACGTGAAATTCTAATAAAGAAAAAGAAAGAAGCTCAAATGCTTGAAGCAGCTCAGCAAAAAATAGCGACTGAACTCATTAATGAAATAGAGAATCATCTCAAACAAAAGGATCTGCCAACGGCTAAAAAGATAATGAAAAAACTCGAAAATTTCCTCAAAAAAGCAAAGAGAAAAGTTAAGCTTGAAATCCTGCCAAAAACTGTTGAACTTGAGCACAGGATACACGACATTGAAAAGATCATCAAAGAAGAGCAAAAGAAACAAGAAGAGATAGAAAAATTAGAGAGGCAACAATTCCTGCTTGAAAGTTTTCTCGAAGCTTTCAAATCAGCCATATCTAAAAAGGACGTTCCAGAAGCAAAGGCAGTGCTTGAAAAAATCATAAATCTAAAAAACAGAGCGGTTGCTGAAATTGCGACAAAGATCGAAAGGGAAATAAAAAGTTTAAACGATCAATTAGAAAAACTCATAGATGAATTAAAAGCTGAAAAAATCAAAGAAGAAGAAAACAAAATAAAACTAGCCTTCGATGAAATAGATAAGTTAATAGATAAGAAAGAGCTTAATGAGCTTAGAAGAGCAAAAAAGAAATTAACGTTTCTTACTAAAAAGATCAAGCGCAATAAACAGCTGAAAGAAAAATTCAATCCTCGTATTCAAAAATCATTTCAAACAATAACTAAATTAGAAAAGACCTTGATTGAAAAAATAAGAAAGCAAAAGGAAAAAGAAAAGGCAAAGAAAGCACGGGAAAGAGAAAAAGAACGACTAAAAAGACTTAAAGAAAAATTACGAAAAGAAAAAGAGCAGAAGAAACTAAGAAAAAAACTTTCAGAGGAAAGAAAAAAAGCAGAAGAAAAAGCAAAAATAAAACAGAAGCGCAAAAAAGAAAGGAAAAAAGAAAAAGAAACAATAAAACTTCCGATCAAAAAAAGCAACCCCCAAAAGGAACCAGTGATAAAGAAACCCAAACCAAAGAAAAGAAAGCGAAAAGTCATGAAGAAGAAAAGAAAGATTAAGAAGAAGAAAATAAAAACTGTGAAAAGAGAAAAAAGAATCAAAAGGAAAAAAGAGACGCCCGTTCAGAAGATAAATAAACAAATCAAAGAAATAGAATCAATTCTCAAAACCCTAAAATAAACTTCTTTAAGCTTTTCTATAGGCTAAATAGAATAAGCCTAACAGAAATGCAAATAGCCCAGCAGCAACGGCAATCATCACAATATTCCTTTCAATCCATGTTCTACTTACAGTAATCACAGTCGGTTTTTCAGTAATTTTCTTCTTCTGAGCTATCAGATATCTGCAGCTTTCAATAACATCATTCAAAATTCTTTGCCCTTCTTCAACCCGACCTTCAGCTATCGCTTTTATAGCATCCTCAACCATCTCATTAAGCTCTAAACATTCTGGGTTAGCTGAAAGCAGGTCTCTAACATATTGAACGCTTCTATTTATTTGTAAAGCTGTTAATGACACAACGATTTCATCCTCCGCTTGCGGACTCGCTGCTTTCGCTTTCACTTTAACATCAAACTCAACATCCATTCTTGGCGGTCTAACAGTAAGCGTAACAGGAACTTTACTACCCGGTGCGATCATAGGAAGGTAACTCTGCGAAAAAGAAAATGAAACTCCCAGTAGTGCAGTACTTGCTTCTAAGCTGATACCGGCGAGTGATTCATTCAAAGTGTTCTTAACAAGCAAAGGAATCTCAAAATAGCCTTCTTTGGCAACGATAGGCTTTGCTTCCAACATAGCAACATGTTCAAGCCGCGTGATATTTTTAGTTATGGTCTGTGTTCTGGTCCTTGTTCTCGTTCTTGTTCGTGTAACAGTACGCTGCTGTGCTTGTACTGGAGATATATTAATTACAATTTGATTGCTATAAACAATATCATAACCATCATAAAGCGAAAAATTAATTTCTTTTTCACCAGAAGTGTTAATATTTGGGAGCAAGTCAACAACATTGTTGCTATCTATTGAAATATTTATATCACTCGGAGCGCTATAATTAAACGTTAGGTTATCATCAATATCATAGTCCCAAAAGAAATAATCGAGGTCTATCCAATCATATATATAGTTTCCCTGCGTAAGATTAACATCATTTATTCCATAATAGATTGTTACAGAATCGAGTTCAGGTGTAGCCGAACAACTAGTCGTATTCATGATGACTTTGTACTGGAAATACCTACCAGCAGGAGAAACAATCGCAGAGCCATTACTATTGATATAGTTGGTACTCCAATTTGTGAAATTGGTGCCATTAATACTTGTTCTTGTTTGTAAAATCAAGCTTGTTCCAGTAGGCAAAGTAGCATTCCAACTTATATTAATCCATTTTATACAGTCGCCGCACATATCAACATCCTTAGTAGGACTTCCAGGATCAATTACTTCTGAAATGTAAGTTCCATTAGAAACATAACATGTCCCATTAGAAGCAAGTATAATCTTCCCTGACATTGTCATTAAATCCGTACCATTTGTCGTTCCGCCGCTGAAATCAGTCAGGGTATCCTGTGTTATTAATCCAAATATTGGCGGCCTATTTTTGTTCAGTACAGTTATCATCCAAGTAAAGCTATCTTCCCACCCGTTCTGATTTCCTACTCCAGAACCATCACTTACATAAAGCGTAATATTTTCGCTTCCTGCGTCATACCAGCCATAAGTCCTCGTCAATGAATTGCTCGTTGAAATCAAACTTCCGTTTTCATACCAATAATAATACACAGTATCATTATCGGGCTCGTCAATCGTAACATTGATAACATAGCTCGCATTTTCACTCAAATTCACCCAGGTTATATTATTTGGAAAGTTCATCCTTGGAGCAAAATCTATTTTCGTTGTGTTCGAATAAGGCAAACCATATGGCGTAATATTAGTTATCTCAAGAGGAGCATTTGACATCACAGTAATATTAAATATACTCGTATCGCACAAACCTTCATCATCGCAAACTGTGAAATTAATCCATTCTGTTCCATTAAAGCTTAAATCAGGAAAGAAATCAATTACACCATAGCAGATATATTGCTGGCATGATTTTGTAATATTAAAGAGTGTACTATTATCATAAAAAGTAAGATTTTCTCCGTACTTAGTATACATATCCAAATCAGTAACATTTATCTCGTAATGAAACTTAAATCCTTGTTTAGCAGTTAGATTCGCGGGATCTGTAATATTTGGCTTTGAATTTATGTTAAAAACAGTAAAATTGATCACCCTGCTATCGCAGAGTCCGCCTGGGTCGCAAGCGCTTATATTTATCGTCCAGTTTCCAACAGCTTCTTTTCCGGGAGTAAAATTAGCGAGCGCTTCAAATTTCGATCCATAGCTGTTATCAATTAAAAACCAGCTTTCGTTTGCGCTGAAAGTAAGCGTATCGTTCTCTCTATCAGTTGCATTCATATAACAGTCGAACGGTATAGAATAGGTCGCATTGGTTTCGTTATCACAAACAAAATTAAGATGGGGTTTTGTATTTAGCGGCGTAACATTGAAAACAACATTTTTTGAGCCAGTCGCATTCCTAGCATCCATGCAAGTAATCAAAACATTGTAAACGCCCCAATCTTCAAATCTTGGAGTAAAATTAATGATTCCATCATCAGAAATATTAAACAAATCTGTATTGTCGGTATAATTCCAGTAAGGTTTGTCATTTTCCTCGTCACTCGTATACTGCGAAATATTTACATAGCATGTATTATTTTCAACACAATGTACATAATTCAAACTTATAATCGGTTCATCATTCCTTGACGTAAGATTAAAAGGTTTACTTCCAACACCTTTCTGTTGGTCTCTTGTATCAGTTGCTATTAAACCAACAATCCAATAGCCTGCTCCAGAATCGTTGTTAAAATAAATAGTTATCATTCCTGTATTTGAATTTAAGTTAAATCCCGTAGGCAAAGGCACACCGGCTTCGTATGAATAAACAAAATATTGCTTATCAGAAGCATCATTTAATACATCCGCACTAAAATCGTAGTGACACACACTGTCTTCCACACATACTGTTTCTGATAAATTTCCATCATTAGCTATAATAGGCTTTACCTGAATTGTATAAACAAGTAGCCCGCCGAACAATGGTTTAAAAATATACATAGAGGCAAAAAACATTGCCAAAAATAAACCTATAATTATAAAGCTAACAATCAAGATTTTTTTAGAGAGTAATTTAGTTAACAGCATCTTTAATCCTTTCTTTTTCTTCTCTAATTCGACTTCTTTTTTCTTATATTCATCTACAAGTTTAATAACCTTTCTCGCCTGACGATAAATTTTCTTAAACTCTGTTTTCCTAATTTTCACGCCTTTAAACAAAAGCTCTTCGCATTGTTTGAAGAACTGCGTAATAGAAACATACAAAGACCGTTCGAGTTTCTTTTTCTTTAATATTTTACACAATGATTCGTAATCAAATTCCTTCGGTATCTTTAAAGTAGTGATCAAATACTCCTTCACCACTCGTGATGCTGCTTCCACACCTTCTTTTGCAGTTAGCTTCCTCTTATCTACTTTCGAGGAAATTTCTTTGAGCTTCTTGTCTGCTTCAACACCAAGCAATTTCAATTTCCTCATTTTTCTCGCTATTGCAAGCAATCTCTTTTTACGCCATTCCGCAATCTTCGGAGCTATGAACTTACGATATAATCTTTCGGCAAACACAGCAGCAATAACCAGTAGTAAAATCCAGAGGAAATATTTTGCAAAAAGCAAGAAAGGAGATGGCTTTCTCGGAACAGCAGGCCTTGGCTTCGGAAGCTCTACTTTAGGTCTTGGTCTTAATGCACATCTTTTTGTTTTCGGATCACAGTAACCGCTCATACAATCCTCATCAACCTTACATCGCTTACCTAAAGGACATTTCGGACAGATCTTTCCACCGCAATCAATATCAGTTTCGTCTTGATTTTGTATTCCGTCATAACACGTCGGAACATAAGTACAATTCCTAACAGTCGGCGGCTTGTTCTTTTCAGTTCCGCAATGATTTAAGTCGATACACACTCTGTATTGCTTTCCACTCGGCAAGCAAGGACCCCACGGATAGCACGTCCAATTTTCAATACACGGCGGAACTTCAGGAGCTCTTGCTCTGGGAGCTGCTCTTGGCGCAGCTGGTGGCGGAGAAGGCGGAAGCTGTTTAATAGTCAGCTTCACTATATTACTATCTGTACTGTAATAACCATCGCTTGCAGTAAAAACCACATAATCAGTTCCATACCACCAAGGAATATGCGCTGTAGAAAAACTCACTCTATTTAACGAATCTATCGTAACCTTAACATTCCTTACAAGAGAATAGGTATAGGTAAGTGTATCATTATCTGGATCATAAAAATAATCATCCAAGTCAAACGCATTAGTTATTCCTCCACCTTGATACCAAGTCCAGTTAGGAATCGGCTTAATCAAAACAGGTGGATTTCTACTTATTACCAGCAAATAAACAGTTCCCTCAGCCGTGCTTTTTCCAATCACTTCCGCACTTTCAAGTATTTTCTTAGTGGTATGTACTGCATAGAAAATGTGAGCGTAAATAGAACAAACAAAAAGCAAAACAAATACAACTATTAAAATCTCACCTCTTTTCATATATACCGCTCAATTCGAAGAAGTCAATCTATTTAAATTTTTGTTAAAATTAGACTTTCCTTGCAAATGAAAGAAATCCTGTGTGACTCAAAGCGTGATGTTCCGGTCGAGCGATCTTTTCTTTAATTATCCATTCCCGCTTAAAGACTTCAAGCGTTTTCAAATACACAAAACCTTTTTCCTTCAAAGAATTTACAAATTGTATGACTTGCGTCATGTTCGGCAAGTATGTACTTAAGAATCCTCCCCTCTTTAAAGCACTTTTACAAGCATCTAAGCATTCATGAGGATATGGCAAATCCAGTACGATCAAGTCAGCATTTTTCTCATCAAAACCTTTTCTTGCATCACCTTCTTTAATAGTCCAATTCTTAAGCTTCAAAAAATCCCTGTTCTGCTTTGCTACCCTTATGAAAGATTTTCTAACATCATAACTGACAACCTTTTTGCAATACTGAGCAAAAAAAGCTCCAAGCATACCGCTGCCAACACCAGCTTCAATAACAATGGCATTTCTTCCTGGCATTGCTTCAGCAAGAATCAAAGCAGCATCTTTTGGCAGCACAACCTGTGCTGCTCTCTTAATCCGCCAGAAAAGATCAACGAAACTTGGCTTTAGCGCATAGCAAATACATCCCTTAGACGTTCTAAGCTTACCAAGCTTTAATTCAGAACTTTTTATTGAACCAAAATGTGAATGGAAATCTTTCTTTTTACTCACTAAAAAACTCGTTCCATCTTCAAAAAGCAAAATCAGATTTTCAGCATTGCTTCTCATATTCTTTTCAGAAGTATAAGAATTATTCCCTTAAATTTCTTGCCAGCATAATCTTCCTCGTTTATTTCTTTGGGAACCTCGCAATACAAAGTAATCTTCTTGCTTTCTCCCGGCTGCAGAACAAAGTTATTATCGCTGGGATAAACCCATTCATCAGCTTTGTCACCGCTTATTTTAATCACAACGAGAGCAGGCACCTCAAAGGTATTATTAACATAAACATCTCTTTTTCCAAGACCTCCTGCAGGAAGTCTTCCAAAATGTATTGCGTCTGGATCAAGGTTAAAACCCACTGTTTTTCCAATTTCAAAATCATACCTAAATTTCATCGAGCCTAGAATTTTATATTTTGAATATACCAACGACACTGCACCAAAGCATATCAAAAGCAAGCTTACAAATATGACAACAAGCTTTGTTGATGATTTCATTTTCTTCTGCGTGAACGTTTTGGCTTTTTAGATTTTTCTCTTCTTATGAAATAAAGTACAATGAAAACATTTAGTGCGATTAATGCTATTATTGCTACAAGCAATCCAATAAACACTCCCATGCTTAATCCAAGCACAGTGGGCGCAGGCGCTGGCGCTTCTACAACCTCCTTGCTTGTAACATCAACCCTTATATTCTTTTCCTTTGATTTTCCATCGAAATGCACTATCACTTTTCCTTCGTATCGTCCAGTTGTTGCTTCTGTTAAATCAACATACCCTTTAAGTGTTAATTCTTTCCAAGGATCTAATGTATAAGTAGGTGTTTTTGTAGAAAATTGCTTTCCATCTGGACTTTCAAGTTTAATCTCGGCATAAACATCTTCCATAGGATTATTCCACAAACTTTCAACTACAATCTCAAACGGATTTATTTCTCCAGCTTTTAGCTCTTCTGTGTAGCTTTTTATTTTTAAGTCAAGATCACCAATAAGGAAGGTAGTGCTCGCAATTGTTTTATTATTATCCCAATAAATCTCAGCTAGAGCAGTGTATTCTCCTTGGAGGAAACCGGTTGTGTCGAGAACTAAGTTCACTTCATTTCGCTTAGTTGCTTTTACTTCAACAGGCCCAAAGGTTAATGTCCTCAATGTTTTCTGCTGAGAATCAAGTACAGTCACAACACCATTTACAATAGTATCATCTCTACCCCAATTCTCTAAAGAAAGCTTTACAGGAAGCAAATCATTCACATTTCCATTTTTAACCCAAATGGAAGCTTTTATTACAGCATAATCATACAAGACCCTTACCCTGATCGGCAACTTAACTATGCCACGTGCGCCTATCCCAGACATCGGAGGAAGCACTTCCTCAGCAACTATCCACAAAGTGTGAATACCAGGATCATACTGGCTCAGATCCACATCTTCAGGAACATTAAAAATAACCTTGAAAGGATGATCATGATCTAAAGCAGTCAGATTTGAAGGATCAATTGTAAAAAACGCATTTAAACCGCTACCATCATCTGATATGTAAATAATATAATCCATAGACGTTTTCCTAGTATGTGTGAGAACATAATCTAACTCAAAATGATTGCCAGGAATAAGGTCCAAAAACTCAACTCGTCTTTTGAAGCCGATACCAACAGAACACACCATAGGCAAAGAAAGTACACTAAACAATGTAAGAATCAATAAAAAAAATGTTAGTTTTCTAGCAATCATTTTTACGAAGTTATTAAAAATAGAAAAAAAGGAAAAAACAATTCACAACCTTAACATTCCAAACAGGTTGCTGTGAATGTTACTGTATCTGTTTTTGAACCCTTCAAAGTACTTGGAATAGTTACCATAATCGGTATCTGCACTGAATTATTAAGTGGCCACTGTGCTTGGTGTCTCATATTTGCACAAATTACTGGATTGTTCGTTGGCATAACCGTCCATGTGGTTACTGGAGTGCTATCTATACAAGCATCGTTTTCTTCATACATCTGATAAGTATAATTACCATCATCAACGCTAGAGTCAAGCCAATCTTCTCCATGTGAAGAATTCATACTCAAGTTTATCCTGACGTTTCCTGTGTTTTCTACTATAAATCCGCTGGAAGGAATTGTAAACCCTAAACATTTTTCGCTTTTTGCTCCAGCATCATAACAGCTATCGAAATGATTTTGCGTTCCGCAATCTGCTGGTGTTTTATTACATGTGGTATTCATATAGCAATATACAGTTGTCCAGGCCCCAGTGGTATTTATCGTACCATTAGTAAAATTCACTAAATTCACACACAAGGTTATTTCAGTCACCGCTGGAATTTCCAGATAAGTAATTCCTGTGCCAGTATCTGTTTGTAATCCAGTCACTCTTACCGGAATACTGCTTATTCTGCTCACACTTACCCAAGTTCCAATCAGAGAAATGGCAATTGCAACTACCAACAAAGCAACAAGGGTTTTGTTCGATATATCACCCATTTTTTCACCTCACCTCTTTTTTTCATTTAATCAACTTTTAAGTATACCATAGCACCAGCTACTGCTGTTTGTGGCTCTCTATGTACAGCTCCGCCCACTTGCAAAAATACTTTACCTCCTGTTTGATCACTCATTTTTCCAGGCACTACGAATCTAACGCTAGAAAGCGTGTCCAATACAGTCCATGTACTTACTATGCTTACTACTATCGCTATAAGCAATATTACTAATACAGTTTTCTTAGAAATATCATCAGATGCTCGCCTTGCTACCATACCCACACCTCTTTTTTATTTTTTTCTATTCAAAAAAATTTCTTATATTTAAATATTACTTTTTTTTACGAACGATTCTCCCTAAAAAGAAGGAAATAACAACCGCCATACCAACCAGAATTCCTATTAGAACATACATCAATTCATTTTTGGCTTCTGCCTTTGAAGCAGCTTCTTCAGATAGGAAAAGCTTAATGCTTTCTAAATACTTATCCACTAAGTTTTTACTCGCATATATAGAAAGATCCAATTCATAGTTCCCTTCAGGAACATCTGTTAAATCAACATAAGCAATAACATTCCTTTGCTCTAAAGGAGCCAAATCAAAACTTTCTGTTCTCGAAGTTTTAATAACAGAACCTTTATGAATAATATTAAGCTGAATATAAACATTCTTTAAAGGTCCATTCCAAAGGCTTTCAACATCCAATGAGACCTTATTTATTTTTCCACTTACAAGATATTTATTTACATAACCAATTTTAACTTTCGGCTTTCCGATAATCAACTTCTTTGCAAGCTCAACCTCGCCTAATCCATAATCAGTTGAAGCAATAGCAGTATATTCTCCAGGAATGATCTCTTCTGTGCTCACAAGCGTTGAAAGCGATTTAAAAGAAAATGGCCCAATAACATCTTGCTTTGTATCACTATATAGCAAATTATCTGAAAAATCAGAAATCTTGAAAATGGTTTTTGCAACCAAAGTTTTCTCAACATTGCTCTTAATATTTACTTTTAGTTTAGATTTTTCAGTTGTAATTCTCTCAACATCAAATGAAACATAAACATCTTTTTCCTTAGCATTTACAATTAACTTATGCTTCAATCTTACTTTACCGGCAAGACCTCTACCAAGATGCACAGACTCTTCAATAATGATATAGCTTTCAATAACACCAGTCAAGTCAAGAGGTAATTTTACTTTAAATGGAACATATTTAATTTCCTCTCCGTCAGCAAAAGACAGAATCTTCTTCTCCAACTCAACATAATCTGCTAGAGGACCATTAACATAAAGTTGAACTGTTTTCATGATTTTTTCATCAT
>Ga0190361_1000977_pt1 | contig 10961 bp, 9 predicted proteins | sample 48721845_MG_FD_161273 | JGI IMG/M metagenome (GOLD analysis project Ga0190361, IMG submission 161273) | Hydrothermal vent microbial mat bacterial communities from Southern Trench, Guaymas Basin, Mexico - 4872-18-4-5_MG | ecosystem: Environmental > Aquatic > Marine > Hydrothermal vents > Microbial...
AAACATTGCAAAATAACAAGATTTTAGCGGCTATCTGCATTGCCCCGGCAATTCTTGCCCGCGCAGGAGTGCTAGAAGGTAAAAAAGCAACGGTTTGGTCTAATATTTTAGATAAATCCGCGGTAAAGATTCTAGAAGAAAATGGTGTAATGTATGAAGAAAAACCTGTAGTTCAAGACGGAAAAATTATAACTGCCAATGGTCCTCAGGCAGCAAGAGATTTTGCTAAAAAGATTATAGAAATATTGACTAACCCTTGACAAAAGTTTTGAAATTGATAAACTGGAAATCAGTTGTCAATTTTTAATTTTGCCGCAGACAATAGGCAGCCCTTTGTGGGTATAAGACCTATCGAGGCAACAAACGAAGTATAAACGATAAGCTTCGACTATTCACCATTCACTACTCACTATTCACTAAATCGTCTGCGGCAAATAGCAGGCATTTTTTAATTAATACCAACTATGAGCAAAAAGAAAAGCGAAAAAAAAGAAAAAATAGAAGAATTTAAAAATCTTTTAGAGAAACAAAAAGCTCTGGTTTTTGTAGATTTTCGAGGGTTGAAAACAGATGAAATTAAAGAACTTAAGGAAGAGTTAAGAAAAAACGATGCCGAATTCAAAGTTTTTAAAAAAACCTTAGCAGAAATTGCCTTCAAGGAAAACAATATTGATTTTAAAAGAAAAGATTGGGAGGGACAATTAGCGTTTATTTTTGGTTTTAAAGACGAGATCACGCCCTTTAAGATTGCCTATAATTTTTCAAAGAACAACGAAAATCTGAAAATTCTCGGAGGAATTGCCGAAGGAGAAATTCTTTTTAGAGAAGAAGCCCTTTCTCTTGCTCAACTGCCTTCAAGAGAGGAATTGTTAGCAAAAGTTGTTTCTTCTCTTTCTGCGCCCTTGCAAAACCTTCATCATTGTTTTTCAGCAAACATTAAAGGTCTTGTTTACGCCTTTCAGGCTCTTGCTAGTAAATAAAATTAATTTATAATTTATTAGTTTAAAACTTATGGCAGAAGAAAAAAAAGAAGAAAAACAAGAAGAAAAAGCAGAAGCTAAGGAAGAAACTAAAGAGACCAAAGAGGAAAAAGAAACTAAAAAAGAAGCAAAAGAAGAGGCAAAGGAAGAAGTTAAAGAGGATAAAAACACAGAAGAAGAGGAGGTAGAAGTTCCGGAGAAATTTAAAAAACTTATTGAAGAAATTGAAAATATGAAAGTTGCTGATTTGGCAGAATTAGTAAAGATTTTAGAAAAGAAGTTTGGCGTTTCGTCTGCTCCGGTTGCTGTTGCAGCCGCGCCAGTTGCTGGGGGACAGGGAGCACCAGCAGGAGGCGGTGAAGAAAAAAGCGAATATAATATTGTATTGAAATCAATTGGAGATAAAAAAATAGAAGTTATAAAAGTGGTAAGAGATGTTACTGGTAAAGGATTAAAAGAAGCCAAAGATTTGGTAGACGCAGCCGCAAGCGAGCCTCAAACAGTTAAAGAAAAAGTGAAGAAAGAAGAAGCAGAAGAAATAAAAAAGAAATTTGAGGCTGCCGGCGCAAGTGTAGAACTCCAATAAAACTTCAACCCTTCAAAGTTAAAAGCCCCTTCAAAGGGGCTTTTAACTTTTTAATGAAACATCAAATAACTGAGAAATAAAAGAATCAAGAAAGAGAGAGTTAGTATTAATCTCTTATGAGTTTTTATAAAATGACAAATTATTTTAATTCTTTCCCACCAAGAATTGATTTGGGCTCTTTCGGGTAGAATAAGGGCTAAAATACCAGAGATTCTTCCAAGTTGATTTTTATTATCTTTAAGGATTTTTTTAATTTTTTTGGGCGCAATTTCTTCTAAGTTTACGATCTCTTCTAATATCTCTCCATATATTTTTTCAAAAACCTGAGTTGTCAAAACAAAAATTTTGTCTTGAGGGATAATTTTAACTGTACCAAAATTGACAAAGGGTTTAGAAGAAAACTGTTCGTTTCTTTGTTCTTCTAATTGTTGGCTTAAATCTAAAAGTTCTTCGTCTCTCAAAAGCAAAATTTTATTATCACCAAAAGAAGAAAAATGAAGATAAAAATTATTCGCATTTATAATGATCAAGTGAAAATTTCCCATCCATCTTGTCTCTCCAGCGTTTAATTTTTTACCAAATAAAGCATTTAAACCTTTCAGAGCGTTATGAAAGTTTTCTTCAGGAAGGAGTTTAGTATTCTTATAGAAATTATCTTTAATGGTTTCGGCAAGTTGAGAAAAGAATTCACGGTCTTCAGGGCGGGAATGATAAAGTTCTAAAAGAATATACAAATCTCCCAAAAAAAGAGTTTCATTGTTTGGGGGGCGAAAATGGAAAGATCGGAACTGATACTCGTTTTTAAGTTTTGGGTTAAAGTAAAATTCAAAGACTTTCATCAATTCTATTATAGACCTCTTAAAAAAGGAATAAAAGTGCTCTGTATTTATATCCTCTGAAACCTTGACACAAGATAAATAAGAATCTATTATGATATAGTATTCTTTGAAAAATTACCAAAAAGAAAAGGAGGTGGAGTGAAATAGTGAACGAGAAAATAAGAGAGAGGATTCGTTCTCAACTTTCTCTAATAGAGGAAGAAAAAGTAAAGGAAGGGAAAGGATGGCAGGTCATTGCAGATATTCATTCTAAAGTTTGTGGTAGTATTGGTGAGTTAAAAGGAGATGTTTTTCATATCCGAGGGGACATCTCCGGAATCTGGGGAGATGTTTCTCGTATTAAAGGAGACGTTACTGGCCTTATAGGAGATGTTTCTGAGATTAGAGGAAATGTCTCCAATATTAGAGGAAATGTGTCAAGAATTCGAGGAACCGTTTCAGGAATCTCAGGAGATGTCTCGGGTATTTCGGGAGATGTTACTGGTCTTATAGGAGATGTTACCCGTATTAAAGGAGATGTCTCTGGGTTATGGGGAGATATTTCTCAAATTCGAGGAGATGTCTCTTGTATTAGCGGAGATGCTACCGGAGTTAGAGGGGACGTCTCTAGAATTTTTGGAGACATTTCTTGTATTAGAGGGGACGTTACTAAGATTTCAGGATTTGTTACGGGAATCAAAGGAGACGTCTCGAGGATTAAAGGAGATGTTACTTTTCTAAAAGGAGATATTACGGGTATTCAAGGACACGTTTCCAATATTATTCAGGTTTTGCTGGAAGAAGAATAATAATCTGTTCTGAATAGACGGCGCGTGGAAAACTCATATTTCCACGCGCTTTTTCATTATTTTTTATAAAGTTTAGAGATTAAGAATTTTGATGATAGGGATGTGTTCTGATATTTTCTGTTTTCTTTTTAAATAAAATTCGGTTATAATAAAGAAAAAAAGGGCGTGTGGCTCAGTGGCTAGAGCACTGCCTTCACACGGCAGGGGTCGGTGGTTCGAGTCCACCCACGCCCACAATGAAAGTTGTAGGCTTGCCCCGCCTACATCGAGCGAAGCGAGATATTATGCGGGGTTCGATTCCTGCCACGCCCACAAAATCTAGAATTTAGAATCTAGAATTTAGAATCTAGAATTTAGAATCTAGAATTTAGAATCTAGAATGTAGAATTTAGAAATTCAATAGAAATTCAATTTAATAGAAATTTGTAGAAATTGGTGGAAATTTATTGAATGGGAAAATGTAGGATTTCGCTATTCGGGAAAAAATTCTTGATCGCCAACAATGGTTTGACATATAAAATAATTTGTGATATAATTTTACTACCAAACAGAGGAGGTGAGGGAAGTTGAGAAAGAAACTACTTGCTTTAGTGTTGGTAGGAACTGCAATTGGGGCTTTTTTGCTTTTGGGTCGTTTCTTCAATCGAGAGACAGCTGTTATTGAAGCTGTAGAGAACGTATCCAATGCACAGGTTCTAAATGAAAATTTAACAGTAGAGCAGGGAGCTATAGAAATAGAAATCGTAGTTCGCAGGGGTTGGTCCTTGAAGGAGATAGCTCGAGGAATAGGTATGGATTTAGAAGAGCTGATAAAACTTAACGGCTTGAAAAGTACAGACGTCTATCCCGGACAAGTTTTACTCGCAATGCCTTACACCGCATTCGATAAGGTTTTGGTAAGTTGGTATGGTCCTGGGTTTCATGGAAAAACAATGGCAAATGGCAGAGTTTTCAATATGTACGATGCAAGCGTCTGTGCTCATAAGTGGTTGCCATTTGGGACGCGAGTAAGGTTGACGCGGCTAGATACAGGAAAAAGTGTGGAATTAGTTGTGCAAGATAGGGGCCCCTATGTTGCAAATCGTCATTTCGATCTTTCTTACGCCGCCGCACGAGCGTTGAATATGGTAGAAAAAGGTGTAGCACTTTGCAAAGTGGAGATTATTGGCCGGCCTCATTGAGAGCCGGTCTTTTTATTTTTCTTAAAAATTGCTTTTTGCTTCTTTGAATTATTTGATATAATAAAAACAGAATGAGGTATAGCGTTCTAGGAGAATATATCAAATGGCATTATTATGAGATGCCCAAAGAAATTCAGGGGGGCTGGTTTAATTATTTAAAATTTTATTTAAACTATTTTTCTGTTCCCATTTTGCTTAAAACATTTTTTACGCCCTGGAGAAGATACAGTTGGTCTTACGGGCGAGGCTTTAGTTTTTCGCGATATTTTGAGGTGTTTATTTCTAATATGTCTACAAGGATTATTGGAATGGTTGTACGCACTTTTTTAATTGTTGCCGGAATAATTGTTGATTTATTTATTCTGCTCTTTGGAGCAGGATTTTATTTAATTTGGTTTTTTCTCCCTGCTATAGTAATTGTTTTATTTGTAATGGGATTTAATTATTTATTTTGATTTTTTTAATTGTATAGATGATAAATTTTGATTTTAAAAATTCTAATCCCTACAAATCGGTTCGGTTATCAAAAAACCCTTTATTTAAAAGCGCCAAATTTTTTAGATATATCAGTTTAATCTTTTCTCTTTTGTTTTTCTTTTGGATAATCTTAGATTTTGTTACATATTTTGATTTATACGCCCTAAAAATTCCTCTAGGTCTTTTATTTTTTTCTTTTGCTTTTTATCTCTTTTTCTGCCTTTTAGATGGCTTTTACAAGGGAAAGATAAAAAATCCGCCCATCCCTCGTGGTGCTCCAAATAAAAATCTAGCCGAACTTCTTGATTTTGACGCTGCCCAGGCACTTGACTTGGCTTACAAATTTCAGAAAAAATTTCAAATATTTTCTCTCAATGCCACACTTTTATTTTATTCGATAGTAAAAACTAAGAACGATCTAATAAATTTTGTTTCTGCCCGTCTTGTTTTGAATACCAAAGAATTAGTTAAGCAGATAGAATGGTTTTTGAAACAGGGCTTTTATCAAAAATCGTTGGCAGAACAAACTTTTTCCGATGACTTTATTAAAGCCGTACAGCAATCTTTCAAGATTGCCCAGCAAAGAAAACATCAGAGAATTAGTTTAGGCGATCTTTTAATTGCGCTTTCTGAAACGGATAAAATTTTCCATCAAATATTAGACCAACTCCAACTTCATCCAGAGGATATAAGAAATCTTGTCGAGTGGTATGAGTTCTTAAAGGAAAAGCAAAACGAGAGCAAGAGATTTTGGTCTTATAAAAACCTTCTCAAGAAAGGAAGTTTGGCAAAAGATTGGGCAGCAGGATATACTATTACCCTTGATGAGTTTGCTTTAGATTGGACCAAAATTATCAAACAATCTAATTATCCTGAAATTATAGGTTATAAAGAAGAAATAGATCAATTAGAGCATATTTTAGCCAGTCCAGAATTAAACAATGCTCTAATTGTTGGTGAGCCGGGGGTGGGAATGAAGAATATTATTCAAGCGCTGGCGACAAAAAGCGCTCTGGGGTTAAGTTTGCCTGAAACTAACTATAAACGAGTAGTAGAACTTCAAATGTCTGCTCTTCTTGCTAAAGCTGAAAGTTTAGACGAAGCAGAAGAATTACTCCAAAGAATTTTTAATGAGGTAGTATCATCGGGAAATGTTATTTTAGTAATAGATGAATTTCATAATTATGTTGGGAAGAAAAGCGGAGCCGGCGCTTTAGACATTACTAGTTTGTTGGTTCCTTATCTAAGGATACCGCAGTTTCCATTAGTAGCCCTTACCAGTTATATGGGCCTTCATAGAGATATAGAGCAAAACCCTTCCTTGCTTAACTATTTTGTAAAAATAGAAGTAAAAGAACCAACCGCTCAAGAAACACAAAAAATGTTAGAAATGGAAATTCCGGAGTTAGAAAGCAAATATAAAAGATATATAAGTTATCAGGCGCTTAAAGATCTTATTAAACTTTCCGAGAAATTTATTACTAATGTGCCCTTTCCCAAAAAAGCACAAGAACTTTTAGAAGAAGTATTTGTAAAAACTGCCTCTAAAAAACAACAATGGATAATGCCCGAAGACATCGCTTATCTTGTAACCCAAAAAACAGAAATCCCTGTTGGCAAATTAGAGAAAGAAGAAAAACAGACACTTCTTAACTTAGAAGAACTTATTCATAGACGCATCATTAACCAAAACGAAGCCGTAAAAGAAGTATCGGCGGCTTTAAGGCGAGCGCGAGCCCAAATCGTTGAAAGGAAAAAACCTATGGGTTCGTTCTTATTTCTTGGTCCTACAGGTGTTGGCAAAACAGAAACAGCCAAGGCATTAGCAGAGATTTACTTTGGCTCAGAGGAAAAAATAATTCGCCTAGATATGTCTGAATTTCAAAATATTGAAGACATTCCTCGTTTAATTGGTAGCCCGGAAAACGAAGGATTGCTTACTACGCCTGTGCGGGAAAACCCATTTTCTCTGGTATTATTAGATGAAATTGAGAAAGCGCATCTCAATATTTTAAACCTCTTTTTGCAAGTATTGGATGAAGGGCATATTACCGATGGCTTGGGTAGAAGAGTAGATTTCAAAAATACAATAATCATTGCCACATCTAATGCAGGATACAAAATTATTTTAAAGGCGTTAGAAAAAGGCAATGATTTATCAAAAATTAAACAACCCCTACTTGATCATTTATTTCAAGAAGGAACCTTTAGGCCTGAATTTGTTAATAGATTTGACGCCGTAGTTTTATTCAGGCCACTTACTAGAGAAAATCTACTAGATATTGCCCAATTGATGCTTAACAAAATTAAAAAAGGTTTAGAAGAGAAAAGGATAGAATTTGTTATTACCGAGCCCCTCAAAGAAAAAATTGTAGAATTGGGATACAATATTACCTTCGGAGCAAGAAATATGAAAAGAGTAATTCAGGATAAAATAGAAGATGCTATTGCTCAGGCACTCTTAAAAGAAGAAATTAAACCGGGTACAAAGTTCCAAATTAACCCCGAAGATTTTTCTATTGAAATATTGTAGAAAGGTCGAAACCCAAAAATGAGTTTGGGTAATTGAAAAATTCAATAACTATAATTAATCAAAGTAAATATGGAAGAAGATATCTCTCAACCGCAATCATTTGGAAATTTTGATTTTTCGCAAATTCCAACAGAAAAGAAAACAAAGAAAAAAACCGTTGCAGTTGTGTTAATAGTGTTTTTGTTGATTGCTATAGGAATTATTGGAGTTTTAGCAGCAAGAATTTGGGATCCTTTATGGAATCCTTTTCGACCTTCACCGGAGTTAGTTCTTGCCCGGGCAATGGAAAATATGTTTGGTTTGAAATCATATCATACCGAAACCACGGCAAAATTAGATGTAACTAATCTAGATACACAAGAAACACTTAAAGTAACTCTTCAGATAACTAGCGATGCTGATAGGTTTGATAAAAACGAACCAAAAAGTTATAGTATTTTTACCTTTAATATAGGAGCCCAAGGAGTAAATTTTATTTTAGGTGGCGAGACAATTCAGATAGGGGAGGAGACATATATAAAAATCAATACTTTACCTGCGCCTCTTTTAATGGAACTTCAAACAGTGTCTCCTAACCTTAATCAAATTGTTGATAAGTTAAAGAATCAATGGATTAGTTTTAATCCAGAAGATTTAGGAATAAGTATGGGAATTAATTCTTTAACCCCGCAGGAGAGAGAAGAGATAGAACAAAAGATGCAAGATTTAGTGTTCAAATATCCGCCGGTTCAAATTAAAAAAGAATTACCCGACCAAACAATAGATGGACAAAAAATGTATCAGATTCTTACTGTTTTAGATAAAGAAAACCTAAAGCTTTATCTTGCAGAACTGTTGAAAATTGTAGAAGAATACAATCTTTTACCGGGAACATCATATGATAAAGAAGAGATAGCAAAGTTAAATGAAAGTATTGATAAGTTTTTTGATCAAGCAGGAGAGATAGAGGTTTATTTTCTTGTGGGGCAGAACGATTATTTTATTCATCAGATAAAAGGAATGAAGACCATAGAAAAATTTACATCTGAAACAAACGGCGAGCCGGAAAATTTTTCAATGGAATTAACCTGGGACATCAGTTATTCTGATTTTAATAAAGAAAAGAAAATTGAAAGACCAGAAGAAAGTCAGAGTATTATGGAAATTTTTATGAATTTATTAATGGATTATTATGAAAGTTCTTCAGGAAATGGAATGCCTTATCCGCAGTTTGAAACTGAGTATCCTTCGATAGAAGTAGAAGTACCCGGGCTTTAAGTAGCAATGTCTGGCTTGTTAAAAAGTGCGAGGTTTAACCTCGCACTTTTTTGGTTGACAGAAAATATTGTAAGTGCTATAATTAAGGTATCCTTACAAGGAGGTGAGTACATTGAAAAAATATAGGATGATCGGAATTTTTGGGATAGCTGTTTTTGTTCTCTTAATGGTAATGGGTTGCTGTTGTGGCTATCTCGAGGCTAAGGGCCAGCCTAGGATTATTACAGGATACGAACTTATGCAGTTGATTCAGAGTAAAATTCCCGGACTGCATCCTGGGCCTTGTGGGGGGTTGCTTGTCACAAAAAACGAGTTTCATGTATTCTCACTTGAGGCGACAACACAGCTCATTGAAGAAATTCGAAACGAAATTACATTGCCCGAGTGTCGATATGATGCCGCCTCGATTCTATTGGGAAGATTGAAAGAAGAAAATCCTTTTATTGCTGCTGGAATGATGATGACTAAAGGATCGCCGCCCTGGGCGTTAATATTGGTCGCCATAGATAATACAGGCGTATCTAGAATATATTTTTTTGACCCCAAACAAACCTCGGGAATTCAAGAGCTGCTTGTCCGTTCGGGTATAGAGTTAATCATCTTCTAAGATGCAAAGGGACCCTTCTCGGGTCCCTTTTTGCTTGACGGACTACTTAAAAAGTAGTAATCTTGTCAAAGAATAGATTTATTCTTGACAAAAGTCCATAAAAAGTGTATAATTTTATAAAATAAGCGAAATTTATGACAAAACAAAAAAGATTCTATACTTTGCTTTCAATAATTATAATTGGTTCGTTATTTCAACCATATTTTCAGTTTTGGTCTAACTTTAATTTAGACAAACAATCAGCTATTGCTAACGCTAGCTGTTTTAATGAGTGTAGTTATATTGGTCAAACTAATGGTAGTGCAATATGCGGGGATTATGATTTTGATACTTGTCTAGAATGGGGAACAGAAAATAGATCACAGGAAATTCCCGATAGAATAGATATAGATGAAATCAATTTCTCCGATATTTGTATAGACGAATGTGCCTATATTGGGCAATCCTGTTCAAATGGGGGAGTGTGTGGAGATTATGATTCAGATCCTTGTTTGGAATGTTCTCAACCCTCACCCCAACCTCCTTCTTGTTCTGATGAATGCTCATATATTGGTCAACAATGTGCTAATGGAGGAGTGTGTGGAAACTATGACTCTGATTCTTGTCTGGAGTGCTCACCACCTCCATCTTGTACCGATGAATGTTCTTATTCAGGACAAAGACGTTGTTCTGGCACCTATTCTTATCAGGTTTGTGGAAATTATGACTCAGATTCCTGCCTCGAATGGTCATCTTCCCATAATTGTCCAAGTGACAGATGTATAGGTACAACCTGGCGACATTATTATTGTTCTTGTGGTCAATGTAAATATACCGATACCCAATGCTCATCTCAATGTTATTCCTGTGGAGACGGAACCTGCAACTCAGAATGCGGAGAGAGTTCTTCAAATTGTCCTCAGGATTGTGGACCATCTTGCCAAGACGAATGCTCCTATTCAGGACAAACCCAAAAAAGATGCTCTGGTAGTTATGTTCAAAAAAGAACTTGCGGAGATTATGATTCAGACCCTTGTCTTGAATGGTCATCTTGGCAAACAATTCAGGATTGTGGTTCAAGCGGCTGGACAAACGAATACCGCTGTTCCTCTCATTATCTTCAAAGAAAATATGTAAACAGAGGTTGTTCAAATGCCCAATGTTATGCAAATGCAGAATGGAGGACTTATCAAGATTGTGGACAGGACCAATGGACAAACAACTACCGATGTCAGAGAAATTGGGTCCAAAGAGAAAAGATTCTTAAAGGATGTTCTAATAACCAATGTTATCAAAATACCCAATGGGTAAATTATCAGAACTGTGAAGATCAAGGAAAAGTATGCCAGAATGGTCAGTGTGTTTGGGGATGTAGTGATGAATGCTCATCTATAGGTCAAAAAAGATGCGCAAACAATTCATCTTATCAGGTTTGTGGAAATTATGATGACGATGTTTGTTTAGAATGGTCATCTCCTCAAAGTTGTGGAGAAGATGCTTGCGTTGGCTCTAGTTTTAGAGATTACTTCTGTACCGGTTGGGGAATATGTACTTATCAAGATACCCAATGCTCATCTCAATGTTATTCTTGCGGAGATGGAACCTGTAACTCAGAATGCGGAGAGAGTTCTTCAAATTGTCCTCAAGATTGTGGGTATCCGGAATTAAATGTAAGTTGTTACGCCCAACCAAATCCCGCCCAAATTAATGAAGAAGTCAGTTTTATTGCCTCTG